>Ga0222718_10001864_pt1 | contig 19499 bp, 19 predicted proteins | sample C33_27DmetaG_FD_165045 | JGI IMG/M metagenome (GOLD analysis project Ga0222718, IMG submission 165045) | Estuarine water microbial communities from San Francisco Bay, California, United States - C33_27D | ecosystem: Environmental > Aquatic > Marine > Unclassified | place: USA: California... | reverse complement strand
TAGATTCTTTCGGTTTTTTAACGGTCTTTTTCTTCTTTTTATTTTTTATCTCTTTATTATTCTCTACAATTTCAGGTGAACGAAGTAACAAATAGTCATCTGTTTCTAAACGCGACGCCTTTAATTCCTTTAATCGTAATTCTAAATCATTAATTTGTAATTTTATAATTTTTTTTGCAGTTTCTTCAAATTGATGAATATCCTTAGCTTCAAAATGTTCTCTCATTTCTTTTTTTAATTCTAATAGTTGTACTCTCTCATCTTTAATTTTTTTAACAAGTGTTGCGTATTCTTCATCAAGTTCTTTTTTTTTATTTAAAGTATCATGGATTTCACGTAATACACTTTGTTTTTCATATAATTCTAATATATCAAGTTTTAATTGTTCTATATTTTTTATCATTTTAGTATCGGGATTACCTGATAAGTAACCATCTCTAAAATCACGCAATTGAACTTCTTTTATATTAATTTTCCTTTTTAACATATTTAGTACATCTGGAATAAAAATGTATTTAGCTGGTTTATAAGAAAACATAAGTTCATCCTTGTATTTAAGTTGAACAAGATCTTTCATATTACTATAGCTTACATTCATTAAATCTTTATCAATTCTTTTAAACACTTCTTCATAACGTTTTCTAAATACCTTTACAGTAGATAATCTTTTACGATCTAATAGTTCTTTTGTAATTTTATATTGATCGTCTTCTGTTTTAGAAAAATCTTTTAATGAATCTAAAAATTTATCCACATTTTCTTGATAACTTAAACTGTCGTTCCAAGACATCACTATACTTTATTCTTATATAAAAACTATATAATTTTTATCTATAAGTTTAGTATAGGAAAATGAGTTGTAATAAACCAAAAAATACGAACCTTGATTTTTCTGGTTTTCTTCTTGAAAATAATCCCCCCGTGGATACATTAGAAACAAGTAGTTATCATCCTATAAATTTATGTGTAGACCGTATAGTTCGTCATGCTCCATTTCTTATTTGCAGAAACGCTATTTCATCTGACTCAAATAATCGTCAATATGAACGTATTTTTCCAGATAGAACACAACGCTTATTTATGGATCCACGTCCAGAACATACTAATTTAGCATCCGATTCATATTTACGTGCAAGATGTAATAAAGAACAAAAAAATAATACTAATAATAATACTAATAATACTAATAATACTAATAATACTAATAATACAATTGAAGCAAAAAATGCCAGTAACCATATGTAAATAATGAATAAGGAATACAAACTAATCTCAAAATTTAAGACTTTATTTTTTTTTATCTGTTCCCTTCTTATAACGATTATAAGTTGTCTTTTTTTCCATAAATTTTTGTCGTAGAATATCACATTCTTCAACGGTGAGTGTTTCTACAATTACATTTTTAGGAAGTGAAATATTTGTTTTTCCTTTCCAATTCAAATACATACCATAGGGTCCTTTCTTCGCTATATAATCACCAATTTTCCTTTCAGAATCTGCTTTTTCCTTTTTATCTTCTAGATAAGTAATTGCATCTTCTAACGTGATATCATCTTCTTCTGGACGCAATGATACATTTATTTTTTTCCACGTAAGATAAATACCATATTTACCTTTACATAACTTTACTTCTCCATCATTCCATTTTCCAAGAATTCTTGGATAAGCCAATAATTCCTTTGCTTCCTCTAATGTAATTTCGTCTACTGTTTTATCTTTGAGTGGTGCAAAAATTGGTTTTTCTTTTGAGTTTTTATCAAGAGAAATCAATGATACGAGTGGTCCATATTTTCCCATTCTCGCAATAATTTTTTTACCATTCCATTCACCTAATTCACGACCTTGTTCTACTTGTTCTTCACGGCGTAACGCTGGACGAGACATACCCAATTCAATACGAGGAACAAATTGGTCATAAATTGATTTTACAAATACATGCCATACTAATTTCCCTTTTGAAATTTTATCAAGTCCCTTTTCAACATCAGTTGTAAGTGATACATTAACAAGCAACGGAAATTCTTTCTCCAAATATTCACCCACGGTTTTTCCTAAAGCCAATGGAATAAGTTTATTCTTTTCAGCACCCCATTTTTTGTCCTTTGTCTCAACGGATATTTTAGAATTAGGTGTAATAGAATAGTTTTTAAGACTAATCGTGATTCCATCAACATTACCACGTTTTACATAATTACGCGTCTGTACAATTGAAATCATTTGTGAAAATGTGCTTGGACGTCCAATACCAAGTTTATCAAGACATTTTACAAGACTTGCTTCAGAATAACGCGGATGCGGTGGAGTCTCTTTCTTTTCTTCCGTATTCATAACAATTAATTTAACCTTACTACCCCTTTTAAATTGTTCTAGTTGTTTTTCATTACATTCTGCCTGTTTCTCAAGTTCATATTCAGAAACTTCTTGATATACATCTCTCCAACCTTGTTGAATTGTTTTAAAAAGATTACTTGTATATACACCCTCTTCTTCGCTATAATCACTTTTAATAGTAATTGTATAAATTTCTTGAATCCATACAGGCATAGCGGATGCAATTGTTCTCTGCCAAATTAGTTTGTATAATTTCTTTTCATTGGCACCCAAACTTTCTAGATTAACTAGTTCTCGTTTGCAATCAGTTGGTCGGATTGCTTCGTGTGCTTCTTGTGCGTTTTTCGCGTTCTTACCCCATGTTCGGAAAACATACTTATCTTCACCCCATTTTTCCGTAATTTTTTGTTTAATCGCATCTTGAGCAGCACTTGAAAGAACAGTTGAATCAGTTCTCATATATGTAATCAAACCAAGTTCATATAGTTTCTGTGCTGCCATCATTGTTGATGTTGGACTCATATGAAAACGAATACTAGCATCTTGTTGTAGTGTACTTGTAATAAACGGTGCAGGGGGTTTAGTTTCCTTTGTCTTTTTTTTAATAGAATCCACAATAAATGACGCATCTTGTTCACCTTCTAAGTGTTCTTTAACTTCTTCTTCTTCTGTAAAATCTTCTGTATATTTTGTTTGTAAATGAAGTTTACCACCTTTTTGTGTATTAAATGTTGCTGTTGTAGCGTAAATACGACCACCATCAAATTCAGTAATTTCTTTCTCACGTTGGAGAATAAGATGATTTACAACACTTTGCACTCTACCTGCAGATAATGACTTATTTTTTTGATAACTTGAACTTAATTCACGCCACAATACAGGTGTAATTTTATATCCAAGCAAACGATCAATTACTCTACGTGCCTGTTGTGCAAAAAACATATTCTGGTCCATTTTCCCTTCCTTTTCAATCGATTGTTGAATGGCTGTTTTCGTAATTTCAGTAAATCTAGCACGAATACGTTGCGACTTAGGAATCTTTAAACATTCAGCTACATGCCATGCAATACTTTCACCTTCACGATCATCGTCCATTGCCAGAATAATTTTATCCGCATTTTTATATGCTTTTCGTAATTCTGTAACTACTTTACGTTTATGTGGAGAAATCGAATAGATTGGTTCAAAGTTTTCATCTTCTTTCAATGATAATTCTGTTGGATCTAAATCACGAATATGACCAACTGAAGCTTTTACATTATAATTGGGTCCTAAATATCCTTGAATCTTTTTAATTTTGTTAGGCGATTCTACAATAAACAGAATAGTCATTCTATATTGAATTTATGGAGATAACTATAACAGATTTACTTATCCAGATGTTCTACATAAATGTTTATATAACAAAAATCAATTTTTTGTTTTATGATGTAGTTTGTAAGTATATTCAACATCACCTAAATAGTTAATAAAGTAAAACTGTAGCATTTTTGGTGATACTTTTACAAGACAACAACCGAGATTTTCTGAATGAAAATATAAATTAGGCATATTATATTTCCGTATAAATGCTGGATTATGACGACTATGACTCCCTACACCGGATATAAATAAATGTGGTAAATTAGGAATATGAATATGTTGTTGATCATGATCGTGTCCCGAAAAGATCACATGTATTTTTCCAGTGCTAATGATTAATTTATAAAATTCATTTAAAATACCACTACTATTTCCATGTGCACCCGATGATTTCCATGGATGATGACCGAATACAATACGCCATTTAGCTCTACTGTTATGAAGTGATTCTAACAACCACTTTTCTTGTTTTTTACGCATTGAAATAGACATTGCTTCAAGATTTGTATCAATCGCAAAAAATTCAACTGATGCACCGTTAATTGTTTTTTTAAATACGTAAAAATTATTAGGCATTTTCCATCTTTCACTATGATTTGTATATTTAATTTGTGATAATATATTGCCTCTATAATCATGATTACCTAATGTTTGAAAAAAGAATAAATCACGTTTTAATCCAGAATATGGAATTTCAAATTTCGTTTTAAACTGTGGATCCTTTATAGATTTAACGCCATCAGGATATATATTATCTCCTAATCCTAGAATGAATTCGATTGGAAATTGATGTGATAATTTTTTGATACATTGTGCAACACGCAGTTGATTACTGTCACCAGAACCAAAATCTCCTAAACAAAGAAAATACATACTAGATTTTTGTCTCTACTAATAACGCAGAAAGCAATATTAGACGCATAATCATAAAAAAATTGAACTATTTTATCATAGTCTAAATTATTTACATAGCGTATCATATTGTTTCAATCATAACAAAAAACATGTCTAAAAAGGCTGAAATAAAATCAAACTTTACATGTCGTTCTACAAAAAATAATAAACAAAAAAATACATTCAACAAATATGGCAAATATACAAAAAAACATGCTCGTATTATTGAGCATAATCAATTAAATCGAAAAAATAATTTAATAAAAAAAGATTGATTCAATATTTTATTGTTGTTCATTTTTAATTTCATTTTCATAGTATATATCAATCATGTGTATTAATACAAAAACTAATGTATAACTTAATGTTTCACTTACATCAATATTTGGAATTACCTTCTTAACTAGATTTGCAAAACGATACCTTTGACTCCATAATATACTAAATAAAAATAACTTAAATATTAACTGTAATGTAAACATACCTATTCTATATAGAATAATTCAATATTTTTATATAATTAACGTATCACTAAAGTATTTTCAATTGTTTTAAATATATTTCTTTGTTGAATAAACACTTTTAATAAGTATTTAGAAGGTAACCATAGGATTACAAAGTTGACTAAGAATATAATAATACCTGTTCTAATTGCTGAGCGAACATATTCTTGTTGTTCTTTTGTTTTAGATTTAATACTTAACGATAATCCAATATTTGCTAAGGGTGGAACAAGTGCCGTTGCAATACCAATTGCTACAAGACGAACTGGACTATTCATTAAAATAGATAAGGGCAATGCAATCGCACAAGTTAAAGCAATAAAAATAAGATAAATTACGTTCATTGGATCTGCCCGTGATTTCATTTCTTCTGTAGGCCAGTTTTTATCAATAGGTTCATTTGTAAATGGATTAATTACAATATTAAATAATTTACCAACTAAATAACTTACACCAATAATAATTGCAACAACAATAATTACAGAAACCATCCAATTTTGATATTTGGTTTTTAATGGCACATTTGCTTCACGAAGAATATCGTATACATTTTTAACTGTAATTAAATTACCAATAGGACTTAATAACATAGAACCTATAATAGTTGAATAAGAATCAGTCGCTAATCCAATAGAAGCTAATATTGCCGATAAAAAAGAAAATAATATCGGACTAGAACGATGATTATCAACTAATATATCAAGTAATGTATCTTTTGTATGTTTATCCATCATATATATATATATATATTAATAGAATTATTTTGTATTATTATTTTTTATTATTCTTTTTAACTACCTTTTTAGATTTTGTTGTTGCTTCTTCATTTTCTGGAACAACTGATAGACTCAATAGGTCCTTATGAATATCTTTCAAGTCATCATACAACAGTTCAGTATTATTTTTATTTTTGAGCGTATTCATTTCATCCGTCATCTTTTTATGCTTTTCATTCAATTCATCAATCTTTTCTTTTGTTAGTGAATAGATAGGCATGCGAAGCAAGTAATCATAGGTATTATCACACATGAGATATTTACGTTGCTTCAGTTGAGTTTCAATATCTTTCTTTGCGATACGATAGATTTTAATAGTATGATTAATTGTCTCATTAATAAAGCAAATCTTATTTTGTAGAATAAGACATTCTTGTTCAAGATATTTAAGAATATAGTTTTTACGTTCAGTGTACTTCTTTATACGCTCTTGCATATATTGACTCAAAATGTCATTTGGATCTGTTGCACGCGTAATCTTACCTTGAACAGAATAGTAATTCATATTGTTTGTTGAAATACTGCTGACTAATTTAAGTGTCTTTTCAAGATAGGTTGTTTGAGTGTCTTCATCTACAATCTTTTTCCATTTTGGTTTCGCTAATTCTCCTTTTGGAAAATAGAGATTAAAGTGAATACGAGTATCCGAACAATATGAATCATAATACCTGATAATATTTGACTTTTTCTTTTTATCATCAGTTTTAGAGGTCTCAATAACAATACTTTCAAGAAACTCTTTATATTTATCAGTCCATACATGAACCGGCAGTTCAGTAATTTCAACTGTATCACCAACAATCTTGAAGATGCCTTTGCTCACAAAACTTGTATCAGATGTCTTAATAATACGTCCACGGAAACCACGATACCAAGGTGCCATCGGTTCGAGTTCTTCATTATTCAAGTATCGAAGCATGTTGTTCATAATATCTTTTGGATTGTAACAAGGAATGTCTGTTGACCATCCAGTTCCAATACCAGATGCACCATTTACAAGAATCATTGGAAGAATAGGCGTGTAATATTCAGGTTCGACCTTTTGCCCATCATCTTCCAGATATTTCAGTAGTGGTTCATCGCGTTTATCATATAGTTTTGTTGTAATTGGACTCAAATGTGTATGAATATAACGGGGTTGTGCTGAATCTTTACCACCTTCAATCCGAGAACCAAACTGACCAACTGGTTCCAGAAGATGCACGTTATTTGAACCTACATAATCTTGTGCCATATTTACAATTGTCCCTTGGAGACTTGCTTCACCGTGGTGATATGCACCGTGTTCTGATACATATCCTGCTAGTTGTGCTACTCGGATTTCTTTCACAAGATTACGTTTAAAACAGCAGAATAGAACCTTACGCTGCGATGGTTTCAATCCATCACAAAGATGTGGAATAGAACGAATATTATCTGAGTTTGAGAAATGAATTAGATCCTTATTCACAAATTCTTCAACATGTACATTCATACTCTCATAATCGAGTGTATCGTCACGTTTGTAATTATTCAACCAAACTTTCCGTTTGTCTGTTGAACCTTGTGCTTTATCAAAAGCCAATTGCATTGCTTTACTATCACGCTTTTCTTCTGCTTCATATGTTACAATCTTAGGATTCTTAAAATATTCTTTTGCTTCTGCAGGGGTGCTCGTTCCCAATCCCTTGTAATATTTGGAATGCCAACCAGTCGTATTGTTTTCCTCAATCCATTTCTCATAATCTTTTACAGAGTAGAAGATATTTGTATGAGAACCTTTTTTGGCTTTTACAACAGGTGTAAGCATACCTTGGATAAATCCATTCATATAGAAGAGACTTGGCCACAAACGTTCAAACAAGTTAAACAACAATCCTTTAATATGTGAACCGTCTTCATCCTGGTCGGTCAGTAGCAATACATGACCGTAACGTAAATCAGTCGTATCTTTATAAACCTTTCCTGTTTGAAGACCGATAATCTTCTTAATTGCATTTACTTCCTTATTTTCAAGGAGTTTCTTCATATTCTTTTCATCGCGAACATTAATCAATTTACCCCTAAGCGGGAAGATTCCGAAACGATCGCGACCTACATTTGAGATACCTGCCATTGCCATTGCTTTAGCAGAGTCTCCCTCTGTAAGAATAAGAGTGCATTCAGAAGAATTCTTTGTGCCTGCCCAATTTGCATCCTCTAGTTTTGGAATACCGCGCAAATGATTCATCTTACGACCATCTGTCTTCTTCAAATCCTTATTATCTTTTACATTTGATAACTCAAGTGCTCGTTCCATAATACCACATTTAGCGGCTTGTTCAATGAACTTCTTGCTCAAATCACATTTAGAACCAAACTTGGATGCAATTGTATCAAGATATTCCTTTGTTTGAGAATTAAAGGAAGGATTATCAATTGTGCATTTAACAAATAGCATCAAGTTTTCCTTAATAAAATTAGGTTTAACCGTCTTTTTCTTTTTTTTAAGAATAACTTCTGCCAATTTCTTTGCAATTTGATTTGCCAAATATTCAACGTGTTTTCCACCGCGACTAGTTAGAATACCATTCACAAATGAAATTTGTGTAAAAGTAAGGGTATCATTTAGACATACACCTACCTCCCAACGATCAGATACACGTTCAAATGCTCGTGGAGTTTGACTTACAGACCCGACAAAGTAATCAATATACTTTTCAAACGAACGAATATTAATCTTTTGATCATTCAAATATACATTACATTGCCCGGCAGTGCACGCCGCCAAATCATATGTACGTTTTGTAATAATTGCAATCATATCATCCGTAAGTCCCTCCTTTTTAAATCGCTTATAATCAGGAATATACGAGATTCGTGTGAAAGGTTTTGTCTTTGATTTTGATACTTTTGGTTTATCCCTACGTTTCATATTGTCGTAAAAGACTTGTGAGAACTTAGCGCCGTGAACACGATCATTTGTCTCAATTTGAAATCGCAGAGAGAAGATATTCGTAAGTTTCGCACCATAACCATTTTTTCCACCCACATGCTTCAAATCACTGTCATTATAATTTGAAGATGTTAGTAGAGAACCGAAAATCATTTCAGGGATATAGACCTTTTCTGTATCATGCATGGTAACAGGAATACCTTCGCCGTCGTTATAAACACTAATTTCACCGGTTTCTTTCGAAAAATAGACCTTAATGTTCTTTACCGGACAAAGTTCAGGAGACTTTTTACATGCTTCTGACATACGAACCCATTGATCGTGTGCATTGACGATGATTTCATCAAAGATCTTGTATTCTCCAGGAACTTTACAGAGTTCCTTTTGAATCATACGGGGCACATCGCCATTTTCAATCACATAACAGTCTTCTGTCATAGGTTCAGTAGAACCGACATAGGTATCAGGACGTTTGAGAACATGCTCTTCATGCTTTAGTTTTACATATTGTTGACTTAAATTCGCCATTTCTAGATGTTATTAGAAATGAATAGGGTATACTTTTGTTTTACTTTTAAGTTTGAATCAATTTTTTTTCATTTATTTTCGTTTTAAAAATCTTTGGTGATACTATAGAAATGAACGATAAACAAAGTAAGGCTTTATGTAGTTTATTAACAATTATACTAGTTTTGTTATTTGTTATGGTATTATACCGTGTATTTCAATCTTTAGAACGAATAGAAGAAAATATGCAAGCTTCTGTTATCAATGTACAACCAACTGAAAGTGGATTAAACGCTACTTTAAATAATTTTTTATATGATGAAACTGTTAGTCAAAGAACGAAAAATGATCGTGCTGAATATAAAAAACGTTGTGAAGAAAATGAAAAAAAATATAAATTAGGAAATAAATGTGATATAGAACCGTTTGCGTTAAAAGAACAAGAAGACTTTCATGGTAATATGATTAACAAATTAGAACCATTTACATCAACCGATCCAAAAGAACAATTACAAACAAAGATTGATGCCATACAAAAGTTATTATATGAAATTGAGAATAAAACGTATATGTCATCACAGAGTGTAGGTGTTGCTTACAAGGCTACAGTTTCTTTTGAAACAGGTAATAATGTAAAAAAAGTTGATATATTATTACAGGAATATAGTATTGAAGGTAATCCTACTAAATTGTTTGTTATACCGGAAACAGTTGGTAATAAGTATAGTTTAATGTGTGTTGAAACAGTAAAAGAAACAGACACATCAACAAACTCTTCAACAACAAATTTAGAAATTAAATTATCCAAATGTAAATTTTTTGATTCATTAGACAATACAAAACCGTTTTTATTTAAATTAGAAGAAGTTAAGAATAATGATGATAACGTTATTAGTCGTAAAATACGCCCTTTTATTGATAACGAGGAAAAATATAGTTTAGGTGTAACATTATCAGATAGTGCTCATACGCTTGAATTATTATCAGAAGATCCTGCTTCAAACTCTAATTCTAAAAATGTATTTCAAATAACCAAAGTATAAAAACTTCTTCCTTAACATTAAAGATAAACTATGTTTTCTAATTTAATTGATAAAATAATTGTTTTACTTATTATTTTAGTGACAATTTACTCTATTTCTAGGATGTATGAAAATTTTATCGATAATCACACGGGTCGTATGAGTTTTCCTAATTCATCATTAAATAGTCGTAATAAACACTTAAATTCATTACATTTATCAACCGGATGGCGAAATGCATATCGTATAGGTGGTGGTTGTCCAACATTTAGAGTGCCTACTAGAATTACAGGAAGAATGAAAGCATTACATAAAATTCCTTGTAATTATCCTATTAAAGATGAAGAGGCAAAATATCACCCTTTTTTTGAATAATAATGTAATTAAATGCTTATTATTCTAATAAATATATCTATTTACATATATAGAGACAAGGTATGGATTACAAAACCATGAATTCGTTCTTATTATTAAGTATTTTTGTATTAGTTGTATTACTTTATTTACTTAATCGTCGTAAAGAAAACTTTGATGATCATGAACCAACTAATATGAATTCATCAATGACTTCAAATTCAAACGCTGTAAATAATACACAAAAAAGTCAAACAAATAGTACATCAGAAGAAGAACAACAAGAAACAGACGAATTCGATGTTTCAATAGAATCTATGTTTAAAAATCTTGAAAAAGCTGAACAATATTGTGATGATATGGAAACCAGACAATCAATAAGAGAAAAAGAAGAACGTCAAAAAATACAAGATATTGCAAAACAACAATTTGAACTTCAACAACGTAAAATAAGAGAATTAAAACGTGTTGTAGAACATTTAAAGAAACAACAGAAATTTAAGACTGATTTAAGAAATAAATGTCAAGCTTCAACACAGTTTAAATTGAATGAAGATACAAAGACAGCTAAGATTTTAGCCGAAGGTGGATTACTCGATAAACAAAAAACAACACTTGAAGTAAATGTATCTGATAAATTAAAGGAAATGTTAGAAGACCAACCAAGATTTGATCGTAGTGATGCATCAAATGGTGCAAATACAACTGAAACCTTTACAAATCAAAATTCATATAAAAGTGCACCACCTAGATATTCATATGATGCGTGTCCTTCCGTTGATACAGATAAATATGTTCATATTAGTCAATTAGCAAATAAATGTTATGGTTGTAATCCATATGCTCTAATTGAACATAGTAATTACATTCGTAAAGATTTTGAATAAATTCATGAATGATTATATCTTTTTTTATATGTAAAACATATAGGTAATTAATAAAATGAAACTTTTATATGTTGTTGTAATATTTATTGCTTTTATACTTTTAGTTCAATTACGAAAACACAAAAATTTTGCCGAGCATTTTGTTGATAATACCTTTTTTACTACATATATTAAACAAAACACCCAAAGTGGCGAAGATTTAATAAAATTTTGTAATGTTTTACGTAATATTGATAATCAAACAGAAGGTGTTCGTTTAATTAAAAAAATTAACATGAGTATGCTTAAACGTGGCGATGATGAAATTAAAAGATTAATGAAACAAATTACTAATTTACAAAATAAAGATAATTCTGCTCAAATAGAAAATAGTAATTACTATAAATACAAAACTCATGAGCAAGCAAATACACAACGCAAACTTCTAAATGCCGTAAAACAACGTTTGGTTGAACCAACCACGGCAACGGTTAATCTTAAATAAATTTATAGTTGTAAATCGGTGACTATGACTATGACTATGACTACGAATACAACTATAATCATAACACAAAGTAAATTAAAATATGTATTGTTTATTTTATTTTTCTATTATATAGGATGGAAAAGACACTCATTCTTTTTGTGATAGGTATTATTTGTATTGTATTATTACTGCAGAAAATACGTCCTTTTCGCGAAACATTTGTTGAAGAGCAAAACTCAGTTCCTACTGTTGTCTCTATTTTACCATCTTTACAAGATAGTTGGATAGGGGTTTCACTTGTATCGCCTAATAAGGGTGATAATATAAATATGACAACATCGCTTCCATCGAGATTATGGGGTAGACCTTTAAAAAATTCAAGAACTAAAAATAAGTATATGATATCTCACATAACATACTGTAAAGATGATATGTCTCTTATAGGTTGTGGTGTTGCACGTAAAGATGGAAAAGCAGACTGGAAATTATATAAAAAAGATAATAAAAATCCAGTTATGCCATGGAATGAACTTCCAAGTAATGAACCAATCTGCTCTACATTATATGATAATGATGGCGTTTTATTAGGTGTTCATGCTGAAAATGGACAAATTTATAAAAAATCATCACCCCTCCTCAAATCAAAATGGAAAGGACCTATTAATTTTGATGAACCGATGAGTAGAATTTATTATGATAGAGATGGAATTATGATTGGTATTCATAAAAACAATGGCAAATTATATAAAAAAGATGGATTTTTATGGAATAAAGATAAATGGAGTTCAAATATCATTAATAATCAAGTTCTTTTAGATTTAACATACGATTATGATGGTTGTATGATTGGTATTACAAAACAAGGATTATTAAAACAAACAGAACCCGGATTCTTTTCTAACTTTGTCCCTTACACAATGAAACATAAAGTTAATATTAAAGAACCTATGAGTTTTGATGAAATTATTAAAGCGCGTTGTGGTTTTTTTCCTAGATTTGATGAATTGGTAGATATAGAACATTTAGATCAAGAATTGAAAGATATTATACGATTTAAAAAGATTCAAAAAGTTAAATGCAAAGATCGTAAAAATATGGTAAAACATGCATTTCAAATTTATGACGATAATTCTAATAAGAATATTCTTTTGGAATTAGATAAGAGAAATAAAATTATTCAAGATTTAGAAGGACAAGTTATTCAGTTAGAAGATGCCTTATAATTTTTTTTTCCTAATGTTATACTAAATAGAATTATGTTATTAGATAACATTTTGCTACTAATTATTATATTTTTTGTTAGTATGTTTCTTATATGTTATTTTAAAATGAAAAATAAAAAAGAACAATTTATTAATATTTTCCATATTGTAAAACCAATTAATGATAATGATTATTCTTATAAAGCAAATCAAGTAATCATAAAAAAATCTAATGATGATTTTACAGATAAAGATAAATATAATGCAGATTTACACCAAGATGTATTAACATTATCTGATAATCAAAAATTATATATAGGTAATACAACTACAAACGAAGATAGTATTATAGACCATACATTTTTAGAAAAATTAAATACAATTAATTTTCCATATATACACGATTGTAAATGGCATGGAGATGAAATACAATTTAATTTAAATTATGGATACATCGGAGTAGACCATATTAAAGGATTAAAAGGTGAAAAATTACTTTCAATGTTTGGATTTAATTATAGAAATAAATACGGTATGAAGATGGTTCCAGAAACTTCTTTATTTGAAAAAATGGGTTATAAATGTGGTTATGATTCTAGAGGCGCTTATAATAAAGGTAAGGTTACCGGTATCATTAACCCTGAATATAGATATTAAATTTATTTGTTAATAGTAAGAATAAATAGAATGTTTAATAAATGGTTTAGTTATATTATTATTTTTACAATTTTATTTATAATTTGTTTTATTTTAAAAAAACAAGTTGAAAATTTTACTACTATTGTAGTTAAAGGTGATATAGAAAAGGACCCTGATGTAAATGAACCTTTATATCGGTTTAGTAAATTATGTATTGGTGATACGTGTATGAATGGAAATGTATTATCCTCTGTTATAAAATTATTTAATGTTGGAAAACATTTTCGTAATGAATCGTTATGTATAGATAATGTATGTATATTTCCAGAACATTTAGATATTTTTCGTAATATAGGATTTCGCCCTCCTATATATAATACAGAAAATGGATTGGAATTAGATAAAATTACAGCATTTAAAGAAAATTATTTAAGCAGCGATGCGAAAAAGGATTATTTAAATAAAGGGTTTAAATTGACATTAATTGATAGCACAAAGGATATACTAAAAAATAATGGATTAGGAAGTTTACTAACAGATGAAAGTTCAAAAAGTATTTGGGCAAAAAGTAGTAGTAATAAATATGCTACAAAAATGATGCCTGGAAGAGTATGTTATTCACCAAATGATTCGTATAATGTCGACAAATTATTCATGTGTCCTATTGGATTACCCGTTCATACACATAAAACAACTGGTAAAACATTAAATGATTTTACCACCTGTTGGAAAAATAATCCAAATGATAATTTTAATTTATTTATGTTTGGACAACCATATGATAGTGTAAGTGTAGGCGATGTAACTCCGCCAACCAATACAACTGATCATTCTACTTCTACTGAAACCTCTGTCTTACAATTTCAACCAAGCACAGGAAGTAGCACAGTTATAGGTACAGGATTAGAATAATTAATTTATTATTAAATTATAAATGGAGCAAGTAATTATATTTTATTTACTAGTTTTTGTTATTACAATTGTATTAATAAATCAATATAGACAATATCTTTTAAAAGAAAAGTTCAGTGTTCAATTTATAGATGGAAACGTTAAACTTCAACAAGGTGTTCGTGTTCAAGTTGGAGAAAAAAATACCGAAAAAGATGCAAATGTATATTCGGGTGGAACTTTAAAAGTTAATAAAATTCGTTTTAGAACTGATAAAGGTGATATTGAATTAAATGAAAATATATTTAAAAGAATAAAATCATTTGCAGATATTCATAATTTAAAAACAGATAGAGGTGATACATTATGCTTAAAAGATATTAAAGGACGCCAAACTTGTCTTGATAAACCACATATGGGCATTCTTACCGGGCAAACACCATTTCACTTTCAGTTAGCAAATAAAAAATCGCCGGGTGATGTAAATAATACTTATCCAGGTATTCCCGGGTTAGTAAATGAAACGGATAAAAATACGTTCTTTGATCATCGTTTTATTCTTTTACCATCTACAATGAAATTAGCTAAAATTCCTGATGAACATGGAACCTATAATGAAAGTATTAATGATAATATTATTCTTAAACATGTTTCTAAAAATTATTTCTGTAATTTTGAAAATAAATCACCTGACGTTACATTAAGTAATTATGAATTAGGTTTTAATTTATAACTTAAACACAAGTGAACTATTTAGAATAGTATATGTCAATTTAACTTATAAACTACAATGAAAAAAAGTTATCATGAATTGGGAGAAAAACTAGAAGCGGGTATTGATGAAGTTGCCCGCGGATGTTTAGCTGGACCCGTTTATTCAGCTGCTGTAATTTGGCCCGCAGAATTAGAAGTTGAAGATCAATGGGGAGAATGTTTTATTAAAGATTCAAAAAAATTATCAAAAAAGAAAAGAGAAGAACTCAGATATTATATTGAAGATAATGCAATTGATTATTCTGTGGCGAGTTCAACAAATACTCGTATCGATGAAGTTAATATAAGAAATGCCACATTTGATACAATGCATAAAGCACTAAATGGACTAACTGTTGAACCAGATTTTTTACTTGTTGATGGTCATGTATTCCGTAATTATTATAATGAATCCGGTCAAAAAATACCACATACATGTGTTATTTCTGGTGATAATACATATATTCCAATAGCGTGTGCCAGTATTTTAGCAAAGGTATATCACGATGAATATATTGATAAAATTTGTGAAGAAAATGACGCTTATCATGTATACGGATGGCAGAAAAATATGTGTTATGGCACAAAACAACATTTAGACGCGATAAAAGATTATGGAATTACGCCACTTCATCGCCAAACCTTTGGTATTTGTGCCTTTGCCGAAAAAAATAAGGCATTTACGTGGAATTAATTTATCTATAACACCTTTTCACGCGTCATGCATTTATTTTTTTTAGTATTCAATTTATTGTAATCTTTATAATGAATACAATAAAATAGTTCATATATCATACCTTCATAATGAATATGATTTCTATGATGTAATTTAATACGTGTATCAAACTTAGTAATTATTGAAATACAATCACTAATACATTCTTGTGATAAAGAAGGATTACGACATATTTTATCCATTACATATCTAGGAAGTTTCTCTAATTTACCAAAAGCAATACAATCCAATAATAATTCACGTAATTGTAAAAGTGTATTTAATGAATTTGAACTAAATAATAAATTGATAACATGTTTCAATTCAACTTGTTTAATTTTTTTAATATTTCGCCACGAACCAGAAATTGTTTTTTCTTGAAACCATAATAATATTTCCTGATACGAAGAATCTACTGAGTTTTGTATTTTTTGAATTACTTTTTGTTCGATTGTTTTTGTAAAATCAATTGATTCCATTTTACATATGTGTTTTAAACATGTTATCATTTCATTTATTTGAGGTTGTGGAATACGAAATAAAGAGGATTGGTGAATTATCAGTGGTATATGAATACTACTTGTTACAATAAAACGTAATGTGTCTGGATATTTTTCAATTGCATTTTTAATAATTTTATGATACTCATGTGTCCATTTATCAATATTTTTACATAAAATATAAAAAGGAATACCTGAATTATATATATTTTTGCTTTCGCCTAGAGATATAAGAATTTGGTGAAATATAGATGGTTTATAATGTAAAAATAATGTATCGTAAAATTCACAATGATGTGCTGAGGTTATGATTTCCGGTGGATCACTATGATTTATTTGAATTTTTTTACGTCTTGTTGAATAAATTGAATTACCGAATAAATGTTGAAGTATCAATTGTGCATATGTCCATCTACCAGAACTAATTGGTCCATTCAAAAATATAGTTGGATGTTCAAACAAATTCTTTTTTTCTTTATTAAAATACACTAATAATTGTTCGGCAATTTGTTTATGAAAGTAATGTGTATTTATATCTACGATATCGGTTAATGTTTGAGGACAATATTTATTTGTCCAAAACATATTGTAAATATTTGGAATATGTCTTTCTAATACATACTATAAAGTCCTTTGGGTAAGAAAAAACAAAGATATTTTCGTTTATTATTGTAAGTAGTAATTTAAGAATATGTATTTTACACATAGAGAACGAAATATTATTAATTATCATTTAGTGATTAGTTTTCTTATACCTTTACTATTGTATGCTATTTTTGAGGATTTAAGATTACTTGGATACGTATTATGTTTTTCCATGGTTTCCGCTACACTATACGAGTTAACACAGTCAGACTTGTTTTATGGTTTAATAACAAAGCGACACTATAAATATAAAACGGAATCACCTGTATACAATATCTCTAGAATTCTAGTAATTTTTTTAACAATTGTAGGAATTTTATTACATTCGGCAAATGACGATGGCAGATATACAATCTTATCTATTCCGGTATTTGTTTTTCTTGGTCTCTTTTTCTTATTTTTTGCACCACAAGGAGCAAGATTTACACTTCAAAAAGTCTATGAATTAACTAGAAAATCCACACCAAACCAATATGGACATCCAAACACAATTACTCTTGCCGCTATTTTATATGCCATTTTCATTATATATTTTCAGTGGAGTTTGATGGAATTAATTAAGATAACCAAATACTTAAATTAATAAAATTTTCTCAATAACTATTATAAAAATGCTTTGTATTTCAACTTGTCTTTTCGGTTTTGCCTTTTTAGGTGCTATGGTATTCTGTATGTTAAAAACAAAAGATTCGGATGTATTTAAGAGATTTGATGCTCTTCTTACAGAAGAACAAAAAAAAATACATAATGAAATTAAACAAGAACGTGCACGCCTTTATTTACAAGGAATGGTTCTTGGTCTTGTCTTAAGTTTTGTTGTTCTTATGACATCAAAAACAGCTGTAAAAGGTATGCTTTCACGTGTATGCTTATTCTTATTTGTTGGTTTAGGAACTGCTTGCATGTATTATTCTCTTATGCCAAAATCAAAATGGATGCTTGATCATCTTACTACGCCTGAACAATCATCAGCGTGGTTAGATATTTATCAAGAAATGAAACGCCGTCATTACTTAGGTTTATTACTAGGCATTGTAGGTTATGTTCTTGTAGGTAAATCAATGTGTAAATAATTTTTTTATATTTAAAAATATTTTCATAGAATAAATAGGTTTAATATGGGTAATATTACGAGTGAATACGCTATTAAAGAACAAGCAGATGTATTTTTTAGAAAGATTTATACATTGGATAAACAAGAATTACAGCGTTTATTTGAAACATTACAACAAGAACAACAAAGATATGTACAAGAACGTGTATCAAATATATTTACAAATGAAACATTAAGAAAGTCATTTTATACAGCATTAGTAGAAAAACAAAAAATAATAGATTCACGTGCAAGTAGAGACCAGCATGAAAAGGTTGATACTATAACACATTTTCTTCTCTCTTGTAAATCTTATTTTTTTAAATCTGCACAACGAGAATCACGACAACCACGACAGAAACAACATAATCAGGAAGAATTAACAGAAATGACTGAAAAACTAGCAAGAAAACTATTTCATTTAAAAGTTCGTGAAAAATTAGATGAATCTTATTTAAAAAAACAATTTAAAAAACTGGCTTTAAAATATCATCCGGATCGTCCAAATGGTGATACCGAATTATTTGAACACATTTCGGACGCGTATATGCTCCTATTAGAAAAGGTAAAAATGCAACAAGATGATAAACAATTTAATCAATTAAAACGAGAATCTTGCACATTTCGTAAAAATTTTGAAAGTCAAGGATATCAAAACAAAAAACTAAAAAAGGGACCAAAAGGTAAGTTTGATGTGAATCGTTTTAACAAATTATTTCAAGAGAATCGTGTTGCTACTGTTGAGGATGATGGATATAGTGATTGGATGAAAGAGAATACTGATAATTTTATAGACGAATCTATAGTTCAACAAAAATTAGGTGGAAATACAAGTGGAAACAGATTTAATGATGTATTCGCATCTATGGTGCCTGCAAAAAAACAAAACGCAATTATAAAATATGAAGGTCCACATGCATTATATCAAGGCGGAGAACAGGCAGTTGAATTGGGTGTAGATAAAATTGATAACTTTGGTGGAGGAACAGAAAAGATTAAATATACTGATTTACGAGAAGCACACTGTGGGGAACGTATGATTGAT
>Ga0222718_10001860_pt1 | contig 19519 bp, 16 predicted proteins | sample C33_27DmetaG_FD_165045 | JGI IMG/M metagenome (GOLD analysis project Ga0222718, IMG submission 165045) | Estuarine water microbial communities from San Francisco Bay, California, United States - C33_27D | ecosystem: Environmental > Aquatic > Marine > Unclassified | place: USA: California... | reverse complement strand
TTTTCCTTTGTATCGGCGAGAATCCACTTATCACCCTCTTTGCGGCGAAAAAGTCCGGTCATCACTTTACCCTCAGTGGTGACGATTGTCATCGAGTGAAACGCCACATCGACGTTTTGATTCGGATCGAGTGTGTCTTCAAACAAACGGGAGGCACCGCGATTTCCAATCCCGTCCAGTTGTGGCCCGACTAGAGCCCCTTTCCCTGCAATCTGGTGACAGTTCTGGCAGTTCTTTTCAAAAATCAGTCGCCCACGTTTTGCAGTGGCTGGATGAGACGAATACTCCTTCAATCGTGAAGCAATCAATGACTTCAGTTCAGCCGAGATATTGGGAAGATTGGCTGTGAGATCGGCAATAGTTTTCTTCTGCTCGGGAGAACTCACCGCATTGAGCTTCGCCGCGATTTCTTGGCGTTGCAGTAATCGTGAAGAGAGATGCCCCGCTTTCAGCATCTCAAACATCCTTTTTCGCCCGACCTCGCTATTGGTCAACCCAATAATCAACTCTTCCTGTACATCAGAGGGGACTTGTTTGACAAGAGATATCAGTTCCTTTGTGGTGAGGTCTCGATCTTCGAGGATCGTTTCTACAATTTGCGTACGGACTGCCGCTGGCAGGTTGGGAGATTGCAGACCATTCGCCAGACTCGCCAATAGTGGAGCCTGCTGTTGTTGCAGGTAGGCAGAAGCGAGAAGGTATTGTGCCTCCGGGTGGTGTTTTGCTTGCCTTAGAAATGATTTGAGTTCTGACTGTTTATTGTCGAGTTGAAAATTCAGTTGAAGTCGAGCCAGATTGGCGAGAAGGGTCGATTCATACTTTGGGGATAATTTAGGAATCGAGATAACTTTGGGCTCAATCCTGCCAAAGGCGAGCCAGGCGTAAGCACCGCCAGAGTCTCCATCGGTGGCCTGCAAATATACTTTTCGCCCATTGAGTGATTCAAGATCCCAGACGATTTGTAGCGCGGTGTCATTACGGGGAGGAAATGTGGACTTCAGGATTTTTTCGGTCGCGGCATCGTGAAGCGTCACTTTGTTCAGATGATGGGCCTCTTTCGTCGGAAAGCCCCGATGACCACAAAGGTAGAAACTGAATTTCGACGGAGCGTTAAAAACCAGCGACCGAAGCGCACCCGTCAGTTGTTCTCCATGGGGATGACTGCTGATCAGACCGACTGTCTTTCCATCCGCACAAGGACGCGACTGCATATCCCAAGGGTCTCGTTTGTCATAAACGGAACTCCAACCTGTCTCGATGTGTGTGGCAACCTTCGCCAATTCTCGAAACAGGTCATCGGCCCAGTTTATTAACTCGGGGCTTTTCTGAGATCGAACATTCCCGAGAGTTTCCCGAATAGAGAACAGTAGCGGAAGCTGCTGCTCCCATTGCCCGTCGAATTGCTCGCGTATAAGTTGAACAACATCCGGGATACGATCCTCTGGCAAGGATTTCACGATGTGTTCTAGGAACTCTGGAGAACGACTGGCTTCATCAGGAAAGACACGAAGGTAATCGAGGAGATAGGTTCCTGCGGGTTCTGTTTTCATCCCCAATGCAATTTCGGCCACGAGCCGCGATTGTTGAGCGATAGCCGATGAAGGAATGTGATATGTGGCAAAGTTATCATCACGATTAAAGAGATCTCGAAGTGCCATGCGGATTGCGTGAATGAGGATCGCATCATCTGGCGGGACCGCTTCAAGCTTTCTTAGTAACAAATCTTCAAGCCGTCCTGAGGGAATTCCATGCCGGCCTAGCACTTCGGTCGCAGCGAATTGAACAAACGAATCCTCATCATTGAGTAAGTATTCGCAAGCAGATACAGCAATATGGTCTGGCGACATCTGCCTCTGTAATATTCGAACGGTCTGCAATCGAACGAGTGAAGCCGGATGTTTCATTAACCTCTGATAATCAAGACGATCCGTAGCGTTCAACCGAGACAAAGCCCACATTGCATGAGCCACAAGCGAAGGCTGGGAATTGTTCTCGACCGCTTGGTACAACGCCGGAATGGCGGCTTCACCAACACTGTCCGACAGATAATCAGTGATCAGCATACGACGTGTCTGATTTGGATGCCCCATTTCTTGAATCAATTCAGCAAGAGAATTGTATGAAATACGTTTTTGTGAATGGAGACGTTCTGCATGATTGTAAGCGGTGTGGGTAATCCTCCAAATGCGTCCGCTGATACGATCTCTCCCCGGATGATCGAGAGGGACTTCATAATGTCCGATAATGCGATTGTAGAAGTCGGCCACATAGAGCGCACCATCTGGCCCAAGTTGCACATCAACCGGGCGAAACCAGGAATCGCTAGTGGAAAGAAAATCCGATTCCTCGACCGCTTTCACTGTTGCTCCGTGATACTCAAGTCGATTGCGATTGATTCGGCTGGTCATCACATTTCCCGAAAACATATTGCCCCGGTATTCCCTGGGAAACAAATCATCTTCATAGATGGCGACACCTGCAATGGCGGTTGACCCGTGAAGATGATCCATCATGGGAGGGACATGCCCCAAGCCATCGTGGGGCTTTCCGAAACTTGGGTAATAGCCCCCTTCGATGAGTTGATAGATCGGCTTGGAATGACAATCGGCCGTAAATAGATTCCCGCGCGAGTCCTGAACCATCCCGAAGGGATTCACCTGCCCGTGAGTGAAGTGTTCGATACGTCGTCCATCAGTGCGAATTCTGTAAGTATTCCCGGAGTGCATGTGAATTTGATGCCCGTCCGCGCCGGAAACTGTTGTTTCGTTATTGAATCCATGACAGGCATACATCCAACCATCGAACCCGCGCGTGAAACCATTATTCATGCCGTGCGTGTCACGTTCGAATCCCATCGGGCCGTAGAGGATCGTCCTCTTATCGGCTTTGTCGTCTCCATTAGTATCTTCCAGATACCAGATGTTGGGAATGCTCCATGCAATCACGCCGTTTTTGTATGGATAAAGGCCAATGGGGATGTTCAATCCGTCAGCAAATGTCACGATTTTGTCAAATTTCCCGTCACCCGTAGTATCTTCAAGGATTTTGATGCAATCTTGCGGTTGACGATCTGCCGGTGCCGCATACGGGTACTCCTGTGACATCGAAGCCCATAACCGACCATGAATGTCGAAAGCAAGGTTCATGGGTTTGAGAATATCGGGTTCAGCAGCCACTAATTCAATTTGGAAACCCGGGGGGAGACGAAATGTCTTTCGTTGCTCCTCAGGTGTCAGAGGAGCAGTTGGCCGAACGGTCGAACGGAATGGATCGCTGTCCTGAGCCACTCCACGAACAGCCGAAATGAGAGCAATTACAAGCGTAAAGAACAATTGGAGTTTGAGCACTAGAGTTATTTCTTCTTCTGAGGTTTTTTCTTTTTACCACCAAGCGAAGGATGTTTGGGGCCGCCCCCCAAATACGGATAGCTATCGAAGTCGATCTCACTATCCGTTACTCGCGGATCTCCGGTCGACTTGAGACGTTGCATCAAATCGGCGATCAGTTCTTTTCGAATCTCTTTGTATCTCGGCTGACCCGCGACGTTTTCAACTTGTTGTGGGTCGTTCGATAAATCGTACAGTTCGATTTCGGGTCGTTTGCCGAAACAAAGCTCATACGCGCGGCGATGTTCGGAATCCTTATCCCTATTAGCCACAATGTAACTTTTGGTCGGACCATTATCGGTATCGCCATACCAGGTTCCCGGTACCGCGGCTTGTTCATAGAGAGGAGTTCCATTCGGCCAACGCTTTGGTTTGAAGTTGACGATCAGAAAATAGTCATCGGTCCGCAACCCTCGTGATGGATATCCTCCCATGTCGGGAGCCTCCTGAGAGGGCACATGACGTTCTTTTCCGACGAGAATCGAACTCCAGTCCTTCAGAACACGTCCTGATTGGTCGGACTGGAATAATGTCATCAAGCTGCGACCGGTCATCTCTTCCGGGATAGACAATCCCACAGCATCGAGAAAGGTTGGCCCGAAATCTGTCGTAGAAACGAAATCTGTCACTACACGCCCCGGCTTGATTTTATCGCCCCAGCGAGCGGCAAGAGGAACACGAGAGCCAATGTCATACAGATTACTCTTACAACGTGGGAATGGCATCCCATGGTCGCCCGTCATCAGAATAAGAGTGTTGTCGAGCTCTCCCATCTCTTCGAGTGTTTTAAGGGCGTCACCGACCAACGAGTCGAATCGTTGAACTTCAAAATAGTAATCAGCAATATCACTCCGAATTTCGTCAGAATCGGGATAGCAAGCGGGGAGAGGGACATTGCTGACATCCATGCCGGCTTCTTTTCCCGAACCAAGTTTGTAAGGTCGGTGAGGATCGCTACTGCCGAGCCAATAACAAAACGGCTGACCTTCTTCCCGAGTCTTCACAAACTCCTGAAAGTTTTTGTATCGTTTACCGGCAAGCTCTCGCGTAGCTGTTTCAGGTTTTCCCGGCCCCCAGGCTTTTCCTGAATGCCCGGTGGCATAACCAGATTCGCGGATAATGTCTTCGTAAGTGATGAATTTGTCAGGAAAAATGCTCCACAAGTTGCCCGCTCCTTCCAGTCTCCAATGCCATTGACCGGTGAGAATCGCACCACGGGACGGCGTACAGGAAGGTGACGAAATGAAAGCATGCTCGAACAGAACCCCCTCTTTTGCCAGACGATCAAAGGTTGGTGTTTTGACGACTGGATCGCCATAAGCGCCTGCGTGTGGCCAACCCCAGTCATCAGCAATGGCGAACAGAATGTTCGGCTGTTTGGCCGACACTGTCGAACAACTTGCAAACACGAGAATGAGACAGACAAGACGACGTAACATGATGAGCACTTTCCGTGTGGTATATTTAGACTTCGGGTTCGATAGATTTATGAAAACGGTCTGTCAGCAATTCGCGGGCGGTTTCTAATCCTCGACGAACGGTTCGATCAGAGCGATCAGTTTCGACGGCAATTTCGGAGGTGTCGTGCCCCTGAAGTGCGAGCTCCAGAATGCGACGTTGGAGCTCGGGTAGTTGGGTCATAACTTGCTCCAGTTCTTCCGTCATGCCAAGCAGCTCCGTGACAGAGGGGGCTTTAACGAATGCTTCCGGGTTAATCATCGGGCGAGAGTTATCGTCTTTCCCGCCACTCATCATGCTCTCTTCAACTTTAATCGAGCGTTTTTGCGCGGAATGAAATTCGACCTGCCCATGTAACTTGTTCATCACAATAGCCGCCAGCAAACGCCATAAATCGCCGCTCTTTTCCAATGTATACCGGTCATCAGCAGCGCCTCGAAAAAAACTGCGATAGGCGGATTGAACAATGTCTTCGGGATCAACGCGCCGAGCCATCTTGGGTGACAGCCGAGTGCGTGCGAGTGCCGTCAATCGCATCAAATATTGATCAAATATCTCTTGCGCGGCCATTTCGTCACCGGATTTCCAACGGTCGAGGAGTTCGGCTCCCTCATTTTCTTCATCATCTGGTGAGTGGCCCATAAAGTTGTCTCATATTCTAGAATGTGAAGTTCGTGTTGAGGGTGTCAAGCAGTGTGTGTTACTGATCTACAGATTCCAAATACGTTTTGTAATCCGGTAGCACCGGATCGTTCGCTTCTATCATCTGTTTCATCAGTAGGCTTCTGAGATGGAGTAATTGTTTCTGATGATGCCTGCTCTGTGTCAGATTGTGTAACGCATCGGGATCGGATTCATTGTCATAGAATTCTTCAGGAGTTCGATACAAGAAATGCTGTACCCGAGCAGCGATCTCTTCGTCAGTTTTAGCGGCCTGTTTCATGGCCTTCATCGTTAGACCGGCTTGAGATTCATTCCTGAAGACTTTTTCACCATTTGACCACCCATTGAAAATATAGCTCGCGTTTTTGGTCATCACACAACGCATCGGATATTCGTTTTTCCCCGAAGTCCGGTTAATAGAAGTGAAGACGACATCACGGTTGTCTTGAGCCTTACCCTTCAGAATCGGTAAGTAAGAACGACCATCAAGACCCGGTAATGGTGAAAGCCCCACAGCATCGAGAATCGTTGGCGTGTAGTCGATTCCTGAAATCATATGCTCGCGATCAATGCTATCGGGTTTGACGACTCCCGGCCAACGCACAACCCAAGGAGTAATCGTCGAGTGTCGCCAGCAATTTGTTTTGGCAAAAGGTAACGGCATGCCGTGATCTGAAGTGAACACAACTAATGTATTACTGGCGAGGCCCGATTCATCGAGTGCCTTGAGAAGAGAGCCGACAATCTCATCGGCTCGATGGACAGACGCATAATATTCTGAGAGTTCCTGCCGTACTTCTGGGAGATCGGGTAAAAATCCCGGAACCGGGACTTCCTGAGGATCAAATGTACGACTCACTTTGGTGTAAAAATGAGGGTCTTTCCGCTTCCCTTTGAGTCGGCCTTTCTCTTGTTGGCTGTTGGCAAAAGGGCGATGCGGATCCTGAGAATTTGCCATCAAAAAAAATGGTTTCTCCGACTTGGTAACCTCAGCAAAAAACGTCTTCGAATGTTGATAGTATTTGCCAGGATCACGACCGACTCCCAATTCGCTGGCTTCAACGACTACATCCCAAGCTGCTCCTCGTGAGGGAACGACATGCGGAACTTTCGCCATAATCCCGGTGTGATAGCCGGCGTCATGCAAACTCTCAAGAAGCGTAGGGACATCCTTATTGATCCGATCAAAACCGAGAGCACCTGAACGATGCGGATAGCGGCCCGTCATCCAGACGGCCCGCGTCGGCATACAAATTGCAATGGTGACGTGAGCATGCTCAAACCGAAGTCCCTGGGTCGCCAGCTTGTCGATATTCGGTGTGATGTCGGGTATCGGACAGCCATAGACACCGACTGAGTCGCGATTCATATCATCGACTGTGATAAACAGGACATTTGGCCGGTCTGCAGCCGAAGTCGCAGTAGCAGAACACAAGACAAGAGAAAAACCCGCCAGCCAGGTAACAACAGAACGCATAACAATCTCCGGGCATGACAAAAATGGTGAATAGTCCATTTTCTACACTCAGAGCCTCGAAGCAAGCATTTAATTCTCAGAAGATTCTGGCTTACCTTCAGGCCCTTCTTCCAATTGCTTGCGTTCTTCCGATTCCATCTTTTTCTGATTCTCGACGGCTTTGTAGTGTTCCCAGTTTCCTTCAGAACCTGTCCGACGATTATCGAGTTTTTCAGGGATGCGGCTTGACCATAGAGCAACAGCGTATCACCAGAAGACAGCTCGTTATGGCCTCTAGGTGCCCCGATATATGTGCCGTCTGAGCGTTCGATCCCGAGAACCAGAATTCCTTCCTCACTGAGCCGCATTTCCATCAGTTTACGATTCGCCAACCAGTCATCATCTTGCACGGTCAATTCCCCCACGACATAGTTTCCCGTGAGGTGTAATAGACCCGCGTAATCACGAACTTCAATGTCAGTATATTTCCCCAACATGAAAGAAATCAACCGGGAAATCTTTTGATCGAGCCAAGAACTATACGCCAGAAATGAAAGTCCCGCGAGTCCAGACAACATCACTAGGATACGAAACCACGTCTGGTCGGTAACATGATTGGATTCTTCAGTCGGTTCGAGAGAAAGGAAGAGAGACGAAATCACCGTCACGATTCCTGCGTTACCGAGCAACATCAGCAGCATAATAATCCGTCGACGAATTGGATGTTGCATGATCTGTTCGGATTCTTGGGTCGTAAAACCTGAACCGGTAAATGCAGAACGCGCCTGAAATCGGGCCAATTCGCGCGAGAGCCCAGTCAGTGTCAACGCCACAGTGGCAACACGCACAATCAGCAAAGAAATCACCACAACGAATAATAGAGTAAGGGTGGCAAACATAGTCGTTGAGTAGGCCTTCGCGGATGTTCAAAGAATGCAAACGCCTATGATAGCAGACTTCAAATAAATCTGCATCATCACACTCACGCCGCTTTGCGTTCCCACTTTTGCTTCATCCGCTGAAAGCCACGTATCCAACGATCATAGTCTTCGGTTTTGAGTTCCATGAAATCAGCAACTCGTTGGTGAGGCAGTACCAGAAATTTCTCAGATTTGATCGCTTCCAAAGTATCGATGGCAACCTGTTCGGCAGTCACAGCATCATCCGCCAAATATTGATGAATGGGGTCATCGTGGTCGAGAAATTTTGTGTCGACACCCAGTGGACAAATACAAGAGACATGCAGTCCCGACCGACCGTATTGAACGGCCAGCCATTCCGCAAACGCAACATCCGCATGCTTGGTGACAGAATATGAAGCCGAACCAACCTCGGTGAGTACTCCTGCTCCCGAAGCGGTTGTGACAAATGCCCCCCCACCTCGCTCCAGCATACGTGGTATCAAGTGTTTGGCGGCTGAAACCCGAGACATCACATTCACGTCCCAAATCTGCTGCCACTGATCGTAGGGAGTTTCAATCCCTCCCTTAAAAGTGATACCGGCATTCGCACAAAAGATATTGATAGGGCCAACTTCGGCTTCGGTTTTGTCGATCAGATGCCGAACATCTTTCTCTTTGGAAACATCGCAAGCAATGGCGACACCATTGATACTTTCGGCAACATCTTGAGCCGCGTAGAAATCGACATCAGAAACGACGACTTTAGCAGCTCCCTCACGATCAAACTGCCGGGCAAGTGCTTCTCCGATGCCTCGACCACCGCCCGTGACGACGACGATACAATCCTGAATATCCATGCGAAAGAATCCCAATTGACGCTGTCTTTTTCGAGTTTGCAAACGACTTTGTGCAAAAAATAACAGATCCACGAAAATGCACCAAGAGCGATCTGCGGAAGAGTTGTGCGAGGAATTCTTCTTCGTCGATATACACGCGAGCCATCATTCTTGGCTATGTCATGAAATTTTGTGACGATAAGCATCATCTCATGCGAATGGCGGCAACGGAAGCTCCCAGATGGCTGACGAGATCAACACGCTGAGGAGTCAGATTACGCACAGCAAATTCCAAGCCAGCACCCACTCTTTGACTATTGACAGAGTTCGTAATCTGTAATTTCAGCACGCCGTTAGAGACGGTCCAGCGTCCTGATGACACCGGGAGATTAAAGAAGATAAAAGAGAACGTGCGAATGCGGGGGACATCACGCGAAGTCACGAATGTCCCATCCTGTTTCAACCAAATATAAAATGGGCTCACTTGTTGAGGGATCTTCCAGGTTCCGACGAGAGCCAACGCAATCTTGAGGTCAGTCGGAATGAGATCCTGTTCCTTGATTTCTTTAACACCCCCCTGTTCTGGTTCCTCTTCTTCTGGACTGGCAGGCTTCTCGCGAGGCTTGGCTTGTCGCGGCTCAGTTTTGGGAGGAGCTTGTGGCCTCGATTTATCACGTTTCAAAACCATCAGAACATCACTGGTCCCCTCTTCAGAGGTGAACTCATCGGGACGAGCCGTTGCAGAGTCACCCGACATACAAACCGTGAGTTGATCTCCATCAAATTTGAAGATTCCCCAACCGGTCGTTTCGTCATGTAGCATCACATTGAAATAAGGAGGCGTGCGACGATTATCAACCTTGAATGTTTTCGAGTATTGGCGCCCATCCAGCACGGAATGAAAGATGATGTTGTCACCTTGAATATGAAACTGACCACCAGAATGAAGTAACTCCGAAAATTCATCTTGAGGAATCTTAACACCACTATCAATCAATTCGACGACATTCCACGCACCCTGAAAAAGCTCCAGATTCGCATCCTCTGCCAAAAGGGAGAAGTGAGATACCAGTGAAACCATCACTGTCAGAAGAAGTGTTCTTAATATCGTCATTGCTGTCTCCCCTGTTTGCGGTCAGTCTCTCTACTAATATTATGAAGCATCATTCAGTCATAGGCAAGAAGAGAGATAAGTCCCTGCCCTTCTAAAATTCACCAACAACTTCGTTTCCGTTGCGTGTCAAGAGTGATCGAAAAACACCAAGATCGATATTTTCGCTAATAAAACGAGCACTTCCGTCGGAAAGTGAAAATTGACAACCACCTTCATGGAGTGAAGAAAACTGGAACCGTTGCTCGGTATTGTTCGAGCAACCCGTGGCAGGAAGATTAAAACCCGCTTGCGCACATCCGGCATCCGCTTGCCACCAGCGAAGAACTCCTCGAGCAAACCCCTGCCCTCCTCCTCCGCCGCCGCCACCCGAACCACCTCCGCCGCCACCCGAACCACCCGAACTGGAATTCATAGCACCGCGTGCCCATCCACCGATCTCAAAACGAATCTCACCAGTGCTGATCGTGTTTGAGGTTCCGTCGGTCACATCCCGGAAAGAGTTCGATGACAACGGATACATTAAACCATCATCGTTCCCGGGCTGAGTTCCCGCGTTTGCGGCATAATGACTCGGCCCATACGCATCGTCGATGACCGAATCATCCTGCGATGCGCACAGATAAACGGGAATTTTTTCGCGAATTAGCTCTGCATTTACGATATCACTAAACCGAACATCAAAATTGTATTGCTGATAAATCGGAGCCTGATCAACATACGGCAAAATCATGGACTGCCAGGTATGTAAATGATCGGGTGAATTGTTAGCGCCACTGGTTCCCATCACGCCCATCGGAAAAACGCGATGAGTCGACTGATAGTTGTGTAAGGCCAAACTGATTTGTTTCAGATTATTTTTACAAGCTGCTCGACGGGCCGCTTCCCGAGCTTGTTGAACAGCAGGAAGTAAGAGTGCCACCAACACGGCAATAATGGCAATAACGACCAACAGTTCGATCAATGTGAAGCCGCGTAATCGTCTTTCGAATAAAGAAGGAAACACACCTTAATCCTTATCTTTATGGTAATTTCAAAGCCCGGTATCCGTGGGTAGTTTCCTCAACAAAGAGGACATTCTGTCCATTTCGCTTATTCGGTCGTAACTTCTTGTGAAGTGTGACAAAACCAGAGTGGATTTCCTTCTCGCCGCACATCACCGTCACGTTTTTGTCACGAATCGCATCAACCGATTGTTCACCTTCGATCTGATGGCTCCAACCATCGAGATAAATAACGCGACCATCGTTCTCGGTCGCCGCCAAACCAATTGCCGCCAAGGCCCCTATGATACCATCATTTGTACCACCAAGACCTTCCAGTTTAATGGAGCCACCTTTTGCCAGTTGCCGGACCTTTTCCTGAGTGCAGAGTTCTGATTGACAATCATATCCAAATCGCATCACCGATTCGTCAACGCCTGTGGCGACTGCCAATCCAGGATCACTTCCCGGAATAAACTCTCGCAACATGCGACAACGAAATTCATCAAAGAGATTGTCGGCTGATTGATGACGAAGCGGAGAAAACAACAATGACGCAGAACTATTTTTAGAGGTGAAAGGGACGCGTTCATCTTCGAAGAGCTGATGCCTCAGAACTTGATGGCATTTCCAGTGATCACGAAGTTCTTCGACGATCATCAATGCAAGTTTGTTAGTTCCTCGCGAGTCAATCGTATCCGTGTCGTCGATGCCGACGTAAAACATCACTCCCGCTCCTGTTCATTCGACTGATAACGGAAGAAAGCCATCCCGCACATTAAACCGGCGAGTATTCCACAGACTGCATAGGTGATGATGGCAGTGGAAAACCACATTGAAAACAATTGATTAAGGCCGATATCTTTCCCCATCCACTTGAATGTTCCTCGCACCAGGAATGCAACCGAGTTGGCTGCCAGACCTGATAACGCCAGCACCCACCATTCTGAAATGTGCCCCTTTAAAAGTCGATGGAGGAGATCGAGCACGGGACCAAAAACAATCAAGCTGGTAAACGCACCAATACCGAGTCCATCAACTCCGGGAACCAATGCCCGAAAAAGCAACCCGCTCAGAAGAGCAGAAGTCCCCATCAAAGTCCCCGCGTACATTCGAGGTGCCAATGCGAGCCCAACGGACATTGGTAGAACAGCCTTCAGAATAGCGTGCCCCGGGATCGAAAGATGTAGACTCACAAAGGTCGACATCGCAGCAGCGGTCACTCCGGCCCCGACCAGAATAAACAGTTCACTTATGCTAACTGCCGTATCTAGTCGAGTTGTAGAGAGTCGTGAACTTCTGCGAGAAAGTGTTTCAGTATTCATGCCTCGATCATAACCAACCATTTCTTACCGGTAAATGAAGTACCCTCATGTAAAAACCGGTCCCGTTATTTGTGAACTTACCGGGTCGATCAGTTGTCTGGCTACCTAGCAGGTAACGGGAGAGAGTGATAAGATGTTCGTCATGGAGAGATGGCAGAGTGGCCGATTGTGCTGGTTTCGAAAACCAGTGTACCGCAAGGTACCGGGGGTTCGAATCCCCCTCTCTCCGCCTCGTTTGAAGAATGGCCCGCAGACACTGTAAAAACAGTTGTTTGCGGGCCATTCTCGCTTTTTGGGGGACCACTTGTCCCGGATTTGTCCCGGTCGGGATTTTCACCTGCCATGCACATACCCTCGAAACTGCCAAGCAACAATGGCAGTATGATGAGCAGTTTCGTAAGGACCATCTTGCTAAATTCAGGCTGTGAGATCTGAAAATTGAAAAACATGATTAACATTCCTTGTCGTTAGAGATAAAGGGATTTTCCAGGTTCGATCCGGCCCCGGCGAAATCCCTTCTTCTTTAAGAATGTTTCGCACTGTCTGGCGGCTGATCTTCTTGATCCCCATCTTGCGAAGTTCACCGATGATGCGCGTGTATCCGAAACCGGTTGTCTGGGCGATGTGGATGACCAGTTCTCGCAACTCTCTGGGTTTACGTTGTCCACCTTTCGGATTGGGTGTGGGGTTCTTATTCTGCTGATCCCACATCCAGCGATAGTAGGTCTTCGGACTGACGATGGTGATCAGTTCCTCGACGGCTCGACCCAGAACCTGGCCAAACTTGAGTAATCGTCCCGTTCTTCTGGCTTGGTGTGGACCTGTCCCTTCACTCGCGAACGGAGGATTTTGTTTTCCTCTTTCAGAAACTGGACATACTTGGCGAGTTCCCGATCAGTAGCAGAAGCGATGAGAGCCAGCAGTGGGTGGAAAATCCTGGTCATTTCGGTAGATTGCTATTCTGTAATTTGGAGCGGTGTTTCACATTCGTTGTACAGGGCTAAGTCCCTGTTTGGAGGTGAAACGGCCGTTCAAAATCCGGCTCATTTAGAAGCCACTTTTGAGACCCGGAAGAACCGTTACAGGGTGACCAGATTCGCTGAGATTGGCTGACTTGCTGCCTTCGGTTTCTGGCCCGAAGCAGCGTCTCTGTACAAAGCGAAAGTGGGTACACTTTCGAAAACCGTACCCACTTTTGAGGTTCACTCGGCTATTACAGTCTCAACTGGCTGTTAGAGAACTCTATAAAAACAGCTATCCGAAGGGTATCCGGAACCTATCCGAAAGACGTCATAGCTCTACGGAACCGAAGGATCGGACCTGCTCCCAAACGAAGTCAGCGAACGTGGGATGAGTTCCTCTCGTCTCATGCCGAGACTTTGTGGGCGTGTGATTTTTTCAGTGTCAAAACAATGACTCGAAAAGGGAACGTCGACTTGTATGTGCTGGTGTTTCTGCATGTCAACTCACGTCGGTTGATTGCTTCACCGGCCACTCAGCATCCTGATTCGGCCTGGGTGACCGAACAGGCCAAGGCGTTTCGCAGGCAACTGCCCGGCGATGAACAACAGACGTTCCAACTCATCCATGACCGGGACACCAAGTTCTCGGCCGAGTTTCGTAAGACACTGAAACAAGACAATGTGAAGCTAATCAAACTACCGGTTCGTTCTCCCAATCTCAATGCGCGCTGTGAACGGGTCATTCAGACCATCAAGCACGAATGCTTGAACCACTTCCTGATCTTTGGACACAAGCATCTCGATTATCTGCTGTCCCGGTTTTTTGAGCACTACAATAATCGCAGGGCTCATAGTTCGCTCAAATTCATGCCGCCCATTGGTGGTGACCCACCCTCTGAAAACCATGACATCAATGTTAATGAGATCGTCTGTCGTACAGACTTGGGCGATGTGATCAAGTCGTACGAACGACGGGCCGCGTAACGTCTCTCTGTGCGTCAATCTCCCAGATCACTGCGATGAAGGTGTGTATTGACCGCGACTATTCGCACACGAAACCATCGTTTTGAGTCAATTTCGGATGCTCCGAATTGTGCCTGTGCACTCTAAAAGTCGGTTCTGGTTGTCAAAGATCAGTTTTGATAACGACTTAACGCCATTAGGTCTTTTTAGCCCCCGCGCGTCTCTTCAGTCCTGTCAGAATTGTTTGGGGATTTTACGTAGATTTGAGAGCATCAGAAACAAACGATGAACGTCACTTGAATTGCTGTCGGTATTGGCCCGGAGTTAGTTTTGTCGAGCGTCGAAACACCGTTGCCAAATATTGCACAGAACCAAATCCCGTCTGAGTTGCAATTTCGGAGAGTGTGTCATTTGTTGTTTTCAATAACTCCTGTGTTCGCTCCAAACGAAAGCGTTCAATTTCGTCGTGCACAGTGCGACCGAGAGTGACTCGAAAACGGTTGTCAAGAGTCGAGCGTGAGACATCCATTTCCTTGAGTACGTCCGAAACGCGCACTCCCGATTCAAGCTGCAAGCGTATATATTCGACAGCGCGCGCAACAAGTTTATCAGTAATGGCAATCGTGTTGGTTGACTCCCGAACGTCAATGCCAATCGGGGGTACAATTTGACGACGTCTCGAGTTCGAAATTCGCCGCCCGGAAATTAAGTCGTCGAGCAGTCGAGCCGCTTCATATCCAATCGTATTGGTTCCCAACACGATGCTGGACAATGTGGGGTACGCCAGTTCGCATATCATTTCATCATTATCAACGCCAAGAATGGCAACGTCCGCAGGGATGCGTAACCCTAATCGACGACATGCTTCCTGAACATGCCTGGCACGGGCATCGTTACAGGCAAACAATCCAATCGGCAATCGTAATGTGGAAAGCCAGTTACAAAGACCTTTCTGAACGGCTTCCCACTGTTGCGCACTTGAGTGTCTTCCAAAATACGTCGAACAGTCAAAGCCTCGTTCGTTCACCGCCTCCTGAAAGCAGACCCCTCGCATTCGTGACCAAGGATTGAAAGGCGTCTGTCGAATTCCGCAGTACGCAAAATTTGTGAATCCTTGATCCAGAAAGTGTTGTGCAGCCAATTTAGCAACCGCCGGATTGTCTGTGGTGACGTAGGGTGTATCGTGAGTCCATGCCTTATCAAAAATAGCTCCACCGATATTTACCACAGGAAACTTCAGTCCTCTCACCGCTTCAAACACCTGTTGATCGTCAAGATCAGCAATCAACCCCTGTCCACGCCAACGCTTTAAGTTAGGGATTTTCGCCAGCGGCTCGTCTTCAACATAGAGCCGCCATTTGCGATGCGTTCGCGTAAAGCGAGCGATCCCCGTGACAACCTTACGGTCGTACGGCTTGTTGATGTTCAAGATCAGTGCAATTTCTTGTTGCGACATATCGAATCCAATGATGACCATGCAGTTCATCGAAGTGTGTAATGATTTATTATAAGGAATTTGCAATATCGCACCATTGCGAATTCAGTTGCTGCTCGCAAAAATTGTAAGTTCGTCAACATCTCTTTTTTGAAAGATCGCAAATGTCGATTCGCAACATCACCCTCAATTTTTCTCTACTCCTGATATGTTTTGTTGGAGCAGACATTTCTGCAGAAGATAACGCCAAATGGAAATCATTGTTTGACGGCAAGACCATGAATGGTTGGGAAAAAGTCGGTAATGAAAATAGTGTTTGGAGTGTGAAAGATGGGGCGCTTTCCGGGTCTGGACCAGCTTCGATGTTGGTCAACACATCAGGTTCGTACAAAAACTTCAAATATCGAGCAGAGATCAAAATCAGCGACGGCGGTAATTCAGGACTTTATTTCCGCACAACACGCAAACCGGGCTTCAGTGATGGTTACGAAGCTCAAATCGACAGCACTCACACCGATCCGATCCGCACCGGGTCACTCTATGGCATGTGTCACGTCTACCAACAACACGTCAAACCTGACACCTGGTTCACTTATGAAATTGAAGTCCGCGATGACATTTGGCGCGGGCGCAAAATGACCCGCATCAAAGTGACCATCAATAACAACGAACTGTATGAGTATCTCGACTTTGAAAAGACATTCAAAGAAGGTCATTTTGCTTTCCAGCATCACGACCCCGGCAGCATCGTTCATATCCGTAAAGTTGAAGTCCTGCCACTCCCCTAGACGTTACGTAGCTGAGTGAGATGAATGCTCACTCAGCCTGTTGCAAATCTCATCACAATCGCTCATTATTTGGCGGCGATTCTCATGAAACTGACAACACTTTCCTTGCCGGCGATGACTTTCTTGACAACCGCGATCCATGCGGAAGAACCTCAAACGGGATTAGCCAATCTCTTCAACGGTAAAGATCTGATGGGCTGGACTCAGAAGAATGGCACCGCCACCTATCGTGTCGAGGACGGTGCGATTGTTGGAAAGACCAATGAAGGTAGTCCATATTCGTTCCTGTGCTCTGACAAACTCTACGGCGACTTTGAATTTCACTTTGAGGTGAAGGTTGATCCTCAATTGAATTCCGGTGTTCAAATTCGTTCGCAAACAGTTGGCGACACTCCAGAAGGTCGTGTCAATGGGCCTCAAGTCGAAATCTCACTCGACAAGATGGCAGGCTATGTATACGGCGAATCGGCGGGGGGGGGTGGATGACGCCCGATGCGGATCGCAAACCACACGATCACTTCATCGATGGTGAATGGAACTCTTACCGCGTCGTCGCGTTTGGAAATCAAATTCAAACGTGGATCAACGGTCATCAGATCTCAAACCTGACACATGATGAGCGTTATGAGTCTCATCCTAAAGGGTTCATTGGATTACAGGTCCACGGCATCGGCGCTGGTCAAGGGCCTTACGAAGTCCGTTGGCGAAACTTGAAACTGCGCGACTTATCGCAATTTTCTTCGCTCTACAACCGCAAAGACTTAAGTGGCTGGAAGACCACCGGGAATTGGCTCCCTCAAGAGGATGGTTCGCTTCTCATTCGGCCCCGCGAGGGTGAAAAAGGTTGGACCCGTTACGATGCGTATCTTTTCTCCGAGAAGCAGTACAAAGATTTTGTTGCCGACTTTGAATATTCCTACCCGCCCGGTGGAAACAGTGGATTCTACTTTCGCGTTGGCGATTTGAAAGACCCTGTTGGCACAGGAATCGAAGCCCAGATTCTCGATTCCTCCCAAAAAGAAGGGCCTCTCAGCTCGCACGATCATGGTGGTATTGTCAGCACCAGTGCAGCGGCATCAAAGAATATGTCTCGACCACCTGGTGAATGGAACCGAATGGTTGTGACCTGCATCGGCTCACAATATCGGGTTGAACTCAACGGTGAATCGATTATTGATGTTGACCTGAGCCAAACACCCGTCAAAGACCGACCGCTCAAAGGTTACATTGGTTTCCAGAATCACGGGCAACCCAACAACATTATGTTCCGCAACATCCGAATCCGCGACCTGAGCAATGAATAGACCAGTTCGCCCACAAAACAAGAACGTCGAATTCGTGTGACCGATTGCTCAAACTTCATCCGACGTCACGAACATTGATAAAACGCTTGAAACGGCTCATTACAACTCTCGACAACCAAGGGGACTTCACATGCCACGAATGATAACAACTACCGCTCGCTGTTTGGCCTTTTTGGCGGCATTTCCGCTCAACGCGGAAGAGGTCGAGATTACTCCCGATGTTGTCTATGGTCACAAATTCGGATTGGCAACGACCTTCGATGTCTTCACACCCAAAAAAAACGCCAACGGCGCAGCGGTATTATTTATGGTGAGCGGAGGCTGGTACTCGCATTGGACGTCGCCGGAGCAAACTCAACACATGTTTCGCCCATTAACCGACGCAGGGTTCACCGTGTTTGCCGTGCGTCATGGCAGCAGTCCCAAATTCTCAATTGCTGAAGCGGTTGCCGATGTGCGGCACAGCGTTCGTTTCATTCGCATGAACGCCGAGAAATTCGCCATCGATCCTGCTCGGATCGGCGTCTTTGGGATGACTGCTGGCGGTCATCTCTCGTTGATGCTCGGCACTGCGTCTGACGAAGGTGATCCCAACTCCAAGGATCCCGTACGGAAAGTGAGTGATCGCGTACAAGCTATCGTTGCTTATGTCGCCCCAACAGACTTGCGAGTGGCCGCCCAAGATGCCCCCAACCGACTCCCCGCGTACGCAAATTTTCCTGCTCTTCGAATTGATCAAAAGACGGCCGCCGTTGATTCACCATTGTTGCATGTCACTGCCGATGATCCACCAACCCTACTGCTCGCAGGTGCAAAAGACGAACTCGTCCCAATCTTTCACAGCCGCAATATTCAGGCGGCTTTCAAAAAAGCTGGCGTTGAGAGTCAACTTATCGAATTCGAGAACGCTGGGCATGGCTTCGCCGGAGAAGACGCTCACAGGGCGACCTTGGGAATGGTCGGCTGGTTTGTCAAACATTTGACGGAACAAAAACCCGAGGTTTCGGAGTGACGTTTCCTTATTTGGGATTTCATGACAAACGACTGACACCATAATAATCACCAAAAAAGAAGACTTGCATGAAAGTATTTACGCTGACCATCGCTCTGTGCTTTGTTCCCACCAGTGGACTCGTGGCGCAAGAGACGAGATTGCCGCGAAGCACTCCCGAAGCACAAGGAGTTTCCTCCGAAGCAATTCGTGACTTTATTCAAACTGCGGATCGGGAGGTTCACTCGATGCACAGCTTCATGATAGTGAGACACGGACATGTCGTTGCTGAGGCCTGGTGGGAACCCGAGTCGGCAGAAAAGCCGCATGTCTTGTGGTCACTGAGTAAAAGCTTCACTTCAACGGCTGTCGGGCTCGCTATCAAAGAGGGCAAGATCGCTCTCGACGATCAAGTCACCAAGTTTTTTCCCGATGACATCCCACCGAGCCCGTCTGCAAACTTGCAGGCAATGCGAATTCGCGATTTACTGACAATGAATGCCGGTCATCAGAATGAACTCAACTGGCGAGTTGCCAAAAATTGGGCGCAGGCATTTTTGGCTCACCCTGTCCCACACAAACCAGGTAAGCACTTTCGCTACAACACACCCGCAACCTACATGCTCTCTGCCATCGTGCAAAAAGTGACTGGAGAAACCGTTCTCGACTATTTAACTCCACGTCTTTTTGAACCACTTGGAATCGAGAAACCGAAATGGGATAACAGTCCACAAGGTATCTCGATTGGTGGATACGGACTGTACCTGCGAACTGAAGATATCGCTAAATTTGGGCAGTTATACCTTCAAAAAGGAAAATGGAACGGTAAGCAACTCATTCCTGCCAAGTGGATTGAACAAGCGACCTCGAAACAAGTCCCCAATGGCGACAATCCCGATTCCGACTGGAATCAAGGTTATGGCTTTCAATTTTGGATGTGCCGACACAACGCCTAT
>Ga0222718_10001858_pt1 | contig 19527 bp, 17 predicted proteins | sample C33_27DmetaG_FD_165045 | JGI IMG/M metagenome (GOLD analysis project Ga0222718, IMG submission 165045) | Estuarine water microbial communities from San Francisco Bay, California, United States - C33_27D | ecosystem: Environmental > Aquatic > Marine > Unclassified | place: USA: California... | reverse complement strand
CACCGCTGATCACGGCAACGCCGACGTGATGTACACCGAGAACGCCGACGGTGAGGTCACACCCAAGACGAGTCACACGCTTTCACCGGTCCCGTTCGTGATCCACGACGGTGCCGGTGACGATCCGGCGTACCGACTGGCCACTGTCGCCGATGCCGGCCTTGCGAATGTTGCGGCAACGGTGCTCAACCTGATGGGGTACGAGCCCCCGGCAGAGTACGAACCGAGCCTGATCGAACCGACGAACTGATCCGGTCGTGTCCAAGCTGACCGGCACCGGCAGCCGGGCCTCGTTCGAACCGCTCGACTGGCTGCTCGTCGTCGTTGTCGGTGTGACGTGGGGTTCGGCGTACCTGTGGATCGCTATCGGACTCGAGGCGTTGGCCCCCAGCGTGATCGCGTGTCTGCGGGTTGCCCTCGGCGCTGCCGCCCTCTTTGCCTTTCCGGCGGCGCGGCGTCGGATCGACGCCCACGACTGGCCTTACGTCACGATCGTCGCCATTGCGGGCAACGGTGGTCCGGCGCTGCTGTTCGCGCTCGCAGAGGAGCGACTCGACTCGGCTGTCGTCGGCATGCTCGTGGCCGCCGCACCGGTGCTTACGCTGCTGCTGGCGTTCTCGCTGGGCAACCGGCACGTACGGATCGTCCATGTCGCCGGGATCGGCTTCGGGTTCGTCGGCGTGGTCGCCATGGCCGCCCCGGAGTTGGGTGGCGCCGACGCATCCTTGCTCGGCATTGCGCTCACGCTCACCGCCGTGCTCGGCTACGCGCTCACCGGAAACGTCGTCGTGCCCCTGCAGCAGCGGTACGGCTCGATGGCCGTTGTCGCCAACGCTCAGGCCCTGTCGGCCGTGCTCCTGTTTCCGCTCGCGCTCGGCGGGCTTGCCGAGTCGACGTTCGCAGTCGGCCCGACCCTCGCCGTCGTGTTCCTCGGGGTCATGGGCACCGGTGTCGCTCGAGCGTTGTCGGCGACTCTGGCCGGACGGGCCGGGCCGCAACGCAGCGGGGTGCCCGGCTACCTGGCTCCGGTCGTGGCAATCATCTTGGGAGTGGCGATCCGGGACGAATCGGTCGACCCGGTCCAGATCGCCGGGCTCGTGCTCGTGCTGCTCGGCGCATTCCTGATCGCCCGGCCGAATCCGGAGTTTGCCAAGAGCAGGCCGACCGAGTGAGCTAGCGGCCATGAAGCCCACTGTGCCCACGGTCGATTTCCACTTCGACATCATGTGCCCGTACGCCTATCAGACCGCGAAGTGGATCCGAGACGTACGACGTCAGAACGGGATCGAGATCAACTGGAAGTTCTTCTCGCTCGAAGAGGTCAACCGCATCGAGGGCAAAAAGCATCCGTGGGAACGCGAGTGGAGCTACGGCTGGTCGATGCTTCGTATCGGTGCGCTCCTTCGCCGGACCTCGATGGACGACCTCGACCGGTGGTACGAGCGAGCCGGACGGGCCCTGCACGAAGACGGACACCGTCCCCATCAGCCCGAGGTGGCAAAGCACCTGCTCGAAGAGCTGGACCTCGATCCAGCGCTGGTCGACGATGCGATCGCCGACCACACCACCCACGACGACGTTCGCAACGAACACAACCGTGTCATCGACGCCGGCGGCTACGGCGTCCCGACACTGTTCTTCGAGCGCGACGACGGCAGCGAGCATGCCCTGTTCGGGCCGGTGCTGATCGATCCTCCGATGGGTGATGCCGCACTGCGGCTGTGGGATGCCGTCACGGCCTGGGTCGAGTTTCCGTTCCTGTACGAACTGCAGCAGCCGAAGCAGAAACGTGACGAACGAGCGATCGCCGAGACCTTCGCGCCGTACCTCAACGCCCGTGACTGGGTGAGTATCAACCGTGGCGTGGAAGTCGGCTTCACCAAGGACGGCTTCGAGGCGGTCGGACCGGCGGATCGGGAGCGGTCGTGAAGTACGACGAGCTGCCTGGCACCGGGGTCTCCGTCCACGTCGACGCCACACCGGAGGCGGTGTGGGAGGTCGTCACCGACATCAACCTTTCGGCGCACCACGACACCGAACTGCAACGGGCCGAGTGGATCGAACCGGCCACCGGACCCGAGCTCGGCGCAACGTTCGCCGGGTTCAACAAGCACGAGTTGATCGGCGAGTGGCAGGTGGTGTGCCGGATCGACTGGTGTGAGCCGGGCCGTGCATTCGGCTGGCGGGTCACCGGCGATGACGGCGGCCCCGCCCAGTGGGTCTTTTCGATGGCCCCGGAGGGTGACGGCACCCGCCTGCGGTTCGATGCGCAGATGGGGCCGGGTCGATCAGGGCTCAACCCTGCGATCGAGCAGATGCCCGACCGCGAGGACGAGATCGTTGCCCGCCGGCTCGCCGAATGGTCGAAGAACATGATCAAGGTGATCGAAGGCGCAAAGGCACAGGCTGAAGCCCGCTGATCCTGCGGCAGCCGTTCTCGCCACCCGCCAACCCGACCCGCCGAACCAGTCAGTCGTAGTCGGCGCCGATCGGCACGCCGTCGACGATCTGATCGAGGTACTCGGTCATCCCCATCCCCGTCTTCATCACGCCGTCGTGTTCGCACCGGAAGGTCGTCATCGCTTCGGTGATGCGGGTGAACAGTTCGTTGCCCTCCGGGTCCTTGCGCCGGTTTCGCAACGGAATGAGTGCATTGACTCGGCCGGTGATCTCGTACTCCTTGCCGGTCTCGCTCTTGGCCCACATGCGCATCGCCGTTTGATGGTGGAGGTCGTCGAAGTCGGTTTCGATCCGACAGTCGACGAGATGGTGGTACTCGTCACCTTCGAGGACCATGCCGCCCCTGCGGGGCTCCTTGCCATCGGGGCGCCCGATGATCGACAGCATCAAGGCAAACCCCTCGTCGAAGATCATCGGGGTCCATCGATACCACGAGAGTGCCTGCCAGTGCCGGGGACCCCACGACTTGTCGCGGAGGCCGAGACCGTTCATGTCCCACACCTCACCGGGGGCGTCACCGTCGCTGCCGAGTTCGATCGTGCCCGTCACCCGGGTGTGCTGTTCGTAGTGGGCTTTCGCAAACGAGTTCTGCGCGTCCACTTCGAGCTCGGTGCCATCGGCGTACTGCGGCTTGCCCCCGTACATCGGCGACACGCCGTGCACGTCGAGCCGGACCCGACAGTCGACGGTCGGGTTGTCTCGGAACGCCTCGCGCGGGTTGGTCATCTGCTCGGGTTCGTCGAGCACCACCACCTTGCCGTCGTAGCGGACCGTCAGATGCTCGAACGGTGTCACGACAGCAATCTCGAGGCCACCGGCCTTCATCTCGTCGTTCGTCTCGATCGTGGGTCGACCGAACATGAACCCAATGCGGCCGTCGGGGAGGTACAGACAAACCGACATCTCGGCGTACCCCTCGTTGACCCGATTCCCGAGCCGAAACCACGCTCCCACTCCCTGGGTCAGATCGAACCCGTTGAGGTACATCGATTCGTTGTAGTTCGGGACTGGGTCCGGCTCATGGGTGAACTCGTCTTCGCGCAGCAGAACCGTCACGATCTCGGGCGTCTCGCTCATAACGTCACCCTGCCTCACCACCGTGGCCCCGCGCTAACCTGCGCAGCCGTACCTTTCGGGGTACACGGAGACGTGGCCGAGCCAGGTTGAAGGCGCTTCCCTGCTAAGGAAGTAACGTCGCAAGGCGTTCGTGGGTTCAAATCCCACCGTCTCCGCCAAAGTCGATTCAGTGGTCTTACACTGATCGATCTGCGCCCGTAGCTCAGCTGGATAGAGCATCTGACTACGGATCAGAAGGTCGGGAGTTCGAATCTCTCCGGGCGCGCTGGACACGTCCCCTGCAACCGCAGGGGATGTGCTGGTTTTGTCCACAAATCGGGTGCTGAATGCCAGCGAAGAAAACGTTTCGGTACACACAACGAACCCAAGCTGAGGCTGCGGGGGAACTTATGACTGCTCGGAGAGCCACTGCAGGGTTCGTGCGCAGGGGGCAAACCCTTGACCGTCGACAAGCTCGAGTACCGAGTCGATCTCGTTTCCTAGGTCGTCGTCGATTGCGAGCCGCTCATTTGCGTGCTTCATGAGCGTCAGCGACGACACAAACTTTCGCTCGTCCGGAGATGGAGATCCGAAGATGCGATTCAGGTGGGTGCCGTGTTCGAGATGGGTCCGCGTCGCTGCGACGACTGCCCGATAGTTCGCGCGCAACGTGTCGTGCCGGAGGAATGCCATCGCGTCGTCCACGTTCTTGACGCCAAAGCGTCCCGAGACGCCGGTCTTCCCAAGGCCGATCCACTGCGGGAAAATGAACCACATCCAATGCCCTCGCTTGCGGCCCTGCTCGAGTTCTTGGAGCGCTTCCGCAAACGATCCACCGACGCCTGCGCCGGTTTCGTGAGCGGCGAGCAGGTCGCCCAACCATTCGTTATTCATTGGGTACTTCCTCTGTGTGGAGTCGGTACGTCACTACCTGACACGTTGAGCAGGCTGCCGCACCATTTTCGTTGAACCAGCGACACCTATCGGCGATTGAACACGGCGTCGAAGGCCGAGACGCAGCCGACGCCAGATGGCGGCCAAGAAGGCATCCGTCATCCCAGTTCACACACTCGGCCAACACGCACGGCCCGGCGTACCGACCGGTGTCGTTGACGTGGAGTTCGTACTGGGCGTCACGCGTGCGCGCCGACGGTGCGAGCACGACCGGCTCCTCGTGAAACGTGACGAAACCCTCCGGGCCTTGACGGCCAAGCTCCAACCGGGCTGAGGATTTCGGATACGAAGGGCAGATCACGACTCATCCACCGGTTCGTCGTCGTCAACGCACTCACACGAACCCTTCTCGGCCTCTAGACGCTCATAGCGATCAATCGCTTCGTCATCGTGGCCGAGGGCGACTCCCTCCTCGGTCAGCCACACTGCTTGGGATTCGAGAAACCGTTCCGAACGTTCTTGCCGGTCCGCAAAAGCAGCCCAGCGTTCTCAACAGAAAAGGCCTGTTCGCCAGGCGAATCGTCCAAAGGTTCCGCTTCCTCGGAGTTGGGCGCTTCGGGCCGATCAGGCAACGGACGGGGCTGCCACGGCGGCCGCTTCGACCAACCTTCGGGGAGTTGGCGCTCAACGGCTCTACCGCAAGAACGACACTGACCAAAAAGCCAGTGCGTCCGCGGCTGCGCAGGGCGGGGCCAGAAATCAGAGAGGGGGCGCAGCTCATGGAACGAATTATGGATTTGAAAGTCGAATGGGGGGGTTTGGGCGATCCAGTTCACTTTCTGGCCCCACTCATGGAAGCAAACGCACTCGTCCATTGCCTCGAACTGAGCGATCACTTCACCGCGCTTCTTGCGACGTTGACGACCGTTTTCACGAGCAATCGGCTGGACAAAGATCCCAACGATGAAGGGATTGCGGTACTTGGGCACCGGCGAAGCTTCCACAGCGCGGCCACACCGGTCACAGGTACCAAGGCGACGGTCGTAGTCTTCGTCTAGTGGTCCGAACGGATCCGTGTTGATTGCTTTCCCCACATCGGAGTAGGTCACGTCTTTTTCAAGATCCCAAGTCATCAGTCATCTTTCGGTCGAGCGCAGCGGTTTCGCTTCGCAGGTTCCTCGACCGTCCATGTCACGAGGTGGTGCCCGGTAGCCCAATACGCCGTGTATTTGGTTTCTGTCGACTGGCCGTCCGCTCGACGAACTTCTTTCTCAACGTAGACGTCCAAACCAGGCACCCCGCGCACAAACGACTCCACCTGGCCGACGTTGCCTGTCTTTGCCAGCCGACGAGCCGCAGCAGCGAGCGGCGAATAACCGCCGCAATCGCAATGGCAGGTCACGGCGCGGGGTTGCGTCGTGAAGGCCGTCACGAGTTCGTCGTTGTCACACGCTGGACAAGCGCACTCGAGCGTTCCGTCACAGGTGAAATCGCGAAGTGGCTGTAGCTGGCGCTTGAGGCGACGACGATCGATGCGTTTCGCCTGCGCTTGAGACGGGTGCGGGTGATACATACCCGGGCCGGCGGGGCAGCCGTAACGCTTTTTGTAGTCCTTGTTTTTTGAAAGGCGCCGTTGACGACGGCCATCGATGTGAGACATGAGTCCTCCGATCCGAAGACCGGCCGGTATGGCCGGGTCTCCGCCGAAAAACCCCTTTCACCGTCTCACCAACCATCGAAAAACCCATGTCCACGCTTTCGTTCACAACAGCAGCAACCGGAAACCCGAACCGCTCGCCACAACCGTAAGCGGCCGGTGTGACACCTGCAGCAGACAAGACCGCAACCAACACCACTTCGTTCCAGCCGACAGGCTGTCGCACCTTGTGCGTAGCTGCACGGTGCACACACGACGAGGACTTGGCGTGCACACGACAACGACGATCAGAAGAACCACGCACATCAACAAACCCGGCGAATCAGGGTTCATGACCGTGGACCCGCTCGGCAGCAGCCTGACCACTCTGACTAAGGATCAGAAGGTCGGGAGTTCGAATCTCTCCGTGGGGCTTTCGTTTCGGGGGCGGCTTGGAGAGGTGCGCCAAGAGTTCGATGCGAGCCTCGGCGACAGTGGCTCCACCTTCGACCTTTCCTTTCACCCTACGGAGCGACGCTCGACCGAGTGCAGTGGCAATCGTGACGGGTCCACCGATCGCATCGCCAACGAGCAGGGCAGCGATCTCACCTGCACCTGCGTTGATCATCACGTCTTTGGCCTCACCGGTTGCTCGTCTTGCGATCTCGGCAGCCTCGTCGTCGGTGTCGAGGAGTCGGTAGCCCACCCGAGCCGCAACAAGGCAGAGTGCAACCAGCGGAAGCTTGCTCAAAGTCTCGTCGACCAAGGTCGGATCGTGCGCCAGCGCATCGGAAACCTGGCTGTCGACATCACTCGATGTTCGGCCGATATCAACCACCACGTCGGCGTCCGATCCAACTGGCCACGGGTCGCCAGCAGCGATGACGTTCACGCCGGTCGTGCCGGAGAGGGCCTGGGCAGCATCACTGGTTGCATAGACCACCTTGACGTCAGGGTGGTTCTCGAAGTGCGCCCGAATCGCATCCGCATCGGCTGCCACCTTGACCTGCGCTCGAACGTCGCCACCAGCGGTGTGGAGGGTGACGTCCCAGCCGGGGTTGTTCGTGCTGTCGGCGAACGAGAAACCGGTGAACCCGGGGGGTGTGGGCACGTCGAGTCCAACAAGAAGCTCAGCGACGATCTGTTCGCCTCGAAAGCCGCGATTGAGCATGAGCGCTCCCGTATTCGCAGCGCCCGCCTGCCACGAAGGCGACACGGTCGACGGGTCAAGACCGGGAAACTGCTCGTTCAACTGATCGAACCACCCGAGTTCCGGTGTGGTGGACGCCTCGATCCACTGCTCCGCACCGGCAAGTCCGGCAAGGGTGAGTCGAGCTGACTCCGAGGTCGACCGGTAGACCAGTTCGGCGTGTCTGACTGCGTCCGGTTCAACTTCTCTGCGAGGTAGCCATGAGTGTTCGAGACGAGCCACGGCCTGCTCGAGTCGGACGAGCCGCTCATGACCCGACTGCAGCGGGTCCAGGACCTCTCGGGTGGATCGTTGGATCAGTTGTTCGAGCCTCGTTCGGACACTGGTTTCAATCAACGCCGCCACGATCCTGCTCCAGACGCTCGAGTCGCATCTCCAGGTGTTCGATCCGGTCTTGTTGTGAGGCGATGACGAGCAGCGATGCCTCTAGGTTCTCGGTCAACGTTGCAACGAGATCATCGAGCCCCAGTTGGCTCTGGGCCGCATTCAGGACCGTCTGGGTGGAGCGATTCGCCAGATCGACGCCTTTCGAAACCGTCTCCTCCGTCTTCTTCGTGGCTGCGGCGACACGTGGGTTCTCGTGCTGACGGAGCCGCACAAACCCGGCACCAGTGCGCTTCTTCGCACCGCTGAGAGCCCTCTGCCCCAGCTTGCGGACCCGCGCTGGCGATAGGTGCTCCCGGTCTGCCGGTCCTCCAGACACTTGTTCGGCGTCGGCTTCTCGTGACAACTGGGCCTCCCACCTGCAGCTTCGGGATTGTCGCGCACGAAGAATTCCTGCGCCACGGAGCGGCTCGAGCGTATCGCTCGATTTCGGTGGACGAACAGTTGTTCGATATGTGATGGTGGGGCGATGGCTCAACGACGACAGATCTGCGACACGCTCGAGGTCGAATCCAACGGCCGCTCCGCAACGCTTTTCAACGAAGGGCGCCCGCTCGCTTCGTTCCGTGGGCGCGCCTCGAGCGACGCCTTCACGGTGTCATTGATCCTACCCACCGGGCGGGAGCAGGACGTGTCTCGAAACCCGAGAACGATCGGTCGCCTGCTTCGCGGCGAGGCGACACGGTTACGACGAGATCCGAACCGTTGGTTCAACGCTGCAGCGGATCATCTCTCCGAGTTGTTGGCCGACGGCGCCGAACCGACCACCAACCTCGATGACACCTGCGCACTCCTTGCCTTTCCGCTGCTCCGCTCCATCAGTGCTGTAGGTGCACGGCCGCCGGCTCGGATACCGGCGTGGGTTGCGTCAGCACTCCGCCAGCCTCACATCGACACGGCGTTCGTCGAGCTGTTCGGTCGACCGATCACCCGCGGCCTCCGGCGGGCCATGCGCGACGGCTTGCTCGCAGGAGCGACGACGGGGCAAATCGTGTCGTTCGCGCCCCTTGCCATCGCATCGACGATGCCTTACTACTGGCCGGTCGACCATGTTGCGACCGTGTTGCGAGGGGACGAGTGGCTTCCACCCGCTGCGTGGCCGAGTGACCAACAACGAGCCGACCTTCACCGGATCTGGCCACTCCTCCCCCATGACATCGGCACCCGTCTCGCCACCGAGTCACTCGAAACGCCTACCGGGCCCGACATGTTGTGGTCCGGGCTCCGGTTGTGCGAAACCCTGCTGGGTACGGGGCACACACCACCGACCACGATCATCGGCCTCCACCAACTCGCCGCCGAAGACGCCCGACGGCAACGGGTCCCCGTCGCTGCTCCCGAACCACCAGGGCGCATCCAACATCGACCCCAACCCCCTCAGCAGCCCGCACCCGTGTTCCAGCCCCATATTGCGCCCCAGATCGACATCGCAGCCTCGGCCGTTCCCGAACGAACGACCTATTGCGTCAACATCGAACTCCTCGACGGACTGACGGATGGCGACCATCGCTACTCTCTGCCTCGCAGCGAGCAGCAGCTCATCGAATGGGGAGAGCTGCTCGAAAGCTGTATCGCCGATTACATTCCGGCCGTTCGCGCCGGTCGCTCCAGCATCGTCGGCCAGTTCCACAATGGTCGCCTCGTTGCTGCGCTCGAACTCACGGACACCATGCAGGTGAGACAATTCGTCGGGCACCGTAATCGACCCCCAACCCAAGTCCAGCGAGACTCGTGCCACCGGGCACTGACGCACGTCGGTCTCGGTGGCCTCCCCGGACGGAACTGACGCCAGACCGTCCGTACCGAGAAATGCCGACCAGCTTCAGGTCAGCAAGTGGTCGAGTGCCGGGTTCGACCGACCGTGAGACACGATGGCAACGTGCAGGCCGCTGTCATGGTGCAGCGCGACCGCTCGCTCGATGGCATCCACGATCCACGGGAGCGGGTTGTGGAACACGCCACCTCCGACCAACGTCAGGAACACGTTCGGGTTGGCAGTGACAGCAGCGTTGATCCGGGCTGCAGCGAGCGTTGCGTCGTAGGTGGCGTCGAGAACGAGGCGAGCAATCGGTTCCCAGTCCGCCGGGGGGTGCGAGCTGTAACCGATCGGAAGGGCAGCACAGTAGGCCTGGGTGACGAGGTGACCGGGGACCGTCACGCCGGCGAGCGTCACTTCGGTCTGGTACATCAGGGCGATGCGAAGTCTGCCGGCAAGGGTGTCGCGTTCGGACGCAGTGAGCGTCTCGATGTGAGTGTTGGCACACGCCAGTTGTTCGGCTGTGGGAAGCGCGTAGCCGTTGCTCATCGCGAACGTCGTACCGCACTCGCTGACGAGATCTTCGAGGCAGTCGATTTGGCTGTCGGCTCGCTGGCCCCGGCTACCGTCAGGCCGTTCGACGAGATAGTTGCGCCAAATGGTTCCCGCTCCGCAGGCGACCGCGCAGGCGGGGCCCTGCGTGTGGTCATGGTCGTACCCGGCGATGCCGTCCTCGGGAGTGACGCTGGGACTGGGCATCTCGAGGGCATTGAACTGCGACGCTGCTTGGATGAGGGCACCGGCGTTGTCCGGATCTCGATGAACAGCACCGATATCCCCGATGTGTTCGCGAACGCGGATCGGGCCGACCGCCCGAACCTCGCAACGCTCGTCGGCATCTCGACGAAGGTCAGCGAGCGCCGGGGTGTCGAACGCCCCGACCCGCATCCGCCGCCCGTTGCTCTTCGAAACGATGAACTCGCCGTCGATGGAGAAGCGATCGGCGATCGCTTCGCTCACGTCTCTCTCCGTGAAGCCGGTGAGTGTGCGAAACCAATCGCTCATGGTGATCCTGGGGCTGCTCTCGGTCATGGCCGACGATCGTGTGCCGTCGTCGCGAGCGTAGGCGTAAGCGTTGTCGTGGGCAGTCGATGGGAGGGTGTCGGGCTTCGGGACGGCCGGTGTCCTTGACCCGACGTCGCTTTGCGGCAACGCTCGACGCGATGATCACCGGCCCAACCAATCGCTCCTACTGGGTGGTACGTGGCACGTTCGCCGCTGGTGCGTACCCCGGCGAACGCGACCACACCCCGGGCGATCGAATCGAGGTGGTCGAACAGTTGCTCAGTGCCGGGATCGGAGATTTCGTCAACCTGACCGAGGATCGTCCGGGTGGAACCGACGCCCATCTGCAGCATTACGACGATGCGGTCGGAGGCCGGGCAAGTGTGAGCCGGTTCGAGATTCGAGACGTCAGTATCCCAACCGTCGAGAACATGGTCACAATCCTCGATCACATCGACCGGCAACTCGAGGCTGGCACTGGCGTCTACGTGCACTGCTGGGGTGGTGTCGGTCGCACCGGCACCGTCGTCGGTTGCTGGCTGATTCGTCACGAGCACACAACCCGGGAGAACGTGCTTTCTCACATCGCAGAGCTTCGCAGGGGCGATAGGGGCGCTGGGCACCGCAGAAGTCCGCAGACCGACGAACAGCGGAAGTTTATTTTCGACTGGCAAACCGGGCAGTGAGTTCTGCCGCTCCGGCGATCAGGGGTTGACGATCAATTTCGAACCCCGACCGTCGGCGCGACGTTCGACGACGATGCCGGGATGGAGGCGTTCTTTCATCGCCTCGACGTGGGTGATGACACCGACCATTCGTCCCTGTTCCTGCAGTCCGTGGAGCGTGTCGATCGCGTCGTCGAGCGCCTGCTGATCGAGTGACCCGAATCCCTCGTCGATGAACAGCGCTTTGGGGCTGTGACTCCGCGCCGAACCAGTCCGGCTGACGACGTCGGCCAGACCGAGTGCGAGCGCCAGCGACGCCTGGAATTGTTCGCCGCCCGAGAGTGATGTCGGTGAACGGTCACGACCGGTGTGAGCATCGTCGATGGTCAGGTCCAGACCCTTCCCGCCCAGAACTCGGGCGTTGTCATCGCGCCGGATCGTGTATCGACCGTTGCTCATGCGGCGGAGATGCTGGGACGCAACCGCAGCGACATGATCGAGTTGTTGCCCGAGTACCCAACGCAACAGGTTCACGTCGGTACTGCCCTGACAGACGGCATGAGCACGGCGGGCGGCGGCGGCACGATCACGGAGCGGGGCAGAGTTCTTCTGGATCTCGTCGTACTCTCCGCTCGCTTTGCGAGCAGCTCTCAGTGCCTGTTGGACCTTCGTCCGTCGCTCCTCGAGCGCACTCGCTATGGCTTTGGCTTCGCTGGCGGTGCTGGTCAGCACCTCGGCATCAGGGCGGCGTTCGGGAACGCCCTGCTCCTCGAGAGTCTTCAAGGCACTGTTCGCAGCGGCCACTGCCGTTTGATGTGCTTCCTCGGCATCGAGCGCCTTGCGCTCATCGGCACTGTCGAGAAGCGCCGCCTGCGCTTCGGCCACCGATCCGAAGCTGCTCGCCGCAAGCGCGCCAGCGGCGAGTTCGTCGGCTTTCTCACGATTCGTGATCGCCGCAGCCTGTTTTTCAACCGCTTCCTGATGGTGATCGCGAAGTTCCCCAAGCTTCGCAATCGCGTCGTCACGTTCTTCGAGCGTTGCCGCATCGATGCCCGCCGCCGCAGCGGCAGTCTCCTCGACGCGTCTTGCTGTTTCCGCGACGCTCTTCTGCAGACCAGCTTCTGCGCCAGAGAGCGTCGCCAACGCGTTGGCCAACGCAGTGAGACGCTCTTCGCCGGTCGTGCGTTCCGAGATGAGTTCGCTTCGGCGTTCGATCTTCGCAGCGACCTCATCACGCACCTTGGCTGCAGCCTCGAGGCGTGTGGCGACATCCGCAGCATCGCTCTCGACATCCGGACCGAGCGCAGCCTTCACAGCAGCAAGATCGGCCTCGATCGCGCGTCGCCTCGTTTGGGCTTCGCTGAGTTCCTTCTGCACCGCTTGCACATCACCGTGACCGACGACATCCCTTCCGTCATCGGCAACAGCGGGGTTGGGGTGTTCGGTCGAGCCACAGACTCTGCAGGGCTCACCAGCAACCAGCTGAGCCGCCATCCGGGGAGCCTCGCTCTGCAGGTACCCGAGCATCGTCTCACTGACGAGCAGTTCCTTGGCGTACTCGGCGTCGAGCGCACCTCGCTGATCCGCAAGCAAACCGTCACGACGCTTGATATGGACGAGCGCGGCCTCGAGGTTCTCACATTCGGTCTCGAGCGCCGCAGTGTCGAGGGGGATGTCGGAAAGTGCTTCCAGCTGCAGTTCAACACCTTTGATGTCGAGCCGGACCTTTTTTCGTTCGGCCTCGGTCGACTCGACCGACGTCGTGTGGTCGGCGAACGCTGCTTCTGCCTGTGCTGCGGCCGTTTGCGCCGCTCCGTGGTCGCCGAGTGCTTTTCGCTGAGCGGCAAGGGCGGACTTTGCACCCTCGATGGCAGTCGTCACTTCGATCAACGACGGGTCCGCGAAGTCGAGATCGACCGCTTCGCCTTCGCTCCTGAGTTCGGCAAGTGCAGCTTCTGCAACAGCAACCGCCGAGACCTCCGCCTCTTTGGCTTCTGTGCATCTTTCGGTGGCTTCGTTCACAGGTCGTGCCGCAACCGAGTGTCTCGCTGCCTCGGCTGCTGTCCGCACGGAGGCTTCGTTCTCTGCCAACGTCTTCAGCTTCTCGCGGTGCTGGCTGGCGCTGTCATAGCGGGTGGCAGCTGCTTCGGCTTCTGTGGCCCGGCGGGTTGCATCGTCTGCTGTTTCTCTGGCCGCTGTCGCTCGATTCTCGAGCTCGGTGGCGGGTTCTTGCAGCGTTGTGAGATGGGCGCGTACCGCCGTCCAGTCGAGTTCGTCTCCTTCATCCGACCGTTCGACGCCGAGTTCGTCGCATGCATTCCTGATCATCTCCGCCGACAAACCGAAGAGTTCTGTGATCTGGTTCTCGACCTCACGAACCTTGGCCTCTGCTTCGTCACGCTGGTTCTTCAGTGCTCGGGTGATCGCTTCGAAAACGGCACCGCCGAAGAGTTGGCGCAGCAGCGTTTCGCGATCGGTCGACTTGTCGAGCAGGAATCGCTGCACTTCGCCCTGCGGGAGCACCATCACACGCTTGAACTGCTCGGCGTCGAGCCCAATCAGATCAGTGATGTAGCTGGCGACCTCTCGCACACCTGAACTCAGGTTGGTGACCTGATTGCCGTCGATCTTGTCGAGGCGAGCCGACGCACGCTCGATGGTCGTGCCTGCGCCACTCTTCTTCGGGCGCTCGTACTTCGGTGTCTGCTCGGCGACGTAAACCACACCGCCAGCCTCGAACGTGAACCGCGCATACGTGCGAGTACCGGCGTCGGCATGATGCGAACGGATGTCGTCCGCCGGCTTCAGCGGCATATCGCCGAAGAGGGCGAAACTGATCGCATCGAAGACGGTCGTCTTGCCCGTGCCGGTGTCGCCGGAGATGACGAAAAGGCCACGGGCAGAAAGGGCGGCGAAGTCGACTTCGACCTCACCGGGGTACGAACCAAAGGCTGCGAATTCGATCTTGAGTGGCTTCACGACACGGTCTCCCTCGTTGCTGCATCGACGGCGGCCTTCAGCAGCGTTCGTTCCAGATCGTCGGGCTCGACGTGCTGCCGTTCGGTCCAGAATGCGATCACGGTCTCGAGTGGATCGATCCGGTCGGGTGAGGCAGTGGCCTGGAAGGCGGGCATCGTCGTCGACCCCGAAGGTTGCAGATGGACTTCGATGATGAGTGGGTACCGCTCCTCCAGTCTCGACTTGGCATCGAGGACGAGGCCAGGATCGGTGACCGTTGCCCGAACGAACCGGTCCACGGCCTGAGGGTGACTGGTGACGTCGAGAAGCTCGTCCATGGTGCCTGTCATCGAATAGACTTTGCGACCAACCTCGAGATCGATCGTGTCGATCTCGACGGCACCAGTTGCATCCATGTCGACGATGGTCACGGACTTCTGATGATCTTCGGAGAACGAGTACGGGATCGGTGTTCCGGAGTACCGGATCGCTTCTCGTCCGACGTGTTGGGGTCGGTGCAAGTGCCCCAACGCCGTGTACGAAAACTCGTCGAACACAGACAGGTTGACCGCTCCATGCCCACCGACCTCGAGGACGCGCTCGGAGTCCGACTCCTCGGGCTGGTCTTCGGGCCGGTCACCGCCGATCACGAAGGCGTGGGCAACAGCAACCGCGCGCGGTGCTCGCCGTTCGGAACGGGCCTGCTCGATCGCTGCGGCCAGGACATCGTGGTGGGTCCGACGCACACTACGGGTGAGCTTTTCGTCGGCGCTGCGATCGGGGTCGTCGTCTGGTGCTGCCACCGGGTCGAGGAAGGGCAGCAGCACGAGGTCGAGGGGGCCGTCGTCGAACTCGAGGGCGATGACCCGGCCGACGCCCTCGTACCCGCCTCGGACGTACACGCCAGAACCGTCGAGCAGGTCGTCGTACGGCGACAGTCGATCGGCACCGTCATGGTTTCCCGAGATCACCGCCACCTTCACGTCGAGGTCGCGGAGCTGCCGCAACGTTGTCCGGAACAGCTCGATCGATTCGGTCGGCGCAATTGCGCGATCGAAGACGTCACCAGCGATGACGACCAGATCGGCTTCGTGCTCATCCACGAGACCGACGAACAGGTCGCAGAACGCCACCTGATCGTCGTGCAGCGACACCGGGCCGAAGCTTCGGCCGAGGTGCCAGTCGCTGGTGTGCAGGATTCTCATGACGATTCTCCGCTCTCGACGCTGACTTCGACTGGGACCGCACCTTCGACGAAGGCACAGATGTTCGCAACGCGCACCATGTCGTCGACAGTCTTGGCCCGCGTGTCGAGCAGAGGCTCGGTGCAGACCAGGTAGGCGAGGCACTGGGCACGGCTGACCGCAACATTGAACCGATTCTGCGAGAAAAGGAAATCAATCCCGCGGGGCATGTCGTCAGCCGTCGAGCTCGTCATCGAGAAGAACACGATCGGAGCCTGTTGGCCCTGAAAGCGGTCGACCGTCCCTGCCCGTACACCCCGTAGTGCAGGGTCGGCTGCGAACGTCTTCTCGAGCAGGTCGACCTGGTCGTTGTACGGTGCCACGACGAGAATGTCATCGGCGGTGATCGGCTGGGCCGTACCGTCCTTGTCGGTCCACTGTTGGGTCAGAAGCTGCCGGATCTGCTGCGCGATGAGCGCCGCTTCCTCCGGAGCGTCGGTCGACCGGTCCTCGTGAATCGCCCGAATCCACCGCAGACCGGTGCCGGCCTCGGTCGAGCGATCGGCACAGTGGGGGTGGCTGTCAAGGCGCCCCTGGTAGATGCGGTCGGAGATGAACCGACACACATCCGGGTGCATCCGCCATGTCTGTTCGATGAACACACCGAGGTCAGGGGGAATGGTCACCTCATCACCGAGAAGATGGCCGAGTGCACTCGAACCACTCGGGTGGGGGTGTGCGGCATTGGCGACCTGCGGAAGCTGCTGCGGGTCACCGAGCAGAACGACGTTTCGCGCGTTGGTCGAGGCCACGACCGCATCGGCAAGCGCAAGTTGCCCTGCCTCGTCGATCAACAAGACGTCGACGGGGGCTTCAGCCATGTGCTTGGACGTGAAATTCCACGCCGTGCCGGCCACCAGGTTGTGGTCGGGCTTGGCGATCGCTGCACCGGCCTTCGTGTAGGTGACCCCCGAGAGAGCGCCCGTCTCGGGGAGGTTGCGCAGACGAAGTGCTCGCAGGTCGGCATCGGGATCGGCGTCGCAAACCACGGAGATTTCGGCCAAGAAGTTGTCGATCGCAGCATGACTCATCGCCATGATCCCCACCCGCTTGCCCGCCTTGATCAGGGCCTTGGCCATGTGTGCTCCACGGTACGTTTTCCCGGCTCCGGGTGGACCCTGCACTCCGAGCACGCTCCGGTCGAGATCGCAGACCAATCCGGCGAGTTCGTCGACGGCATCGGTCAACCCCGGAGTTCGACCGCCGTCGAAGCGAGGCGCAGCACGGGTGAGGAGTTGGATCGAGACCGGGTTCGGATTGCCATGGGTCGCCGGATCATCGACCCGATGAGCCAGGTCGAGGAGCGCATCCCACTTCGAGCCGACGCGTACCCACGTTTCTTCGGCAACGGCGCTCGGCAACGTGCCGAGTTCCTGTGCCGTTCCGCTCCATTCGACCTCGATGATGTTGTCGTCGAGGTCGAGGCGCAGCAGCTTGAGATAGCCGAGCCGACCGTTGTCGGCAAGAAACACGAGTGTTTCGGCACCATCGGCCAGAAGTTCTCGCCCGATCGTCTGTTCGGGAAAGCGCATGCGCAGACCCGGCCACTTGAGCGGCTTGCCTTTCTTCCCGAAGCGTTCGAACACTCGATGGTCGTGGAGTCCAGAGATCGTCGCCTCCTCGCCGAGCCGAGCCGCAGGGCTGTCCTCGAGGCTGGCGATGATCGGGGCGATGTGGGCGCGACGTTCCCGGCTCCAGTAGCCGAGCAGGGTGGCGAGCACAGGTCCACCGGATTCGGCGGGCCGCGAAACGAGCCGAGCGATCAGTTGCTCGATCTCGTCGTCCTCCTCGGACTCGACCGGTTCGAGGGTTCGCCACACCATACGTTCGGTACGCAGCGTGACGAGCCACTCACGGAGAGCCAATGTCGCCCGCACGTCGTCGTCGTTGTAGTCGGCGATGGCGGCCAGGTGCCGCTGGTCGGCGTCGTCCATCCACTGCTCGTAGGCGACAACCGCCCCTGCCCCTTTGTCGATCTCGTGGTTGCGTCGAAAACCGGTCAGTACCTCGAGGTGCTTGAGGCTGTACGACTCGACCCCGGCCTGCAGACTGTTGCGCACGACCTGCATCAGATCGACGAACACCTGCTCGTCGACGAGCGTCTTCAACATGCGTTCGACAAGAGGATCTTCGCTCGCCATCGATTCGAGCGCCGAACGCTCCGTGTGGTTGTAGTGGTAGACGTGCATTCCTGGATGGGCGGCACGCCGGTCGCGGATGTACGCCACGAGTTCACGGACCCGGTCCGCCTCTTGGACCTCGTCGTGGGCCCACAATGCGTTGAACTGCCATTCGCCGTGTTCGTCACGGGCAACCCAACCGAACAGGAAGAACAGTCCTCTGTCGGCACGCCAGAAGGGGTGCCCCTCGAAGTCGAGGAAGATGTCGCCGTTGTCGGGTTCCGGAAGCGTCTCGAGCCCGTGGATCTCGCCGTCGAGGAGATCGAACACTTCGAACGGCGGCATCTCGCCAGGATTCTTGCGGGCCTCGACCTGCAGCCGGGCCTGCGTTCGAATCGTTGCGAGTCGTTCGGGCCGCAACCCCTCGACGGGAGTGCTCTGCTCCGCCAAGCCTGCGAGCGTCTCGACACCTGCATCGGTCAGGGACTGGCGGTCGGTTTTGCGAATCCCTGCGACGTAGACGAGGGAGTCCTCGGCGCGCCACACCGCCTCACACGTGGAATCGAATTCACAGAACGCACAGTGATCACACGGTTCCGGACGGGATTCGGCCGAGGGACCGGCATCCATCGCCGCTGCGAGTTGGGTGCGCAGGCGGGCCCAGTAGGGACGGACACGTTCGTACGCCACTTCGTCGTACCGACCCGAGCCGAGCGCAACTGCCAGCTTCTCGGGCACGGAACCAGTCTTGTCGGCAAGCGCTTCCGCGTAGAAGCAGAGCTGCAGAACATGGCCCGGCTTGGCTGCATTGCGCGCGAGCTTGGCGTCGACGGGTTCCCACACGGTGTCACCGGTCTCCGGGTCGACCCGTCGCTCGAGGAAATCAGCAACACCACGGATTCCGTCGAAGATCAGGGGCATCTGGAACACGACATCGACCTCGAGTCCCAAGGTGTCGGCAACGTCGAGCGCCCAATCGGCGAAGGCTTGGCCCGACGCCTTGCTCGCGACGCGGTGTACGACGAATCCTTCGTCGACGTACGCCGCCTCGATCGCTGCCTCGTGCGAGAGACCCTTTTCGAGCAACAGCTGCGCAAACGTCCCGCCTTTGTGTTGGCCACCGGAACGATCACCACTCGGTGACCGCTGGTGCTTCAGGTTGAGGTAGTGCGGGCAGTCCAGCCAGGCCGTGATCTTCGACGGCGTCAGCGACGGTGGTCCCTCGGGGGTTCGTTTTTCCATTTCATCCCGGTGTACCCCGCAGCTGTGACAGATGCCAGCTCCTGGACAGCACGAACGGGTGAAACCAGAGCGTCATCGTGTCGAGTTTCCCTCTCCGAGGGGTCGGACGAGGTCTACGTTGGTCACTGAAGCCCGATAGAGGACCCATGGTGTCGAGTAGCCCGACGTGTCAACCGACCGAAGCGCCACACAGGCTCGAGAGTCTGTCCTTTGCTTTGGTGCGAGGCTGTCTCGGTGCATGCCTCGCAGTCCTCGTGTTCGTGCTGGTGGGGTGCGGTCCTGGTGACACTCCGCCCGCAGCGCCGACCGGTGCCCTGATCGTGCAGCAGGGCCCGCTGAGTGGTCCACCGTCACTGGTGTCGTACGAGCTCGACGGCACCGCGCCGTCCGCCCTCGTTCCCGGGCCGGACGGAGCCGCAGCAGGCCGCTGGGCGCCTGACGGACAGCGTCTGCTCTGGATCCAGCGATCCGCCGATGGCACCGTGGCGCTCGTGGTGGGTGACCCCGACGGCACTACGTCGTCGGTCGTTGCGACGGTTGGCGCCGGCGACACGGCGACCTGGGCCCCCGACTGCCGTCGCCTTGCGGTGTCACTGCGAGACGACTCCACCGGCGCGCAAGCGCTCCAGCTGCTGACACTGGACGCATCCGCGGTGTCGTCACTCGACACTGATGTCGACGGGGCAAGCCCCGACTGGGCTCCGAGCGGCGACGTCGTGGTGTTCGCCGGTGACCGAGGAGGCGACACCGACATCGTCGTGCTCGACCTGGCCGACGGGACTGAACGACAACTCACCGACAACACGGTCGGCGACACCGGTCCGCGCTGGTCCCCCG
>Ga0222718_10001854_pt1 | contig 19552 bp, 16 predicted proteins | sample C33_27DmetaG_FD_165045 | JGI IMG/M metagenome (GOLD analysis project Ga0222718, IMG submission 165045) | Estuarine water microbial communities from San Francisco Bay, California, United States - C33_27D | ecosystem: Environmental > Aquatic > Marine > Unclassified | place: USA: California... | reverse complement strand
TTCAGCAGGAGCTTCTTCAGCTGGTGCTTCCTCTTCAGCAGGAGCTTCTTCAGCAACTACTTCTTCAGCTGGTGCTTCCTCTTCAGCAGGAGCTTCTTCAGCAACTACTTCTTCAGCTGGTGCTTCCTCTTCAGCCTTTGCAGCAGCTTCTTCTGCAGCTTTTTCTTCTGCTTCTTTGGCTAATCTTGCATCAATAGCGGCTTTTTTAGCATCTGCTTTTGCTTTTTTAGCATCTAATTTAGCTTGAAGTTCTTCTGGAGATAAGTTTGCTTCTTTAACAAGAGTTTGAACTCTATCACTAACTTGGGCGCCTTTGGAAACCCATTCATTGAGTTTATCTAGGTCAAGCCTTAATCTTTCTTCTTGCCCGCTAGCAGAAGGATTAAAAAATCCTAATCTTTCAATGAATTTACCATCTCTTGGACGTCTTTCATCTGCAACAGTTATAAAGTAATAAGGGTTTTTCTTTGCCCCACTTCTTGCCAATCTTATAATTACCATATTTATTAATATATTCTAAATGTTAAAAAAGATGTGTATTTTAGGTTAACCTTGATAATATTGATAGTATTAATATATAAAGTTTTTAATTATCCACAACTAATATGAATTTCATTACACAAGTAACTATATCTATAGTGCTATATTTTATTATGCGGATATCTGTAAAAAGATCTTCATCTTTATATATCTCGAGTTTAGTTGCCTCTTTATCATATATATTGATGTATCTTTTTTTGTATCAATCTATAACATTGCTTCCAACAATTCATTTTTTAGTTACAGGTTTGAGCTTAATAATTTTATTTATCTCCTACTATGAAATAGTTTTATTAGAAAGAAATGTTAGAAAAATTAAATTAGGTCTTTTTCAAAATTCAGAATCTTTTCCAATAGAAAGAAGTTATAAGCTTGTATTTAAAATACTAGGTGTAGGATTATTTTTCTTATCCCTGGCTTTAGTATCCGGTTTTGCTATTCAATCAATCTTTACCAATAATTTAATTATAAAAACTGTATTTACTGTTATTGCTTGGATTATTTATTTATTAACTATCATAGGAATAAAATTTTTTAACTACCCTATAAAATATGCCACTAGAGGCTTATTCGTATCTTTGTGGGCGGTCCTTATTGCCTACCTTGCAAACTCATATTTGATTTATAATTAGTTAATGGAATCAGAACCCTCTTTGTTATTTTTATTTTTATCTTTAATTAGTCTCCTAATTTTAAGTGCTTTTTTCTCAGGCTCAGAGACTGGTATGATGGCTGCAAATAAAATTAAATTAAAAAACCTTTCAAAAAAACCAGACAGTGGTGCAAAAAGAGCACTAAAACTTCTTAAAAAGCCTGATCTATTGTTGGCAACTATTCTGGTTGGAAATAATTTTGCAAATATATTGGCCTCATCAATAGTTACTATAATTATGTTGAATTATTTTGGTGGTAATGTCTTGCTTGGTGCAGTTTTGTTAACTGCATTTATACTTATTTTCTCTGAGATAACGCCCAAAACAATGGCTGCTGTAAAACCTGAAAGTTTTGCTAAAAGATCATCTCTTTTACTTAAAATACTTCTTTATGTTCTTAGACCTCTTATAGCTATAACAAACTATATAAGCTCAAAAGTTCTAAAGATTTTTAATATTGATGTTAAAGATGCAAAAGATAACGACAATCTAAACACTCAAGAGCTCAAAACTTTATTAGATGAATCTGGTGATCTGATTCCTAAACAATATAGAGGCATGCTTTCTTCTATTTTGGGAATGGAAGAACTTGTGGTTGAAGATATCATGACGCCCACTTCTGAAGTTATAGGTATTGATATTGATTTAGGTTATAAAAAAAATAAGGATGTTATAGAATCATCAGAATATACCAGGCTTCCTGTTTTCAAGAGCTCTATTGATAATGAGCTTGGCACCCTTCATTTAAAAGATTCACATGACTTTTTGGATAAGATTGAATCTAAGGAGGATGTTCGTGGTGAATTATCAAAAACTTACTTTGTATCTCAATCAACTGCTTTAATGAAACAGTTAAAAGAGTTTCAAGATAATGATAAAAATATGGCACTAGTTGTAGATGAGTATGGAGAAATTCAAGGCTTAATAACAATTGAAGATATTTTTAAAGAAATTGCAGGCAAGTTTGGTAGTGACAGAATTGAGCTAGAGAAAGAGTTTATTAAATTAAAAGACGGATCAATTTTAACAGACGGTAACTCTAGAATTCGTGATTTAAATAACTACATTAATTGGTCTATACCAGAAGAAAATTCAAAAACCATAAATGGGCTTATTACAGAATATTTAGATCAAATACCTCAAGCTAATTTATGTATTGAAATACAAAATTATAGATTTGAAGTTTTAGAGATAGATGAAAATTCAATATCAAAAATTAAAATAAATGTCGCATCTTAAAACTATAATCGTTCAGGTAACTCCTTTTATTCAAAATGCTTCAATAGTTTATTGTGCTGAAACAAAAAAGTGTGCATTTGTTGACCCTGGTGGTGATATAGAAATAATTTTAGAGAAAGCTAAACAAAAAGACCTTATACCAGAAAAAATTCTACTCACACATGGGCATATTGATCATGCTGGTGGAGCTAATGAGTTATCTGAAATATTAAATTTAGAAATTGAAGGACCTCATTTAGCAGATAAATTTCTATTAGATGATCTTCAAAGACAAGGAGAAATGTTTGGCATGCTTGCACAAAATTGTGCTCCTAATAAATGGTTGGACGAAGGCGATCAGGTAACGGTTGGGAATCAAATCTTAAAAGTCTATTTTTGCCCTGGACATACTCCTGGACACATCATTTTCTATAGTCAAGAAAATAAATTAGCTATAGTTGGGGATGTGCTATTTCAAGGATCAATTGGTAGAACTGATTTGCCTGGAGGTAATCATCAACAATTAATAGACTCTATTAAAGATAAATTGTGGCCATTAGGTCATGACGTAAACTTTATTCCAGGCCATGGACCTATGTCCTCATTCGGTCAAGAAAGAAAATTAAATGCTTTTGTATCCGATGCTATGCTCAATATTTAATCTATTTTTTATCATATCTGCCGGGTGCAAGACCTTTACCAAATAGAGACATAACAGATTCTGGGACATGTTTTAGTATAAATACAAGAATCTTGTATGTCTTGGTGGGAACACATAATGATTTTCCAGATAAAGTTGCCTCAACCGCCTCAGATGCAACTCTTTTAGCTGAAAACTTCATAAATTTTGGAACTCTGTCCATTTCATCTTGAACTCCACTAGCTGTGTGAAATCCAGTCACTGTAAATCCAGGACAAACAGCAGTAGAGGTAATTCCTTTATGATTGTAGTTTATGTTTATAGAGTCGCTAAACCTATTCATAAATGTTTTGATTGGCCCATATAAAGCCTGAATAGAAGATGGTGGTGAAAAAGCAGCTACAGATGAAACGACCATGATTTTTCCTGAGCCTCTCTTTATCATGTCAGGCAAAAAAATCTTTGTCATTGCTATTACAGAGATTCCCAATACCCTAATAAACTTTTCTTCTTCATCCATAGACGTTTTATGAAATGAAGTTTTAATACCATAGCCGGCATTATTTACTAAAATATCAACTTGATAATCTTTATTAACACAAAAATTGAAAATTTGATCGGGAGCACTAGAGTCGCTTAAATCTGAAGCAATAAAATCAACTTTAACTTTAAATTTTTCAGAAATATCTCTAGCAGCAATCTCTAGAATGTTTTCTCTTCTAGCGGTTAAGATTAAATTAAAACCCTTTTCAGCTAAACAATTAGCAATTTCTAAGCCTATGCCAGAGGATGCTCCTGTTATTAATGCATATGAATCAGTCATAAAACATATACTATCAGTATATATATTTCTAAGATAGAATTAGTGACTAATTTTATAAAGGACGTACTTAATGATTAACAATTATAGAAAACTTATAACCTCATATTCAATATTTATACTTGCTTATTTTTTCATTGCATTCAGTGCAAATATTCATTCACAAGAAGATATTGAAATAGATTCACCAGATACCAATGATGAATCAAGCTCTACAAAAGAAATGTCTAGTTTAGATAAATGCATGATGAAAGCTGAAAGTAACAAAGAGAAGAAAAAATGTATTGAAGATAATATGTCAACTATTGAAGAGTTTATGGAAGATGAGGGCTTAAGCCTTATTGAAGGTTATTTGAAGATTTATGCAGATGAAGATAAAACAAACTACTATTTAAAATTAAATAAAGATGACTTAGATCAAAAATTTCTATATTTTTCATATATTATGAATGCTCCTCAGGGCAGTTCTCTTACTGGCGGGAGTCCTTCAGATGGTAAGGTCTTAGAGTTCAGAAATTTTCAAAAAAATAAAATTGGGCTATATCAAATCAACACTTCTTATATAAATGGCGATGATAATAATATTGGAAGGTCAAGTATTACAAATATAACTGAAGCTTTTATAGAAACTTTTCAACCAGTTGCTAGATCTGAAGATGCTGTTTTGATTAGTGTCAACAAGTTTATGATGTCTGAAAAAATAGAAGCCATTAGTTATGTGCCAGAGGAATATAGAGAGTATGTTTCTGTAAATTATGGAAGACCGAATCCTAAAAAAACTTTTATCAATAAAGTTTTCAATAACAAAACAAATACTGCGGTAGAAGTTATATTTGGATATGAAAATAAAATGCCGAGTTCCGATGCCTATGCTGTCTCAGCAGTTACTGATCCAAGGTACCTATCCGTCACAGGCAGACATATTTTTATTAAAATGCCCGGGGATGGTTTTGAGCCGAGAGTTAATGATCATAGAGTAGGATATTTTGTCAATAAAGCAACAGACCTAACCTCTTACGAAAATTTTCCAAATTTTGCTCTAATTAATAAATGGAGATTAGTTAAAAAAAATCCTGATGCTGAGCTGTCAGAGCCAGTAAATCCAATAGTGTATTGGGTTGAGAATTCTACTCCAGAGGAAATAATTCCTGCTGTAGTTGCTGGAATTGAAAATTGGAACATTGCATTTGAAGAAGCGGGCTTTAAAAATGCTGTAGTTGCAAAAATTCAACCAAAAGATGCAACCTGGGATGCAGCAGATTATGATTATAATGTAATAAGATGGTCTTCTGAGCCTGATGCAAATCTCTTGGGGTTTGGTCCAAGCGTAACAAACCCTCTTACAGGTGAAATTATTTCTGCAGATGTTGTAAACAAATTACTGGCAGTTAAGTTAGGGTACAACTATAGAAAGCTATATGGCTATACAGAAGATAATGATCCTTTGATGCAATATATTACTAATCTAACATTGCATGAAGTTGGTCATACACTTGGGTTGAGACATAATTTTAGAGGTAGCTATAAATTTAGCCCCTCTGAGATTCATAATAGAGATCTTACGGGCGATACCATAATGAACTCTGTAATGGACTATGATCCAATTAATGTTGCTCCAAAAGGAAAGGAACAAGGAATTTTCTTTTCAACAATTCCAGGAGAATATGATAAATGGGCTATTAAATTTGGCTATACACCAGGCTTAACCGACGAAGAAAGAAAAGAGATGCTATTAGATTCGATTAAACCTGAATTAAGTTTTGGAACAGATGATGAGGCAATGTCTTACCCTGGAAATAATATTGATCCAAGAACAAAAAGATATGACATGAGCAATGATCCTATTACATATGCATCAGATATTATTGAAATCATTGATCAAAAAATTGAAGAACTTCCATTTATATTTGCTGATGAAGATGGGTTTAATAATTATACCAATGCTTTTTTTAGATTTTTTAGAACAAAAGGAAGGTTCTTAGAGACAGTTGCTCAACAAATTGGCGGAGTTTATGTCAATAAAATATCTAGCGTTCAAAGCGATAAAAATATTCTTGAAGCAGTACCATATGAAAAACAAAAGCAAGCAATGAAACTCTTGTCTGAAAAGATATTTACAAACGGTTCAATGAATTATGATTCAAAAATTCTTGCTAATTTAATGTATGAAAGAGATACAAGATCAAGATCTGGAAATAATGATCCTGATTTTCATAATCTAGTTTTATCTAGTCAAAAAAATATTCTAAGCAACATATTACATCCTGAGGTTATGAAAAGATTGGTAAATAGTACTTTGTATGGAAATAAATATATGCCAGATGAAGTTTTATCAGACCTAAATAATGCAATATTTGTAAATGGCGAAGAGCCTGATACTTTTAAAAGAAATCTACAATCAACTTATGTAGATTTATTAATAGATGGTTTTAACAAAGGAGATTACGATCAAGTTTCCAAGGCTGAGATTTTTAAAACTATCAATGACGTTCATGCATTTGCTAGAAAAAATAAAATGAGATCACCTCATTACAATTTCATTTATTTTAAACTTGATAAATTACTTAATGAAACTTAAGAACTTTCTTTTTTAAGTAGTCTTCTCTTCGCTTCAGTGCCCCCAGGGGCGCTGTAGCCTCCAATGTCTCCATTTGAACAAATAACTCTATGACAGGGTCTAGTAATTGGAGTTGGATTTTTTCCACATGCATTTGCAACAGCCCTAGATGCATTGGGTCTTCCAATTTTTTTAGCAATGTCTTTATAGGTAACTGTTTTTCCGTAAGGAATTTTATCAATTTCACTCCAAACCTTTTTCTGAAAATCTGTAGCCAATATTACTTAACCCATTCAGTTATTTGTTTGATTGCCTCTTCTTTATCAACTTCTAACCTAGCGTATTTGGGCGTATCCATGGAAATCATTTGATCTGCAATTACATCCTCTGGTATCTCTAAATTAGAAAGTAGGTTTGCAAGATCTTTTTTTGCTTCAATATTTTCTGTTTCAGATGTCAGTTTTTGTGCGTAGTAGTTTGTCTTAAATACCAATTGGCCCAATTCAATTAATGCTAGCTCTAAGTTCTCACACTCTTTGTCTTCATATTTATCTATAGCATTTAGAATCCAATAGTATGGTTTAGAGACTTTTAATTTTGCTTCTTCAAGGTTGGGATATAGTTTTGTATGAGATTTTTCTTTAAACCAGTTATCTTCATGCTCAATAATGCAAGACTCTTTAAGTTCAAATAAATATTTTTTAATATCTTGATCTTTTGTTTTGAATGGATATTTCATACTACTTATATTCCTGAAAAACTTTTTCTATTTTGTTTAAAGCCCAATCTATTTCATCTTTTTTAATTATTAAAGGGGGGGCAAACCTAATGACAGTCTCATGAGTTTCTTTTGCTAATATGCCCTCTTCCATAAGAGATAGGCAGATTTTTTTAGCAGATACGCCCGAGTCTAATTCAACACCAATCCATAAACCTTTTCCTCTAATTTCTTTAATAAAATTATGATTCATCTCAGAAAGTTGAGTTTTTAAATATAACCCCATAACTTTGCTATTCTCAATTAAATTATCTTCGAAGAGCAAATCAAGTGCTTTTGAGGCAACTCTTGCAGCTAAAGGATTTCCACCGAATGTAGAACCATGAGAGCCTGGATTAAAATGATTCATAACTTCTTTTGAGCTAAGGAAGGCCGAAACGGGAAGTAGACCACCACCCAAAGCTTTGCCAAGAATTAAACCGTCAGGTTTAATACCTTCGTGTTCAAATGCAAATAATTTTCCAGTTCTGCCAAGACCAGATTGAATCTCATCAAGAATAAGCAATACATTATTTTCATTGCATAGATCTCTTAGTTGCATAAGCCAACCTGATTGAGGAGTTATAATACCGCCCTCGCCCTGAATAGGCTCTACAATAACCGCACATGTATTTTTATTTATTGCGTTTTTAATTGAGGTTATTGATTTTTCGCATACCTTTGAACAATGACAGTTTGTTTTACAGTATTCAGCTTCAATAAATCCACTTGCAAAAGGTCCAAAACCTTTTTTATATTCTTCTTCAGATGAAAAGCCAACAATAGTAGTGGTTCTTCCATGGAAATTTCCCTCTGCAACAATTATTTCAGCACAGTCTTTTTCAATACCTTTAGTAAAATACCCCCATCGCCTTGCAGCTTTAATAGCTGTCTCAACAGCCTCTGCACCTGTGTTCATAGGCAAAACTGATTCAAAATCACTTATTTTTGATAGCTTTTCTATATATTCAGCAAATGGTTCTGTATAAAAAGCTCTAGAGCTAATTGATAACTTGTTTGCCTGATCTATTAAAACCTTTATTAACTCAGGATGAGAATGTCCATGACTTACAGCAGAATAAGCTGACATCATATCTAGATATTTATTTCCATCAACATCCCACAAATAAACGCCATTGCCTCTATTAAGAACTATTGGTAAGGGTGAGTAATTTTTAGCTCCATAAACCTCTTCTTTGGCAATTAAGTTATTTTGTAAATTACTTGTCATAAGAGTATTCTACTCCTATAAAGATTCATGACATAGGGGAGCTCAATGAAAAATCAATCATCGGATCATCTTTTTATGATAGAACCTGAAGTTTTCTATTCTAATGAACAAACTTTAGAATCCAATCATTATCAATATAAACATGATAAAGAATTAGAAAAAGTAGATATAAAAGAAAAGGCTTTGATAGAATTTAAAGGTCTAAAATCTAAAATCGAAGCAAATGGCATAACTGTAACTTCAATGAAAGGTATAGAAGATTGTCCTGATCATATATTTCCTAATTGGTTTATTACATTTGAAAACAAGACATTTCAATTATTTAGCATGAAAGCTGAGAATAGAAGATTAGAGAAAACAAAAGAAATGATTGATTTTTTATCTGAAAACTATCGTTTATCTGGAGATTTAACTGAATTTGAAAACCAAGGCCTATTTCTTGAAGCTACAAGCAGTATGGTCCTTGATAGAGTTAATAGAGTTGTATATGCAGCCTCTTCTCCAAGGACCCACGAAGATTTAACAAAAAAATGGTGTGATGATAATAACTTCGAGCTTGTTTTATTTGAAACGGTTAGTCATAAAGGTGATTCTATTTATCATACAGACGTTTTTATGTACGTTGGTCAAAAAGTTATAGGAATATGTTTTGATGTAATACTTCCTGAATTTAGAGATTTAGTTAGAAATAAAGTTGCAAGATTTCATGATGTTTTTGAAATAGCAGAAAGTCAGATATTAGATTTTTGTGGGAATAGCCTTGAAGCAAAAAATAGAGATAATGAATTTTTTCTAATTATGTCATCAAGAGCTTTTAATGCATTAACTGAAGATCAAAAAAACCAACTTTCAAAATATTATAAAGAGATCATACATTCAGACCTTACAACTATCGAAAAGTATGGTGGAGGCTCTGCGCGTTGCATGTTAAATGAGTTGTTTTAAAATTCTTTAGCCCATTTAGCTGTAGTAATGGTTCCACCTAATGGAAAAAAGTGAACCTGTTCTATATTGAAGTCTGGATGATTATCTTTATATTCTGCTAACTCACTTATTATTGTTTTTGGTTCATATGGCATTAACAGCTTAGTTAAGTCTAGCGCACGTTTTTGAAGTATTTTTATAGATGCCCCAACACCACATTCGATAGAGTATCTCAATAAAGTTTGAAGTTTAGCTGGGCCCGCTATACCTATATGTATTGGCAAATCAATTCCCATACAAGAAATTTCATTTGCCCATTTAATAACAGTTTTTGAATCAAAACAAAATTGTGTTGCGATCGCTATTTTGGCATCTGTTCTATTTGCAAATTCGTTTTTCCAGACCAAAGCCTCATTAACATTCTTATTAGATTTATCTGGATCAATATCTTTGTTGCCCTCTGGATGCCCGGCAATGTGAATTCTTTTAAAATTAGCTTTATCAAATGCTCCTGTTTCAATTAATTGGATTGAGGAATCAAAATCACCATAGGGCTTGTTAGCACCTCCTGCAATAACAAGAGCTTCATTTACATTAGCTTCATTTGAATATTGTGAAATCCAGTTACTTAAAACATTTTTATTTTCGATAATTCTTGCAGGAAAATGAGGCATTGGTATAAAACCCTCATCAGTAATTTTTTTTGCAGTTTTTACCATATCTTCTATCGGAGTGCCTTCAATATGCGCAATATAGATTCGAGTATTTTGAGGGAGTACATCAGCAAAATTATCTATTTTCGCAGCAGCATTAGGAGTGACCTCTATAGAGTAACCGTTTAGAAATTTATTAATTGAGCTATCTGTCATGACAATATTAAAACATAAAATACTGGCGGAGAGTGAGGGATTCGAACCCTCGAACCAGTTACCCAGTTACCTCCTTAGCAGGGAGGCGCTTTCGACCACTCAGCCAACTCTCCGAAATTGATGGAAGATTATAACTCTTTGATGATAAAAAAATACCTAATTATCTATCGAATTCTATTTGCATCCCTAGAGGGATATCATCTCTAACTTGGCCATTTTCAAATGCTATATGTCCATTACAAATAGTCATGTGTATAGATGAATTAAAAGTCTTACCTAAAAACGGCGACCATCCACACTTATATAAAATATTTTCTTTGGTTACTTGGTATTTCTTATCAAGATCTACCACCACTAGATCAGCATAGTAACCTTCTCTAATAAATCCTCTATCTTTAACTTGGAATCTTTTAGCAACATTATGAGTAGTTTTTTCAACAATAGTTTCAAGACTTAAAATATTTTGATGGTAAAAGTCCATTAAAATTTGCAGTCCATGCTGAACAAGCGGAAGTCCTGCTGGTGCATCTTGATATTTCCTCATTTTCTCATCCCAAGTATGAGGAGCATGATCTGTAGCAATAATATCAATTTTATTTTCATGAAGAGCTTTAATAAGAGCTAGTCTGTCAGACTCCTCCTTAATTGATGGATTGCATTTGATTTGATTACCAAGCTCGGCATAATCAGTTTCATTAAAGTGCATATGATGAACACATACTTCTGATGTTATTTTTTTTCCACTAACATCTCCTTTTGTAAATAATTCCATTTCTTTTTCTGTAGTCAAATGAAATACATGAAGATCTGAATCATATTTTTTAGCCAGATCAACAGCAAGAGAGCTGGATAGATAACAGCTTTCCACATCTCTGATTAAATGATGGTGTTGAGCAGACAAATCATCACCATATTTTTCAAAAAATAACTGTTCATTTCTTTTAACTGTTGTCTGATCTTCACAATGAGTTACTACAATAAGTGGTGAATAATTAAATATATCATCGAGTGCATCCAAGCTATCTACTAACATCTCTCCCGTAGAGGCGCCCATGAAAACTTTTAGTGCAGCTGCTTGATTAACATCAACTCTTTTTATTTCTTCAATATTGGTATTACTTGCGCCCAAATGAAAAGAATAGTTTGAGCGAGATTTTGTGCTAGCAATGTCAAACTTTTTGCTAAGATTTTCATTAGTTGTAGTTGTTGGGTTTACGTTAGGCATTTCAAAATAGCTGGTCACGCCTCCTGCAAGTCCAGCTCTTGACTCAGTTGCAATATCACCTTTATGAGTTAATCCTGGCTCTCTAAAATGAACCTGATCATCAATTAATCCTGGTAAGACATATTTTCCTTCAACATCAACAGTTTTTTTTGTCTGAGAGTCTATAGAATCTTGTATTAATTCAATTCTATTATTCTTGATTGCAATATCAGATTCGATAATTTTATTTTCGTTTACTATCCTGCAGTTCTTCAAAATTAAATCATACATACTATTTCTCCAATTCAAATGCATTATGAAGAGCGCCGACTGCCTGATCAGTTTCATCCTCTTTTATAACTATTGTGATTTTAATTTCTGATGTACTTATCATTTGAATATTGATTCCAGCCTCAGACAAAGCTTTAAAAGCTGAGCTAGCTATACCAGCGTGTGATCTCATACCAACACCAACCAAAGAAACCTTAGCAATGCTTGAATCTATTAATAAATCATCAAATTCCAATGTCTCTCTAAGGTTGTGTATAACATCTGTAGCAGCTATTTCATCTTCTTTTGACACTGTAAATGTGAAGTCAGTTTTTCCATTAACACTGACGTTTTGAACAATAACATCAACTTCAATATTAGCATCGCTTAAGGGTCCTAATATCCCATAAGCCATTCCAGGAGTATCACTAACTCCATGAAGAGTAAACTTAATCTGATCTTTCTGAAAGGCTATTCCAGAAACTAATCCATTTTCCATATTATTTTCCTCAAGTGATATTAGGGTACCATTTCCAGATTCAAAACTGGATAAAACTCTTACTGGTACTTTGTATTTATTTGCAAATTCTACTGCTCTAATTTGTATTACCTTTGCTCCTTGGCCTGCCATTTCAAGCATCTCTTCCATTGTGATTGTATCTAATTTTTTTGCTTCGGGAACAATCCTAGGATCAGTGGTATAAATCCCATCAACATCCGTATAGATATCACATCTCTCAGCCTTCATTTGTGCAGCTATTGCTACAGCTGTTGTGTCTGAGCCACCTCTTCCTAATGTGGTTACATCACCGGATTCTGTAATTCCTTGGAATCCAGTAATAATAGGAATAATGCCTGCATCAAGTGTTTCTTGAATTTTTTTGCCATCTACATCTAAAATTCTTGCTTTTGAATAAGTGCTAGTTGTCTTCATTGATATCTGCGATGCAGAAAAAGATTTTGCTGGAACACCTATTTGTTGAAGAGCCATGGCTAAAAGAGCTGCACTTACTTTTTCACCAGTTGATATAAGCGCATCAAACTCTCTTCTGCTAGGATTATCTCCAAAACTTTTGGCTAAGCTTATTAAGCGATTAGTTTCACCGCTCATTGCTGATACAACAACAACAATAGAGTTATCAAGCGATGCTTTTTGAACTATCTTAGCTACAGACGCGATTCTTTCTTCTGAACCAACAGATGTGCCTCCAAACTTTTGAACTATGATATTAGGCATATTTTTTTAGTTTGCGATGGATTTTACTGAATTTAAAATAGATGTCACGAATTCATTAAGATTTTTGGTCTCACCAGCTCCTTGAGCAAAATCTGGCCTTCCACCACCTTTGCCACCAAGCTGTTCGCATAGCAATGAAACCACATCTTTTGCTGAGAGCTTGTCAACTAAATTCTCAGTAACTCCTGCTACAACTGCAACTTTATTACCAATCACATTCAATAAAACAACACATCCTTTTGAAATTGAAGCTTTTTTGCTATCAACCATACCTCTTAAAAGCTTATTGTCTTCGATAGCAACCTGCTCAACATGTAAAACCCAATCATCGATCTCATGAGATTCTGTGAAGATTATTTCAGCAGACTTGGGTGACGTCGCTCCAGTTTTTTTTAACTTTTTATTTTCTTCAATTAATGCTTCTACTTTTTCTAGCATTGCCTCTGATGGGACATTTAACTTTTGCTGAAGAGATTCGTTAACATTTCTAACATCATTAATAAATTCCAAAGCTTTTTTTCCACCCAAAGCCTCAATTCTTCTTACGCCTGATGCAACACTAGATTGACTAGTTATGACAAAAACTCCTACATCTCCTGTTCTTTTAATATGAGTGCCGCCACAAAGCTCAACTGAAAAAGATTTTTCACCCATACTTAAAACCCTTACTTCATCTTCATATTTCTCACCAAACAATGCTTGAGCTCCAGAACTAATAGCATCATCTAGGTTCATGACTTCAGTTTTAACCTCAAGATTATTTAAAGATTCTTTGTTAACTATTTCTTCGATAGAAGATATTTCATCCTTTGTAAGAGGTTTAGGATGAGAAAAATCAAATCTTAGCTTTGACTCATCTACCAATGACCCTTTTTGTTGAACATGGTTTCCAAGAACCTGTTTGAGTGCTGCATGCAACAGATGTGTAGATGAATGATGGATAGCTATAGCTGATCTTTTTTCTTTTTCAACACTCATATTAATTACATCACCATTTTTTAACGAACCTTTATCTATAACTGCTTTGTGTATAAAGACTTTTCCTTGTTTTTTACAATCTAAAATAGTACCAGTTGTCTGCCCAGATATAAACCTACCTGTATCTCCAACCTGACCACCTGACTCACCATAAAAAGGTGTTTTATCACAGGCAATAAATATCTCTTCAGCTTCTTTTGCTTCCTTAATCCTTTCTTGATTCTTCCATAGAACTAAAATTTTAGATTCTGCTTCTAATGACTCATAACCAAGGAATTCAGTCTCATCAATACCTGATGCAGCAGGCAATGAAGAAACAAAACTACTTCCTGCTTTAGAAGATTGTTTTTGTTGATTCATGCTTGTCGTGAATCCCTCTTCATCAATTTTTAGTCCTTTTTCTCTAGCGATATCTGCTGTGAGATCATACGGAAAGCCAAAAGTATCATGAAGTTTAAATACCACAGTTCCAGGTATCACATCATCATCAAGACCATTAATTGCATCTTCTAAAATATTGATCCCTTTACCTAAAGTTTCAAAAAACTTAATTTCTTCATCCTTTATGGTCTGTGTAATATGCTCTTTTTTTTCTTCAAGTAAAGGATATGCTTTATTCATCAGCTTATCTAAATCTGCAACTAACTTATATAAAAATGGTTGTGTGGCGCCCATCTTATATCCATGTCTTATAGCTCTTCTTAGTATCCTTCTTAAGACATAGCCCCTACCTTCATTCTCCGGAACAATTCCATCAGCTATTAGGAAGCTGGTCGATCTAATATGATCTGAAATAACTTTATGAGACTCACTTTCATCGTTACCTAAAACTCTCTGAGATGCTTTAATTAAATCTTTAAATAAATCTGTCTCGTAATTAGAATTTACTCCTTGCATCACAGCAGCGATTCTCTCTAATCCCATACCTGTATCAACTGATGGTTTTGGTAGAGGAGTCATTTTGCCTGAATCGTCTCTGTTATATTGCATAAAGACTAGATTCCATATCTCTACATAACGGTCACCCTCATCACCATCAGACCCAGGAGGTGTTCCCTCAATATGATCACCGTGGTCATAATATATTTCAGAACAAGGCCCGCAAGGCCCTGTATCTCCCATTGACCAAAAGTTATCTTCATCACCTAGCCTTACAATTCTTTCAGGCTTAACACCAATTACTTCTTTCCAAATTTTTTCAGCTTCGTCATCATCTTTATATACAGAAATCCATAATCTGTCTTTTTCTAAGCCTAATACTTCAGTTAAAAATTCCCATGCATATTTAATAGCATCTTCTTTGAAATAATCTCCAAAACTAAAGTTTCCTAGCATTTCAAAAAAAGTATGATGTCTTAAGGTGTATCCAACATTCTCAAGATCATTATGTTTTCCGCCAGCTCTTATACATCTTTGAGAGGTTGTAGCACGAACATACTTTCTTGATTCAGTTCCTAAAAAAACATCTTTAAATTGAACCATTCCAGCATTAGTAAATAATAAGGTCTCGTCATTTGCAGGGATAAGTGGGCTTGAATCCACGACATAATGCTCTTTAGAGTTAAAGTATTCGAGAAAAGCTTGTCTTATATCGCTAGTATTCATTCTTAGTAAGTTGCTAATTTTTTATATTTTTTATAATTCTCTATATAGTGATGAGCTCCGATCGAAACCATTTTTTGCTCATCATCACTTAAAGTTTTCTTTATTTTACCCGGCACTCCAACAACCATAGATCCATCAGGGATTTCCATTCCTTCTGTAATTAAAGCTTTTGCACCAATAATGCAATTTTTACCTATTTTAGCTCCATTTAAAACTACAGAACCTATACCTATGAGGCTTCCATCACCTATTTCGCAACCATGAAGCATAACCATGTGGCCAACTGTTACATTCTTGCCTATTAAACATTTATAACCAGGATCGGTATGAATAACTGATCCGTCTTGAATATTTGAACCTTCTCCAACCACTATAGGTTCATTATCTCCTCTAAGAGTCGCATTAAACCAAACACTTGCATCTTTTGATAACTGCACATCACCAATAACAACTGCGTTAGGAGCTATATAAAAATCATCGCCTTCTGTTTTTAATTTTTTATCGCCTAAATCAATAATCATATTGTTCTCTAATAATATCTAAATCAGCTTTTATAACCTTATCAAAACAAGTATTTATAAAATCTGCTGTTATCAGCGCTGTAAGACCCCATATTGTTTGATCATTATAAACCCAACTAGGGACTATTACATTTGTATTCTTTCTTTCTATATTATGTTCACGAGCGTTGTTTATTAAAAAATCTAACGGGACCGTAAATGTATGAGCTATCTCATCATTATCTATAAAATTTTGCTTTTTTGTAACTAGGCCTATGTATGGATTTACTTCTATTTTATGTTTTGAAATTAAATAGTTAAGAGAACCAAGATAGGTAACATCATTTATGTTCAGATTAATTTCTTCATTAGATTCTCTTAATGAGGTTTCATATAAATCCTTATCGCCTTCTTCCCATTTCCCTCCGGGAAAACTAACTTCGCCTGAATGTGTTGAGACTTTGGCTGATCGCTGCGTAAATATAACTTCTGGGTTTTCAATAAACTCATCGTGATAGAGAATACCTATAAAAACACCTGCCTTTTTAAGGGAAGTTGGCTTAATAGGATTTAGTTTTTCTAGCTTTTGCTTTATGCTGTCTATCATCAAGTGTAGTTTAACTTCTTAAACAAACTTATACTTTAATTAGGAATAAAAAAATTGAAATACTGTTCAAACTGCGGAAGCTCAAAAATCGAATTTGTCATCCCTGAGGATGATCATATAAAGAGATACTGCTGTTCTGAATGTGAAAATATATTCTATACAAACCCTAATATGATTGTAGGGGCGTTGTGTATAAGGGATGAGAAGATTCTTATGGCAAAGAGGAATATTCATCCCAGAAAGGGTTTGTGGACATTGCCTGCAGGCTTTATGGAAAATGCTGAAACTCTTCAAGCTGGTGCTTTAAGAGAAACTATGGAAGAAACAGGGTCTGAAGCAAAAGTTATCATGCCTTATACAATGTTCAGTCTTCCTCATATCAATCAAGTGCATTTATTTTATTTAGCTGATTTACTAGATGAGAATTTTGGTCCCACTTCAGAGTCCATGGAGGTAAAACTCTTTGATAAAGATGAAATTCTTTGGAATGAGTTAGCGTTTCCTACTGTCGAGAGAACCTTAAAATACTATATTGAAGACAGTAAAAATAATGAGTTCATTTTTAGAGAAGAAGATATAACTCTTTGGAAATAAGATTAATTTAGAGATTTTCTAGCATTTATAAATATCTGCATCCAGGGTGAAAACTCTTTCCAATGTTCAGGTCTCCAGCTCATTTGTAATTTTCTAAAAACTCTTTCAGGATGAGGCATCATTATTGTCACTCTTCCATCAGCTGCAGTTATTCCAGTCACTCCTTCAGCAGACCCATTTGGATTTAGAGGATATGTTTCAGTATTATTTTCATTCGAATCAACGAAGTTTAATGCTATTTGATTATTAGAAATTAAATGGTCTAGATTGTCTTTGCTAAATTTAGCATGACCTTCACCATGAGCCGATGCTATGGGCATACTCCATCCCTCCATTCCTCTTAGAAGTATTGAATCACTCTTTTGAATTTTGACTTGTGCTAGTCTAGCCTCAAACTGATCAGATAAATTCTTTTCAAATGAAGGCCAAGATTCAGCACCCGGAATAATATCTTTTAATTTAGATACCATCTGACATCCGTTGCATACTCCAAGAGTAAAAGTTGAAGAGCTATTAAAAAATGATTCAAATTGATCTTTAACTAAATTATTATGCAATATTGTTTTTGACCAACCACCGCCTGCACCAAGAACATCACCATATGAAAACCCACCACATGCAGCCAGACCATTAAATTCTTTTAAGCTAACATTGTTATCGAGCAAGTCTTGCATATGAACATCTACTGCCTCAAATCCAGCCAGAGTAAATGCAGCAGCCATCTCCATCTGACCGTTTACGCCCTGCTCTCTAAGAATTGCGACCTTTGGTTTAGAATCTAAAATATTAAAACTTTCTAAAATTGATTCATCAAAGGATTCATTAGAAAAAAGCCCTGAATGCTCAGCATCATCCAATAGATTTAATTCTGAATCAGCAATTGTTTCGTTATCTCTTATTGATTGAATTGCATGGCTGGCCTCTCTCCAATATCTTTCTAAAGTAAGAACAGATTCTGAAAAGAAATTTTCTGATTCACTTCTAATAGTAATATTTTTGCTATCTGAAATTGAGCCAATGACATTTACAGACAATCCTGTAGATAGGAGTTTTTCTTGTATGTTTTCAATATCTGATTCAGCTACTTGTAATACTAATCCTGTCTCTTCAGCAAAGAAATATTCATTTAAATTTTCTTCATTTAGTTTTGAATCAAATATATCAAGACCTATTTTCTTAGTAAAAGCCATTTCCAAAAGAGAAGTTATTAAGCCGCCATCAGAAACATCATGAAGAGCCAATATTCTCTTTGTAGCTAATAATTCCTGAATAGAATTAAACATCTCTTTTAATAAATTCATATCATCAATATCTGGTGTATTGATGAAATTGGATTGAGTCACTTCAGAAAAAATAGATCCAGACATTCTGTTTTTATCATTTAATTTCACATGAATTAATTTTGAAGGAGTATCTATATTCAGCTCAGGAGTAACTGAATTTCTAACATCTGTAACTGGTGCCATTGCAGTAATAACTCCAGATAAAGGGCTTTTAACAACTCTCTCAACTGATCCGTCTTCCCATTTTGTTCTCATGGATAAGGAGTCTTTACCAACGGGCACTGAGATATCTAAATCCACACAAGATTTAGATAGGGCTTCAACACCATCTCTTAATGCTAAATCTTCAACCTCTTCTCCTGTTGCAGCCATCCAGTTTGCTGACACTTGAACTTGATCTAGGCCTTTTATTAATACTCCTGACATATTTGTTAAAGCTTCAGCTATAGACATTCTCATAGAAGCAGCAGGATTATTAACTGCAAGTGTAGGCTTCTCTCCAATAGTTAAAACTTCTCCAGTGTTAGCAGTAAAAGATCGTAAACTCATTGAATAATCTGATACAGGAACTTGGTATGGTCCAATGAATTGGTCTCTTGCAACCATGCCTCCCACTGTTCTGTCTCCAATAGTTATTAAAAAAGATTTGCTTGATACAGTTGGATGACCAAGTACTTTTTTTAGACTTTCATTAAATTCAAATTTTGATGAATTATCTTCGTCTTTATTGACTGACTCATGTTTTGAAACTGTCATACCGGTAATAGGTAAATCTCCAAATAACATAGACAAGGGAACGTTCACTGGATAGGAGTCTGTTTTTGAATCAAAAAGTTTAACTGACTTCTCAGCTGTGGTAATGCCCACAAATGCATATACACACCTTTCTCTTTTACAGATATTTTCAAAAGCTTCTTTATTCTTAGGATGAACAGCCAGTACATATCTTTCCTGAGATTCATTAGACCAAATCTCCATGGGTGACATGGATTGATCTGAGTTTGGAATCTTATCAAGCTCAATATAAACACCCAGATCAGAATCCTTTGCTAATTCTGGGATGGC
>Ga0222718_10001853_pt1 | contig 19561 bp, 9 predicted proteins | sample C33_27DmetaG_FD_165045 | JGI IMG/M metagenome (GOLD analysis project Ga0222718, IMG submission 165045) | Estuarine water microbial communities from San Francisco Bay, California, United States - C33_27D | ecosystem: Environmental > Aquatic > Marine > Unclassified | place: USA: California... | reverse complement strand
CTGGTTCTGAAGAATTGACTGTAAAGTCGTTAATTCTCGTGCCTGAACAGGATATCCAGGTTTGAACAGGACCTTATAGTAGTTACTCGTTGGTTCAAAGTCGTCAAAATAAGGAGCAACGTTGAGATTAGTTTCCTGTGGCATGATTTTTTAGAACTGCAAGATGATTTTAACGTCTTCTTTCTGAGAGGCACTTCTGGTTACAGATGGCCTGTTGTCAACATAAACAATGTTTCCAGAGTATTTCTTGGATTCTGGTTCAGCGAGTCCAGACTCAAACGTCTGACCCAGGTAGTATGTTCTGTTATTTATTACTGTAGACACACCTTGAAAACCAGTATCAATTCCCAAATTGATGCTTCCACCACGAACAATCAAATCTCCACTGTTTGGAGTTGCAGTGAATCTGTTTTCTCTGAAACCATAGACAGGAGTTGTGTTTTGGGTTCCATCAGAGTTGAAACCACAGTTGGTTCTGTCTTGCCAATACTTCAAAACACCAGTTGTTTGGTCATAAGAAACAACTCTGCCCACTGCAGTTGACCCAACACCCACAGTTTGGGTCACATAGGCATCAGCAGTGAAGGTTGCTTCACTGTAACCAGCGCCTGTAAGCCTTACAGCGTAAGTTGCAGCTGCTTTATCGGTGTTCAAAACACTTGTAGACCCCTCAGCAAGTGGATTTTCAATCAATCCAACCCTTGCAAACTGATTTCCAGTGATAAAATCAGGATTTTCGGTGTCATTTTCAAATCTGGCATAAGTTAGGACGTTATATGCACCCAATTCACGGTAAATATCAGCTCCGTGACCTCCATTTGGAGGAATAATCACATTAAAAACAGGTGCAGTGGTGCCAGTTGGGACTCCACCAGCCGCCAAATCCAAAGTTCCGAAGGTATATCCCGATCCACCATCAGAAACGGTGACAGAATCGACTTTTGAGTCATTATCGATGACCACAGTTGCCTTTCCACCCTGTCCATCACCCAAAATGGGGACATTTAGGTAAGTTGAGTTAGCAGTTCCAAGTCCAACACCACGATTTCTGATGGTAATGACCTTCAGCTGACCACTTGTGTCAGCATTTTGTCTTACAGCAGCATCATCTGAGTTGGTATCCCAGTTATTTGGGGTTGGGATGTAGTCTGTGGAGTCAAATTTGATTGCTTGGGATGGTTTGATGGTGTAAAGATACTTCCAAATGTAACCATCACCACTAGAACCAGCAGCTCTTGGTTCCAAATCAGTAAAAGTTGGTTCATCCAGTGAAGGACCACCCTGATAATTGTTCTCTGGAGTGGCATTATTGTACAAACAGATGTAAACTCTGAAATCAGAGTTCATTACATAGAAGTTTGCGTCATAAATGTCAAAAGAACCTGATGGTTCTGAGGGATTAGAACGACTGATGTCGTTTCTCCACATGTCATAAGTGGTTCCAGATGCCCAGGTAATCTTTCTCACAACCTGTGCAACATCACTTGTGCTGATCTTCTTCAGAGCCAGCATTGTGTCCCAATAATCATTGGACTGATCCAGATTATCCTTTGGTGCAGGAGGATCCGTGTCCCAATCTGATTGGTAATCAGAAGCATTGGGAAGTCCAATGAATGTATAATAAGAATTTGTAGTTGACTGGACGCCAGCAACAAAATTCTTGGCATTCAAAATACGAAGTTGGTCAGTAATTATTGCTGCCATTGTGAGAAAGTTTTTCTTTATTTAGTGGTGTTTTTAGGTGGTTGTGTAACCAACTGCTTTGAGTGGATTAGCACGACTTACCAATGCTGAAGTCATAATTCCAGAATAACCATCATCACCATAGAAGTTGAAGGATTGTGGATTTGCTCTGTTTTCCAGAGTAATCTTACCCCAACTAAAATCACCCATGTAAGGAGCAGTGGTGTAACCAATGCTTCCTGAGTTATCAACATTCACAAAGATTCTTCTCAGTGTGGTTGTAAATCCAACCAGAGAACCCTCATGGATGATTTGATCATTATTTTCAAAGGATGCAACCTGATAAACACAATCCAAAGCAGTGGTTGCGATTCCAATGTGTGATCCATCAGTTGATTGTGAAGCAAATGTTCCACCAACTGAGAGGTTTGTGTTCAGAACAACCAGATAATCTCCAGTTGAAATGCCACTGACTGTAACTGCGGTTCCAACTTTCAAGGAATCTCTCATGAAGGATCCCTGAGGGATGTAAGTGTCAAAGTAGAACTGACTTTGTGAACCAGATGTTGTGGTTCCAACGCCAACAATCGTACCAAAGTCACCTTCATAACTGTAAGCGATTGCTTCTTCAGTGACAATAGTGGGTGGTTCAATCAAAACTGCAGGTGCAACTGAGGAATAACCAGTTCCAGGTGAAGTAACAGTGATAGAACCAACTGTTGAACCACTCAGAACTGCTGTTCCTGTTGCTCTCGCAGTTGTTCCAACTCCAACAGGAGTGGTAACTGTGACAGAAGGTGCAACTGTGTAACCAAAACCAGCGGTTGTGACTGTGAAGGCAGTGATTGTTCCAGCAGTGGAGACTGTTGCTGTTGCGGCAGCTGCAGTCAGTGTGTCTTGAGATCTGAAGATCAGAGGTTCCTGATAGGTGGAGATTCCAGCACCTTCATTATTTTGGTTGAACAGTGGTCTGATGTTCTCAACATAAACAACAGTTGTTCCAACACCAACAGATTTCAGAATTGGAGTCGTTGGGAACAGGTTACCTTCATACTCTTCTCTATCCTTAGCAACTGGTGCACCATCAATGATAGCATCAACTGTCTGACGACACCAGGTTACGGGTCTCAAAAGTGTGTTATCTTGTGTAATTCCACCACCAGTGTATGGGTTGGTTTCTACTATATCACTTGAAACAACCTCTGTTACAGTTCTTGGATCCTGTTCCAGGGTAACGCTTTGACCAGTTGATGGATCATGGTGGATGTGAAGTGAGTCACCCTCCTTAACAACATTCTCAGTTTCTCTCTCAATCAAATCAGTTTGAGGGGTTCCCTGATAGAACAGAATCTTAGAGGTGTCACCTTGTGCAGGTGCTTCAGAGAAGGTAATCTGACTTCCACCTTCATAAGTGTAAGCAACTTCTGGTTGCTGAAGGATGCCATTGATGAAGACCAAGAGATTATAATCCAGATCCAGTGAAGATCCTGCTGATTTTTCAATAGAAGTGGTAATTCCAGCAACAGAAAGTGAGAACTTCTTCCTATCACCATCAAACTGGTCATTTAGTGAATCCAGAACTTGAAGTCCACCAATGCTCCAACCATTGAAGGAATCATCATAAACACTTTCAACAGTCAGTTGGAATTCACTGTAAGACTTGGTTGTGTCTGTTGGGATTCCAGTGTTTCCACCAATTTCAAAGGTGAGGATGTCAGCATCACCATAATTGAATCCAGTTTGTGTGAAGGTGTAAGAAACAACACTGGATGCACTTCCGACAATGATGTCAATTTCAGCACCAGTTCCAACACCAGCAGTTGTGATTCCACTGTAAACCAGAGGAATGTTGACGTAAGGCAGAGGTGCATCAATAACAACCTCAGGTGGGTTAGTTGAGGTATAACCAGATCCAGGATTGGTGATTGCAATGCTTACAATGTGACCACCACTGATTGCGGCAGTTCCAATAAACTCAATGTTAGGAACTCCAGTGCTGGAAGTCTGAACACCAACATTTACAACTGTTTGGATTCCAGATCTGTAACCAGATCCAGTGTTACCAATGCTGATGGATGTAATTGTCCCCAATCCAGAAACATTTGCTGTTCCACCTGCAGAAACCAGAGGTTGGAAACCAAAACCTTGAGTTGAACCAACAGAAATGATTCTTCCTCTCAGTGGGAGGTTAGTTTTTGCTGGATCATAACCATCCTGAACACCATCACCATTGAAGGTGATTGTGGTGATTCCACTCTCTGCCATTGAGTAACTGTTAGTGACAGTTGCTGTGCTTGGTTGTTGGAAGATTCCATTGTAAAGAATGATTCCATTGTAAGTGGAGTAACCAACTGTGGTGCTGTTACCAGACTTCAGAGTGAACTCACTTCTGATTCCAGTAAAGTCTTGTGAGATGTCATCAAAGACATAGTTGGTTGTGTAAGTTTCATCAGAAGAGTTGACTGGAGCAGTTCTGATAAATGCTCTTCCTTGGAATGTGGAATGAGTTGTGATTCCAGTCCAATCTCTATAATTTGGATTGCCAGTTGTTGTGCTGAGTGGAGTCTGACCTTGTGCAGCATCAACAAAGTTGATTGTGCTTCCAGTAATGTTATACTGACCAACAAACTTCTGAATTGTTGCTCCAACTGTGTGAGGAACAGCAATGGTTCCCAACTGACCTCTTAGAACCTGAAGATCGGTTGGATTGTCACCACCAAGACCTGTGATGATCATATATTCATCATTAATCTTAATAATGTCATTGGCATAGAATGAAGTAATACCAGTTGTCTCAATGGTTGGACCCAGAATTACATTTGCATCCAGGGTTGAGAAGATTCTTGTCTCAGCAATTGGAGACTGAATCATGTTATCAATAGCAACCAGGACTCTGGAGTTTCTGTTGTCTGATGTGATGCTGTGTGAGGTTCCAGCACCAACAGAGTTGATGACCAGAACTTCTGGATTTGCTTTCAGTGCATTTTCAGCAGTGGAAGCAAACTTGACTTGATCAGCACCAGTCTTGACAACATAAAGATCCTGAGGAAGAAGATCAGTTGAACCAATTCCAGGAACAGTTGCTGTTTCAATTCCAATTGGAGTTGTTTCATAACCATATTCAACTCTCTCACCTGTAACAAAGAAGTGATTGTTGAGGATAATTGACTGTCTGTTGATATCAACAACAGAAGAACTGCTTCCATCAAAGGATCTCTTGAAGATGTCCAATCCACCAGACTTCAGTGCAAAGGTACTGGTAACATCAACCTTGGTTCCAACGTACTGCTGTTGGAAACTCTCAATCTGAACCAGACCATTATCATAAACATCTGCTTCACCATTGTCATTAAAGATCTGAAGACCAACAGAGAAAGTTCTAACAACTGTAGCAGCACTTGTGTTTGGTGTGATTGTAAGATCAACACGATTTCCAACAGTTTGTGCAACACCAATAGCATCAAAGGCAGTTGCTCCAGTGTTGATGTTGGCAAACTCAACATAATGTTGTGATGATGAAGATTTCAGGATTGCAAACTCCAACATTTCATAGTTGCCATTTGTGGTGTCTTCCACAGAGACAATGTAGTAGTTCGCATCATAAGGATCATCAAAGGAAGCAACTGTATTTGCAACTGGACTTGCAGATGCAGGAATAGTTGTGTAAGTTGAGGACAACAGTGAAGTTTCAAGTGCTGTGGACCCAACCCCAGTTGCTGATGTGGAGATAGCAACAACTGAGGAGTTCACCAACACTGTGCTGAGACCAGCAGTTGGTGTAAAGTCCAGAACAATATTTCCACCACTCAGTGAAGCACCAAATGTTCCAACTCCAGCAAACAGTGGTGCACTGTCTGTAACCATATCCCCATATTGGAGGATGGAAACTGTTGAACCATCATGAATCAGGTTGAATTCATGTGAGGTTGCTTCATCATTCTCATCCTGAGTCATCAGGAGAACTTTTGCTGCTCTGTAGGTGTCAGCGATGGAAACAACAGTAGTTGAAACACCTGCTGTTGCCTCTGTGGTTGCACTTGCCACCAGAACAACATTTCCAAAACTGTCATTCTTCTCAACTGTGCTGTCATTGAGGATATTGAATGAAAGTGTGGTTACATCATAACTGTTGAAGGCAAACTGTTCAGGATAGAAGGCAAGATCCCAACCAGTCGCTGTGTCAGTTGCATCAAAGGAACCAAGGAAGTTATCAATCTCAACAGTTGCATATTCTTGGATAACAACATCCAAACCATCCTGAACAACAGAAACAACAGAGAACTGTCTTTGATCTGTGTTGGTGGTGTCCTCTACAAGAGTGAAGAACTTGGCAAATGTCTCATTGTTTCCATAAGAGTGAATGTTGACAAATGGTGTGGTTCTCTCTTCAGAGTTGAACTGATCACTGATGTCATCAATTGGAATAACTCTGTTGCCAACTGCTTCAGTGTAATCCTTAACAATCTGATTATCAAAAATAATTTCTGTGGAAACAACTTGATTACCAATGTTGATTGTTTCCTCAGAAACAAGATCAAAGTCATAAACACAGTTCAGACTTCCTTCACCAACAATGTCAACAACTCTTTCAACATCAGCATCAAATGTCTGAATGATTGCTCTAGAAGAATCTTCTTTAGAGATGATGTCCAGATCAGCAAACTTGGCAAAACCAGCAGTGTGATCCAGAGCACTTACAGGATCATTCCAGGTATCATAAGGAATGGTGGAGTTCAGTGAATAGGAGAAGTTCTGATAATATTCATTGTTTGGCAGTTTCTGAAGATTATCATTCAGGAAACCAGAGTTGGTTTGCCAACCATCATTGACTGTTGCACCAGCACCAGTCTTAATTTCAGAGTTGAAGTTTGCTTTGGTTTCAACCAAAGATTGGGTGTTTGAAGAACGACCAACAATCTTATCACCAACAACAAACTCATCAGGAGTTGCAACAATCAGTTGCTCAGTTGTTTTGTTCCATCTTACAACTGTGCCACTCTTTCCATTGCTGGTAACTTTCTCACCAACAAAGTAATCATTGGTTTGAAGAACAGGTGAGTAAGTTGCAAGATCCTGGGTGTTGATGATTCTTCCATAAGAGTTGTTGTCATCAATGTTTCCAGGGATGTCTCCATCTGGAATAATGTTGACCAGACTGTAATCAACATAAGGTTTGATGGAATCCAGTTTCTTATCAAAGTCAGTAACTTCAAAGAAAGTGTAATCATAATCAGCAGAGTTGTAACCTGTTCCAGTGCTTCCAACACCAACACTCAGGTTCTCAACCATTACTTTGGAACCAATTGGGAAGTTGAACTGACTTGCTTCTGCTGTTGTGAAGTTTCTGTCAATGTATGCTCTTACAACCTTTGTTGTGTTGTCATAAGAAACAGAGGCAATTCCAAGTCCATTGGAGTTGTTGACTGGGATAACTCTTGGTGGAACATTATACATTCCAGTGGAGTTGTCAATTACATTAACCTGTTGATCTCCCAGTTCATAATTAAGATCCAATCCAGTAACAACCTTATTCGTGAAACCATCCAGAACAACCAGATTAGGTGCTCTCAGATAATTTCTTCCTTGTGAAGCAATTCCAATGCTGCTGAAGGAAGCAAGTGACTCAACCTTCAGAATCTCAGGGAGGTTAGCAACAGGTCTAACTGTGGAGTCTGATGGATAATCAAATCCAATGTCATTGAACTTGGTTGCAAGAATCTTACCAATGTTGGTACTTTGTGGTCTTACAATGGCACCTGTTCCAGTTGCACTTCTGACAGAAGTGATTCCTGGAAGAACCTTATAACCAACACCAGGTCCATCAATCTTGAACTTAGAAATGCTACCAGTTACATTTTGAGAGGTGGTTTCGTAAGTTGGGACAGAGTTGCCATAAGTGTATTCATTGACCAAAGGAACTGTTGGGATGTTGTATGAGAAAGTGGTGCTTCCAATTCCTGTGATGATTTGTCTGCCATCATAAGGAGTCAGAACAACATTGATTTGGTTGTGATTTGGTGTGTCAGAATCAGTAGAAATCTCTTTCTTGACTTCTGTGATAATCGTCTCATTATCAATATTGAATCTGTAGAACAACTGATCAGGAATATCATCAGTAAATTCCAATTGCAGATAAGCATCAGAATCAATGCCTGGTCTTCCATTTCTGATAACTTGGAAACTCTCAGCATCTGATGTCTTAACAAACTCATACCTGTCAGTTGAGTCAGTATAAAGATCCATCACATAAGCAGAATATGTGATTCCGTTAACAACAAATGAGAGTGAAGAATCTGAAAGATCAAATCTCAGTGTGGTGTTCTTGCTGACATCAACTGCTGGGTTAATCTTGGAAAGTGTTCCAGCAGAAGCACTTGAAAGATTAACAAACTTAGGATCTTGTGAAGACAGTTCAAACTTATTGGCAACCAGTCTGATCTTATTCTGTTCAAAAGGAATCACATAATACATTCCTTCATCAATCAATCCACCAGAAGGTGAAGTTGCTGTGTGAATTACCTTATCACCAAACTTGAATGGACTGTTGGCAATTGTGATTGTGTCAAAGGTTGTGTCAACATCACCAGAAGCAAAGTTCTTAGGATCAAAAACAATCCTTCTGTTGTAATCATCATACTTGACAGTTACAGTTGTGATCCCCGTTGGTTTGACTGTTACAAAGACAGCATCATTCTCTTGAAGTGTGTGAGTGTTAGCAACAGAAACAGTAACAATGTTCTTGGAGATCAGACCTGACATTACTTTTGTGAGGTCTGTCACAAAACTGTGAGTGTCGCCAGTTCCAACATTGGTAAAGTAAACCAATCCAGTGTCAGTTCCAACTCCAACATAACCACCAGTGGAGTTCAGACCAACTTTGTTAGTTCCGATTCCAATAAAGTTATCATTGAAAGGAACAGCGTAAAGTGGTGAGAACTCACTCAGACTTGTGTAAGCAGTTCCAGCAGTTCCATTCCAAATTTGGATGGGATTTCCACCATTGGTCTTATAAACAATCTTGTCATTGATTCTCAGATTGTGACCAGGGAAATAAAGTTGTTGTGGTTGGATAAAGATGTTTGTTCTTCCAACACCAGGATCACTAAATGTGATTGTAGATCCAAGTCCAGTTCCTGTAACAGTTCCAATGGCAACTGATTCAGCTGGATTGAAATAAAATTCCTTGTTGACAGGGAATGAGAAGTCTGTTTGAATTGCACCAACATTGATGCTGAACTTTCTGGGATCCTCATAAAGAACTGTGGAACTGGTGTAAGCATAACCAGCAGCAGTGGTTCCCTCTTCCTCACGACGAACTCTCAATCTTCCAGTTCTGGCATCAACATTCAGAACCCTGACCTTTTCCTGTTCAATTGTCAGAATGTCATTCTCTCTGACATGAGAGTTATCAAATGCACCAGAGACGTAGAAGTAAGTAACAATTCCAGTAACACCTGTGGTTTGGACACCCAGTGTCAGAACAAAGTTATCACTTCTAACACCAACAGGATAACTTCCACTGAAACCATCATAATAAGTTGAAACACCACTGATGTTTACAATGTCTCCATTCAGGAAATTGTGTGGAGCAGTTGCAAATCCAATGAATCTGTTTTTGGCAACTGTGTCTCTTGTGAACTCAACTCCAGTGAAGGATGTTGAAGCAAGACTAATGGTGTTGATTCTATCTCCAAGAACTCTCTCAACTCTTACATCAGCAAGTCTGCCACCAGAACCTTCATTATTGAAATCAATTTTATCACCAACTTTATAACCTTGACCACCAGTTACAATTCCAATGCTCTCAATTGTTCCAGTGGAAGTTGCAACAATTTCAGTAAGTTGTTTGGTAACCTTACCCGAGTCAAACAGGTAATTGTAATTACTTCTTGCACTGTTGGTGTGATAAGAAGTGGTTTCTCTAAACCAACCATCAGTTGTAACATCAAAATCGGTTTGGTTGGAAACTGACTTAAAGTTGAATCCAATTGGTTTGGAGTGGAAACTGTTACCAATCAGATAAGGGAACTGTGGTCTTCTGTAGTTCTCAAAGGGACCATCAGAGTCAATGTTTCCATTAATGGTTGCAAAGTAAGCATAGACACCTTTGGGGAAGTCAGGTGTTACACAGAAACGACCATTATGTTGGTCCAGATCGCCATTACCTGTGTAAACATAATCTTCAACAAAGAATCCATTAGACCAAACCGACAGAGGTGGTTCATTTCCAGCAGTCGCAACTGTTCCCAATCTATAACTGGAAACCATTCTTCTAACTTCACCACTACCATCAGCATTGGCAAATCCATAAGGACCATAGATTGGATTGCCATCATATGCCCAACCAATGATTGGTGAGTGGAAGTTACTGTCAACCTCACTGTTGCCAGTGATTGTCAGGTCAGCAACACCATAGACAGTGTTGTCAACATTGTTACCACTGATACCATAAACAGACTCCCTCAGAGGACGAGGGGCATACATGTGTGAATACTGAAGTGTGGAATTGTCAATGTTCTGTGTGACAAATCCATCATCAGATTCAATGTTGTTGAATCTTTCTGTAAACAGGTTGATTGTCCAGTTTCTGATGTCAGCATTTGCTCTTGCCTGAGAACCAGCAGGAGTTACAGTAATAAAGGTATCGGCGGTGGAATAACCAGCACCACCCTTTACAACCTTGACACTTGCCAGTTGTCCATTGCTGATGATTGGAGTCAGAACTGCAAAGTTTCCAGAACCACTGATGGTGAGGTTTGGTGGTGTGTTATATTCTTCACCACCATTGTTTACAACAACCTCAACAATCTTACCATTGCTGATTACGGGAGTTACGGAAGCATTCTTTCCACTTCTGAATGTAACTGTTGGTTGTCTGTCAAAGTTGATGACTTCAGAAGAACCATAACCAACACCACTGTTAGAAACATCAAATCCACTGATGGGTCCTCTGAACAGTGGTTGAACAACAGCATTGAAGTCCTGACCAGTTCTTGTGGAAACACCTGTTACACCATCAACAGTAACATTGATTGGTTTGTAGTTAAATGAACCACTTCCTTCAGAAAGAAGGTTTACATAAAGGTTGTTATCATAGAAGTAGTCAACAGCCGTTGAACCAACACCAACTTCAGTCAGTGAGAATGTGTCATCATTGACTTTGACAACATAATAATCTCTAGTGTTTGAAAGACCAAGAACGTCAGAACCAGTGTACTTGACAATCTCTTTGGATCTGAATCCATGGTCAGGAATGTTAAATTGATTCAGAGCAGTGCTAACACCAGTTGTTGCAGGAATGCTCTTTTGGTTGTTTGCATAACCACTTCCTGAGTTAGAGACAACAATATCAGAAACAATTCTCTTTAGAGTCAGTGATCTGAAGTTGTGTGTTCCAGAACCATAAGAAGTCAGTGAAACTGTGTTAACACCGATGACTGCATCACTTTCTGTGTTATAAAGTTTGATTGTGGATGCATCAACAACACCAACACTGTATTGTGCACCAGTTGTGATTCCACCAACAGAAGTTGTTCCATTAGTTCCATAAACAACTCTCTCATTATCTCTGAACTTGTGGAAAGTTGCAAAACCAATTGTGTTGTTGGTAAGGTTTACATCAGTAGAGTTGATGTCAGCAATAAAAGAAACTTCATGTGGAACAGAGGTCATGTTAACCTTTGCCACAGCACCAGACCCATTGCCACCAAGAATGGTGACAGTTGGTGTTCCCTGATAATCAAAACCAGGATCAACAATCTGAATCGACTGAAGTGAACCCACAACAGAAGCAGTTGCTGTTGCACCAACACCCACATCGTCAGCAATGTGAACAACAGGTGGATTGATTACGTCATATCCTGATCCACCGCTTGATGCCTTCAGAGATTGAATCTCACCATATCTAATAGTGTCTCTGGACTTATAGTTGATGATCTCAACACCATTGACCAGAATTCCTGTATGACCAAACTCTGTTCTATATGCAAGGTGATCAGAGTCTTCAATTACAGGTTCTACAAATTCTCTATAAATGGATTGTGGTTTAATGGTTTTGCCATAGAAGTCATAAAGACTAATAGTGTTATTTGTAACATCTCCGTTCAGAAGAACCAGTTTGTTGGCATAAAGATCTGATCTACTCTTTGCCAAACTAATGGTGTTGATATCAACTCTCTTGACATAGAATGGACCAGCATCCACACTGGCAAACTTACTTTCTGTCTCAGTTACAACAATAATACCATCAGGTGTGGTTGTTGTGGTTTTTGTGATTCCTGGTTGATAATAAACTGCCTCTCCAGTGTAAAAACCGTGATTGGGAATCAGAATGTTATAATCATTGCTGAATGAACCACTAAAGGTTTTGCTTCTGGGATATGGATTAGTCTCTTTGTTTACATATCTCGCAATTGAGTTGGAAGCAACCAACAGATCACCATTAAACCTAGAGTAGGTGTTCTGAACATTGGCAAAGAAATCATTCAGTTGTGGATAAAGAGCACTTCTTCCTTTGAGGATTTGGTTTTCAACAGTATATGGAAGTGAGGTGTTAACTCCAGCAACAGTTCTAACAATCGCAGAAGTTGCAGCGGTTGTTCTGAGAACAGTTGCCTGAACTGCAACACCAGTGATTGAGTTGATCAGATTCAGAACATAACCAGGTTTGAACTCCTGAGGATCAAAAGTTGTGATCTCATAAGAGTTAGAAGATGAGTCAACCAGAGTGATGGAAGAAACATCCCAACTGGTTTTGTTATTGTAGAACCAGTTCTTTGCTGACTCATAAGGTGACTCATAACCCAGAGACTGAATGTTGATGATATCGCCCTGACGATAACCATAGGTGTTCTCATCAGTTTGGAAGTCCTTCAGAGAAGCAGCAATTCTGACTCTGATTTCATTGGAAGTGTTGATGCCAACATAAGCATATGAGTAATCATCAACTCTGATGTCGGTCTTCTCATTAATGACATAATCAACACTCGTGACATTCAGAAGTTGTGTATTTGTTTTTCCACTGTAAGACAAGTTAATGATATTGTCGTCTACATCAGTGGTAACAAGGTCACCAGACTCAGGAAAATCAACAGTGGAGTCAACATCCAGAATAGTTGCACCGACAGCAACTGTGTTCAGAAGTTTGGTCTTTGGGTTTACTTTGAACTCACCAAAGATGGTACCCTGAACATCAATGTCCCTGTCATATCCAGTGTCAATGCTGATCTGATAGTATTGTCCCTGATCATAATCAATGGGAACAACATTAGTTACAGAACCTCTTGCTTCTGTGGACTTTTGGAAGATGGTGAGGTTTTGGAGATCAAGTGGGTTACCTTGGATTCTCTCGACAATAAAATCTGAGGTAACTTGCCAATCAGCATTGGATGGGCGAAGGAGAAACTCACTTGGACGAATGATATCAACGTTGACACCATAAAGTGCTTGGAACAGAATCTTGAATGACTCGTCTGTTCCTTTTGAGTTATAAAAACTATCCAGACCGAAGACGAAGTTTCTTTGATCCAGTCCCGAATAAAGTGTTCTCTCTGTAAAACCTGGAGCGAACTGATACTTGATTTTCTTGAAGAACTCCTGTAAGAACAGGATGTTCAGATTAGTAATTGTTGCGCCAGCGGTATGCTTATCTGCCTCTGTTTCTTCAAATACCAGCTGGTCGGGGGTGTTAGACCCAACGTAACTTGTAATGCCGCTGAAACCCCTTGTACACCCCTCAAACGTGCTATCTGTCTTATACTCATAAAGAATGATCTCATTATCAATTTGGATCAGACCATTACTTTCGGGAAAACCATAAGTGAAGTTTCCAGAAACATCAGCAGTAATGGTTCTGTCTGTGTAAGAAACATTAGATGCCAGAACAGTTGAGTTGGTCAGATCAAACAACTCATCAACCTTTACATACTGATCCAGGTTTTGGATCAGGTCATATGTTGCTCCCTCAAATTCTTGGGAGACGTAATACTGTTGTAAGAAATCACCAAGCAGCGGAAAATCTTCCCTAACATAAGTGGGAAGTTGATTCGCAATGATATCCTGAATCTTTACTCTATCTGCTGCCATTTCTTACTTGAATGGTTTTTATTATTTACTATGGTTTTTAATAGGTCGTTGCTGAGGTTTGTGCCCCACCAGTAACCGATAATGTTGTTGTGGTACCAGTCGTAGTGGTTGTGGTTTCCACTTGAATTGGTCCTCTAACCAAACTACCATTGCTGTAACTGGAGGAAACAATATAGTTGCTTCCAGATACATCATCACCAGAATCAATTCCATCAAGAACTGTTGTGATTGTGGTCTTGCTGGTATCAAGTTGGAGATAAAGATCTTGCAGACCGATTACATCATTAGAGTAAGGAGTTGCTGAGATTTCAATCACAGGTTGTCCTTTATTCAGAACAGTGGAGAGAATCTTGATTGGATTGAGTTTGATTTCTCCCTTGATGTAATCAATGGTTCCAATTCCTCTCTTAACAATTACAGGTTCAGTTGGTGAGTTCAGTTTGAACAGGAAAACTGTTCCTGTCTTTTGATCTCTGTTAGGAGCATCACCCAAATAAACAGTCTCACTGATTCCACTAACCCTGAAACCAGAAGACTTAATGTTGTAACCAATGATCTGACCATTCGTTACAGCAAAGTGTCCATGGTTCTTAATGTGGAATCTATTACCATAACAGATCTCATATTCAGCAAACTGATTGAGAGACGCTGCCATGTCTCTTCTCATTGTAATGTTGGTGATGTTTGAGGTGATTGCCTCGTGACTATTATCAATTACATTTTGGAACTTGGAATACTTAAACCTTGCGCCAAACTCATTCAGTTGTGAAGAGTTTGCATAGTTAACAATGTTCTGACTTACAATACTCTTGACCACACTTCCAGAAGAAGCAAGGTTAGTGTTGTAGTAAACGCGACTGTCCGCTTCAATATAAAGATACTTAAGGTCAATGATCTCAGTAACAATGCCAGCAACAGAATACTGTCTCAGTTGCCTTTGGAGGTTTTGTTTGATATCATTGGAAAGATAAACACCATTGTAAGGTTTGATGCTGATGAATACCTTACCGTAAGCAGGTGGATCCAGTTCCTCACCACCAAAGGCAGAAACTGATTCTGCTTCAGGATAAACCTGAGGAACAATTGCTTCATAATCAGCAGCAGTTACCGCTCTGTTTTGTGAAGCGTAAATCTGTGGGGCATACTTTCTTACAGAGTCCGAACTCTCAATTGCTGTTCCACCCTGAGCAGTAGAGTTAGTTGCAAGGAGGGAAACACCACGAGTGACAACTCTTCCCTCATTGTCAATGAGACGACCAGCATAAGAGAAGTTAGAGATGCCGTTGGCTGCTGCACCGTTGCATGTGATATAACTTGCGGTCACATAATTGGGTTCCTGCAGTGCAGCACCAAATACGTTGTCACCAAATAACAGTTCGTAGCGTTCCCCAGGAGACTCCTGAAGGTAATAGATTGTGCTTGTAGGTGTCACACCCACCAACGAGTTGAATTGTTGATATGTGCGACTTACAGTGGATTGTTCTGACTCACGAACCACTACTTTCAGTTGTGATGTGTCGATACCACTGTTGGTCAGATAATATCTTTGATTTGGATTACGGGAACTGACTGTCCAGTTCTGTGTGATGTAAGTTCCTTCGTAAACATTGATGTTGTTAAAGAAAGCAACACCAGTTGACTCAACGGGAACTGTGATGTCATCAATGATGGAAAAGACATAAGCAGTGTTATTGAACTGCTTATTTGTGATTGCAACGATACCCGCTTTCAGTGTAAGCGTTACGGCATCAGTATCAGAGGCATCAACAGAAAAAGAGATATTAGCAACAGCAGACTTCCTTGACTTAGGAACGTACCCAATGTTCCTTGCCAAAGACACAACGTTCTCTCGCAGCGTCGCACTGTCGAGGAACACTTCGTTCGTTACCATGTTGGCATTGTACGAAGTAATGTAAGTGTTATACGCAAGCGCATCAACGATCGTCGTAAGGTTAGATCCTTCGAAATCGTAATCGGTAAAGTTTGAGTTCGCCTTCAAGTAGTCACGGATCGACTGCTTGATCTGATCAAAGTTTACGTTGCTAAAATTAACTAACGGCATTTTACCTGTTGGGTTCTAAGGCAAAGGAGAGTTGTTGTGCAGGTACGTCAATTCCAACAATGTAATACTGTACGGTTACATGAAACTCATAAGTATCAAAGTCTGCTTCAACTGTAACTTTATTCAGACGAACACGAGGTTCAAAGTTATTGATCGTGCTCTCAATCTCTGACTGGATAGACTGAGCAGTCAGATTATCAAAGTTCTCAAACAACAAAGCAGAGACATTAGAACCCACATCAGGTTGGAAAGGTTTCTCTCCAGGAACCGTTAGCACCAGATTCTTAAGAGAACGGGCAATCGCGTTCTCATTATTCAAAGCAATCAAGTCATCGTTCAGAGGATTGACCTGGAACGATGCACTGATATCTTTGAAACCAAGACTGGTTCTTTGTGCAGGTTGAATTGGCACAGATGTACTTACAACAATTCAACCTTATTTAGAAGCTTAAAACTCAGTTAGAGGAATGGGTTCTGTACCGTATTCCCAATCGTCGTAATCTTCTTCGTTACGAATCTTCTCATGCAGTTCATTCTGATGGAAGAAGTCGTGTTTCTTAGGAGTGTGTTTGTCATTAGCAATCTCACGAAGCATCTTCTGATGCATGTGGTTGCCTTCGTTGTCTAAAAAGTCGTGCATGGTGCTTCCTGATTTACAATGAAATCAGAACTTTTTAAGGGGTTCCTATCCCTTTAGTAATTTATGTCCTTGTAGAGGTTTGTTTTCTCTTCCTCAGTCTGCCAATAATAATCATCTGTGTCACCAAGTCTTCCCCATCTCACACCACACTCCACCTGATACTCAATGGTCGAAACCTTGAAGTCAGGAACCAATGGTTCTTCAGGTGTAATGGACAGATCATACAGTCTCATTCTGTTGTTGGGATACAGAGCAAACTGTCCGTTATCCAACTCAACACAGTTATGTGACTTGTGTTCCTGTGGAATCTCAGAGACACTGTAATCAATCACATCTGGGTTTGCATGGTAATTGTCAAGAGTGAACAGATACTGACCCTTAAGGAAACCATGGTCACGAGAAAAGACTTCGGCATCCATTGAAGAGATGAATGCCTTATTCATACAAGTTACTCCATAATCCATACAGTTCCAGAACTGCAGGTTAGGAAGATCCAAGTCTGGATCTGGAGTCTCTGGACGACTTACAAACGCACTGATGGGCAGTTTGTCAAACATTGCTCCATACTTTGGAAGATAAGTCTCAAAGTAAAAAGCACGTCCAGGAATCGACTTTGCTGAGATCCAGACACCTTCTACAAACTCCCCATGCCCATCTTGATGATCACGAAGATATTCTTTACGAACCCAGACCTTTTGTGCGGGGAGATTGCAGATTAGATTCATCGTCCTTGGCCTCTGTACCTTTTCTTTGCCTTGTTACGGGAAGTCGCAGCATACTTTGTATTACGTCCACTGCCCTGTCGTGTATTCTTGGGGAGTGACTCCAGAATGTCAACTCCACCCTTACCTTTTGAGAACTTTGCCATTGATACCTCAGATTACACGAGTCTTTTCATGTCCCACACGAATGCGGGGATCACACCAGATTTCCATTCCTGCTTCGATTGCATCCAAACAGAACGAAACGTCTTCACCACACATATCCTGAACTGCACCAGATTCAAACACTTGCATCTTAGGAGCAAACCAAGGATACTTCATCTCAGGATGTTCAAAGACACCATTCTGAATCATGACCCAACCGAAACCAGTGTAGTCAACGGTGAATGGTTTCTTACGCTTACTAATGCCATCAACCATCTCATGGTTCATGACACCACCATTATTACGGAAGTCATCCTCTTCCAACCAGTGAGCAACAGAAGTGGTTCTTCCATCCTCAGTTGAATACCAACCAGCACTGATGGGATGCATGTTCTCTTGAATGATCTCACCTTCTTCATCCACTGCATCAGCAGGGAAAGCAAGATCAGCAAGTTGCCAGAACTTCTCGGTGTTGAAGATGATGTCACTGTCAATCCACAGTTGCCAATCATACTTCAGTTTCCCATCCCAGGGAATCTGATCGGGACCACGAAGAACATTTGCACCCAGACACTTACAACGGGCAAAGTTCACCATGGAACTGTAGTCTTGTGAGATCTGGATACTCATTTGGTTCTGTACCAGATCAAAGCACAACTGAACAAAGTTCTTCATGAACGCATAAGAACACCCGCGCCCAGGAAGACAGAAGACAATTGCCTTCCCCTTCATTCGTGCTTTAATTGCATCATAGTCCCATTCGGGAACTTCTTTATTTGTGTTAGGCTTTGATGCCTTAACGGTAAACCCTTTGGCCATGAAATTTAATTCACTCCACTTCAGTTGTAATTATAACGTCTTATTTAGCTGTTCTTAACAGCGTGCTTAATTGCATCCTTACCCCAGGCAACATTCAGCACAATACACTGTGCCTGAAGAAACTCACTGTGCAACCTGGTCATCTGCCCACAAAGTTCCTGGGCATCCAAGTCTGCAATCAGTTCAGTCAGTTGCTCATCCGTCATTCGCTCCAGCATTTCGCGGATTTCTTTACGGTCGGTTTTTTCGAGATTTTCCACGCGGTTTTCTCCTAAGGTTCATAAAGTTCTATACCACCCACTGAGACCACTCGCTGCGCTTCGGACCCTGTGGGACCTCCAGGGACCCCTCGGTGACCCTTGAAGTTCTCCATAAGACTCAGAGTGCCACCTCCAAGTAATGCAAAGAACAAGAACATAACAACAGGGGAAAACTTAGAGAATCCTTTGAGAATTGTTCTTGCAAATGCTCTGACAAAAACTAAAAGGAATCCAACCTTCAGAACTCTCCCCTCATCCCAGTATCTCTGATTACCAGAGGTTTTGGGAGAACTGGGAGTCTTCTGTGACTTCTTTGAAGAAATTACTTGTTTCATCTGAGTTGCTGTGGATTCCTCAGAGTTCCATCTGTTCTTTTCCATGTTTCTAATCTAACTCAAAGCTTGCCCTGCGGGCAACCCCTTCGGGGGGTTTCGTAACAATTGTATACCTGGGGGAAATTTTCCTGGCGGTGGGAACCACCTTTAGCACTTCGTGCGCAGCCCGACATACATTTGCCTTTTGGTACCCTGGGAAATATTTCTCTCGTCTGGGGACCTTTGTAGGTTAGCTGTTTCGACTTTTCTATATACCCCCCTTCTTACGCTTTTACGCCTTAACGCTTTACGGTCACCCGCTACGCCCGCCGCGACCCTACATCATAAAACCATAAAACGCTGTCTTTTAGGCTACCATAACTGTCTCCTAAGTGTCAAGAGGTTTGCATAAAAAAAGGACACCGAAGTGTCCCTGTGTTTCTTATGCTTTGTTCAGCGAGACTTGCGACGGGTGGCAGCTGCTTTCTTTGCACCTTCTCTCTGTTTGAATGTACGAGTGGTACCCATTCCGCCTCCCGTTCGCTTATCCCAACCGCCGCTCTTATTGACTCGTGCTGGTTTCCGTGTTGCCATGATGTTCAGTGTGAGTTGTTTGTTCAATAATGGGTCAATGTGGAGGCTCAGTAAGTCAAGCCATATTGTGCTCTGATAGAACGAATTCGATGACGGAGACGGTTATCATTTCCTTTGAGACTTGGAGTCTTAGTGTTAAACCAATCCTCAGGGAAATAGAACTGGATTGTGTCTTCTAACTCACTGATAGTTTTGTTCTGATTCTTGAGAACGAAGGGAGTGAGAAATTCAGAAGCAGG
>Ga0222718_10001851_pt1 | contig 19572 bp, 38 predicted proteins | sample C33_27DmetaG_FD_165045 | JGI IMG/M metagenome (GOLD analysis project Ga0222718, IMG submission 165045) | Estuarine water microbial communities from San Francisco Bay, California, United States - C33_27D | ecosystem: Environmental > Aquatic > Marine > Unclassified | place: USA: California... | reverse complement strand
GAGCAGGAAGCTTCAGGTCGTCGAACTTGATGCCCACGGTTTGGCGGATGCGTGAGCTGATGCTGCAGGTGATCAGGTAGTTCATTTGATGCGAGTGAAGGCGAGGCTGACTTTGTTCGTGGTGAAATCGATCTTGTTGTCGAGTGCCAGGCTGTCGATCAACTGCTTGCGCTCGAGCTTTGCTTTCTTGAGCTTGCGCTCCAGCTCGGCGATCTTGTCGTCCATCTTCAGCAGCTTCTCGTGCTCGGTCGGCAGCTTCGTGACCTTGACGACGATGTTGGTTCGGAACTCCTCGTATCTGAAGAGGCTGCTTTTGCCGCTGAACACGCTGAGATCCATGCCCATGCGGCACGCAGCGATGTTGACGTCGTCCGAAAGGTTCTGTCGCGCTGCCTCGAAGGCAACACCGAAACCCTCGTTGAGCTGGGCGAGCGCGGTGTCGCACTCGTCGTAGGTCTCAGCCGCGTGGCGACCGAGCTGGACCAGGGAGTTCTGAGTGATCTTGGCCATGATGGTTTGATTTGATGTGGCGTGAAGCCGTGCTCAGGAATGTAGAGGTTTCAAGGTGGTCTGTCAAGCATGCAGCTCATGGTTGGGGTAGCAAGGTCGTCATTTTGATAAATAAAATCTTTAATCGTTTAGACTTTGTTTACATAAATTGCGTTCTTTTAAAACTAAAAAGACCACCTTATTACTCAGTGGTCTTCTGTATTCTATAGACGTTTCAGAGTAATCGAGCTCACTAGCTCACCAGATTCCTTCTGGATCTCGCACACGACGTCGATCTCCGTCTGTCCCGCCCAGACCGTGTTGTTGTGCTCCGCGCATAGGTTGGCGTGCTTCTGTGCGTTAGCGATTACATCATCATCTTCCTCTATCGGTATGTCAAAAGAGATAGATGTGACAAGCCAGTGTAGTGCCATCGCTAGCAATCTTTGATGCCAGCATAGCGAGAGACGGCTTTACTTATTTGCGCTTAAGTAATCAGTCTTCGTCATCGTCAACCCAGTCAATGCCTGGGATCCGAGCGATGTAAAACCAATTTTCAGGGCATGCAGCTTTGAACTCGTTGCAGAGTTTCGCCGCTTCCTTGAGGTTGGTAGCTTTGGCGACCGTGGCAGTCTTGAGGTCAGGTGTTCGACACTTGACGTAAGCAGGCATGGTTCTGGATTGGAATCGTGAGACTAAGTAACGTTGTGAGCGTGAGCACTAGAGTGCCCGTAGGATGCTCCCATCAAAACAACATCAGATCAAGTGCCCAACCAATACAAGAAGGACACTGCAACCCATCTCTACGAAGCGATGCGCAAGCTTTGGTGCATCGACTGGACAAAGCCTAGCGGTGTTGCCTTCGCACGAGGGACGGGCGGCCATGTGCCAGGAGATCCTGCTGGTTACAGGGACTCGAGCCTGGGAGGCTTCGCCTTCACTTTTAACAAGCGAGCCTATGAAGGGTTTCGGATTCTCGTCTATCTATTGCAAGACGTAGACGTAGACGGCCGGAGCATCGTGCCGCTGAGTGAGTACAGCTTTTGGGACATCGACCCGACGCGCTCACCTTTTCGCGTCAACACCACCACTGGTTATCGCGGAGTCTTTTGGGACTCTTCCCAGAAGCGGTACAAAGCGCTGCTAAGCATTCGGCCCAAGCGGCTGCTGATCAAGACAAGCAAGTGCCCGATCGAGTGCGCTCGTGCGTTTAACGAGGCAGCGCTCCAGCACTACGGAGATGAAGCGATCTTGAACGAGATCCCTGCGTAGACTTGAGAAAAGGGATCGACCGATGCGCTTTGCTGGAATGATGATGGGCGCCCAGGACAACGCCCAGCTGGCCTACTCGCCGCAAGAGAAAGCAGAGGACAAGATGCTGCTCCGTTCTCTGCAACGAGGTGAGATGGGGTCAGGCCCTGCGATCGACAAGGCCATCCAAGACATCATCAATCGAATCAACGGCGTAGGTGTTCGGGGCGTTTAATCGCACCCATACCCGCGTGGCAAACAAGCAAAGCCACAGGTTTAACTAAGCTCGTTTGTAGGAAGGCAAGCGTAGGTCTCACCGAAAAATGTACGGTGCTGAATCAGCGTGTGCTTCTGAGTTCCCTCGAGGATGTAAGCCTTCCGTGCTTCGTAGCACTTGTCTTGCTGGTTGAAGTTGTTGGCAGTGTGCACGGCTAAGCCAAGCCCAAGCGCCGTGGACAAGCCGAGAGCAAAGGGAAGGAAGTTGTTCATGGCAGTAGGAAGTCAGTGTGCTCTGGTGAGATGGCTGGAGCTTGCCAGCCTTCTTGCTTAGCTTGATCGTTCAAAACCTCGGCGATCTGTAGCAGCTGCTTGGGAGGGAGCTCAGCGAGCACTGCACTTAGCACCCGCGTGGGACCGTACTGATCAGCTAGCGACAGGATCCCCCACCGGGCTTGGGCTTGTGAGTGGTTGACCGGCACTGTGTTTCATCTTGAGTTCAAAGAGAGCCTCTTGAGATTCGCGCTCACGTTCAACGAGGCGCGTCCTGCCGGGCTGCGGCTTCCATGCTGACAGTCTGATCAGTCGATCGGAGCTGCAACGGAAAGCGTCGCGAGCCCAGGCATGACAGGGGCCGGTAGTCATCATCGGTTTTGATGTGAAACAAGCGTAGGTAGCCGAGAACCGTTGCGACACGGTGCTTTTACCTATCTATAGATAAGGCCACTGGCGCACCAATTCGGCCAGGTCAGGGATGAGCACCTCTTTAATCGCCGTGGCGATCGAGTTAGTGTCCTCCCCGATGCCAGCCACCGACACAGACTCGAGCATCACCTGATGCGAGTCGATCACAGACAAGGCCGGACCCATCAGATCAGCTGAGACGATCAGCTTGTAGTCGCCCTCTTCTATGTAAAAGTCAGCGGCGAGCTCAAGCCGCAGGCTGTAGTTGTCAGCCAGCTGCGCCCCATTGTTCTTGGCGACCTCCTCGGGATCAAGGTGATGGAGCAGCCCGACAAGATGCGAGCTGATCGCCTCACGGATCTGTTTTGTGATGTCGTCAGTCGGCATCGATGAACCCCTTCATCTCTTCAATGCTGTCGTCGATAGCTTTAAGGATGCGTGGGTAGTTGTCCAGATCCTTAACGATCTCGATAGCTTCCAGCATGTCGCAATCGCGTACCTTGCCCAGTTCGCCGGTCATCATCACGTCGGTGGGCAGCGTTAGGAAGGACGTTACGGGCGTGTCTTTCCCGTACTTGTGCATCAGGAAGTCAACGTAGGTGTGCAGTTCTTGGAGGGTTCCGTACATGATCAGGCTTGGAAAAGGGGGTAGTAGTCGATTGTTTTGATGCACCAGCCGATCTCGTTTGAGATCTGGTCGATGAGGTCGTCACCGTCCTCGGCTTCCCAAAAGGTTCCGATCGTTTCGTCGATCAGTTCCTGCTGTTGGTCAGGGTTAGGTGCATCCAGTTCGTCGAAGTCAAAGGTGATCTCAGTGACGATGTAGTGCATGATCAGAACGTGACTGTCTGCTTGTCAGATAAAAACGTAAGGTTACGCAGTTGGCAAGCCGCTTGCAGGTCATCGAGTGCCCAATCCCCACCGGGGAACCGGTCAGTGTCGTTAATCAGCGTGGTCAGCTCAGCGATGTAGGCCCGCGCCATGCGGCGGACAAGCTCGCGATCGAGTTCCATAGGTCAGTCTGCGGTGATGTACTTGGCGCCAGTGCCGTGCGCTTCCACGAAGATGTCGGTCTTGCCGCCATCGCAGAGTGCACAAGTCAGGCATTGGGCTTTGCTGCCCTCAGCAGTAGCCGGGCAAAGCTTGCCGCTGTAGGCCTGGCTGCCCTTGGGGATGACGGCGAACGTCTTCCAGCCATGGGCGCTGGCATCCAGATAGTCAGCCAGCCCGTCGCAAGATGCTTGAAAAACACCTTTGCACCACTGAGCCCAAGGCCAGCGCCATTGATGGGTGTAACCGGTATGGCCAGCTGCGTGGTCGTTCAGCAGGGCCACCAGTGTGGGGGAGATAATGGCAGGATCGCCATAGGCACCCCAGCGGATCTTGCGACCCTCAAGATGCTCCGGGCAGAGGTCAGACAGCTGCCCATAAACCCCACGCTTGTAGGCCTTCCACACTGACAGGGGAGCCTGTCCCACGTTGACGTAGCAGGACCGGGTGCCATCGAGCTGCTTGCGATGGGGACAGCCACCGCAGATCGAGACGTCTTCATGCGTGGCAACCGCTTCCACCGGGTTAATGTCTTCCCGGAGAATCCAGACCTGCAGCATCTTGCCGGTCTTGCGATTGCTGGTCTTCGTTGTAAGGATCACAACGAAAGGCTTGCCGTCGATTGGAGACTTGCCACGTTGAAGAACGTAGCCGGAGTAAATGTGCTTCTTCATGGTTAGTCTTCGAGAAGATGGGGGTAGTAATCTTTAACCTCAGCGATGACTTCTTCGTCGCTGTAGTTCTCCATGCCCGCTGCTATCTGTTCGGCAGCTAGTTGGCAAAGGGCTTTAATGTCCATGCCATCGACAATCGTCCAGGCGTAATTGTCGATCAGTTGATCACGTTGTTCGGGTGTCATAGTCAGATTCCGATTGACTTCCAGTGTTCAGAAGGTGTAACTACTTTGTACAGACTTAAAAGGTATTCGTTTGATGTACGCATCGCGCACCACTTATCCTTAGCCTGCTCAAGATCGCGAGCATAAATATCAATGAAGCGGCGAACAGGGCCGCCCTCAGTCCACTCGTGGTAGACAGCTTTAAACCGTTGCATGATCATTTCCTCCGGGAGTGAAGTTCGTCGGCGTAAGTAAAAGCTTGGTCTTCGTAGTAACCTTCGCGGTCAGGATTAACACCCCGCAGACAAGTAGCAGCCTGGCGACAATCCTTGATCACATACTTAAGCGAGTAGGTGTCAAGAGTCTTGGCGTGTTCGCGCCACTTAGCGAAGTCTTCGGGTGTTGCGTAATCGGGTCGCATGTTAGTTAAAGAGAGAGTCCCACAGTGCGTTAATAATGTGCTCACGAACTTCTTCGTGCTTGGTGTCACGAATAGTGCGATAGCAAGCATCACTAAAGTCGATTGATTCGACGTGCTTTAATGCAATGTCTTCGCGTGACAGTTGCAGTACTTCAGTTTCGAACTTGTTCATTGTTCTCAGTTCCAGTAGTTGCCTAAGTTGAACTCAGCTCGAAAGGAGTCTTCGAGCATCTCAGCTACGCGAGTTCGCATAGCTTTGGGGAATGTATTGCGCAGGTTCTGGCTCATCGAGCCGTGGCACAGTAGGTAATCCTTAGCGGCAGGCATTACCAGATTGCGCTCAATAAAACCGATTGCGGTGTCTACGTTGTAGTCACCCCGTCGGTGGAACTTACTCAGACAAATGCCGATATTGTTGTAGTGTCGGCCTGAGAAGTTGCGAGCATAAAGATCAAGCTCGCACAAAGCATCTTGGTCAAAAACAGTCATGAAAAACACCTGTAATTTGATGAAGAGGGAGAGTCCCTCAGAGAACATAATGCTCAGTGAGAGATTCTGTGAGGGATCATAAATGATCACCTACTAAATGTAGTCAAGGGGACAGTGTGCTCAGTTAGAACAACCCTGCCCCCTTAAAAGGGGTGGGGAGATAACCTACCCGAAAAGTAATTTCAGTGCACAAAGTACAAAGAAGTTACCTGATTCTTCTGTATTTAGTTACCCACTGACGAGATGGGCTAACAGTTAGCGTCGCTTAGCTAGTTGGAACTTGTGCCAGCGTACCTGCATCAGAAGCAGTTACGCGGACAAGGGGTACAGGGACAAGGGGCACCGCGATAAAAGCGACACCGGCCCTGTATCTTTACAGGAATTGCGTCGGAGTCGCACGCGCTTAGCCAGGCGGGTTGCACCTGTATCGCGTTCGGGGGATCACTCGCGCCCCTGGGTCCGTGTTCTGGCGACTCAGTTATGTAGAAGTCTCGCCCTCGCGCCCGGCTGCCCGTGCCAACCCGCGCCGCGTGGTGAGATCTCAGGTTGTCAAGGTTCGGAATTGCCCTAGCTAACTAGAGCTGAGGTCTGAGGGGAGCGGAGCGGTTGGCCTAAGGCCCAGACCGCAAGGCGCTTTGCCCTCCGACTCCTTAATAAGAACACATAGGTGCGCCCTAAGTCAACCCCTGTAACTAGATGAACTTGGTGCGCTGGCTCAGATCCCAGTCTGTGACTGGCTTCTGCTTGAAAAATATAAATGTAACAGGCTACCCCCCTCCCTGTAGTTATATAAACTGGGTGTAATCCTGTAGTTGATATAATTATATTTAGTAATCACTATCTATAAACTTATACCAACCCCGTACCCGGCACCCGCAATTCGCCTTTTTTTTTCTTTTCCTTCCTTACGTCGCCGCCGGCGAGAAGTATTTGGGTTTCAGCGAGGTATTTTGGGGTGAAACTTTTTCGGGTCATTATGTTGGCATGGGTTTACGAAAAAATTTCGGATTTATTTTTTCGACCCAGAAAGGCTCCTGGTGCAACTCCAGGTGAATACATGCTCATTAAGAACACGTTCAATGCGAAAAAGTGGGCAATGCTCCGCAGAGAGACGGAGCGAAACGAAATAAACCGACGCCCGTGGCGACAAAAACGGGGTCCTTACTACTGGGACTAAAGGGAAGTGAGCTACAAAGATCCAAAGCTCAAAGCGCAGAGCGACAAATGTGCCGCTCTATGGCGCGAGTGGAACCGTCTGTACTGGCTTTGGAGGGAAGAGGGCAACAAGATGGAGGGCTCTTGCCCTCTAAAAGTCAGAAACGACGTACTGAAAATGCGGGAGAGGTGGTGTAAGTGCTGCGATAGGACGGCTCGTATGATCTCGACGGCGGCGAAGAAGCAGGCAAGGCAAAGAGAAATCGCAGAAAGAAGACGCCGAGGACGGGGACGATCAAAGTAACGCCCAGGAATCCGAGCAAAACTTCCTTCCAGACAGGTAGTGAGTGCTTGTTTCGGCGATTAGAGGTGGTCATTTCAGATGTCCTCCACTTTTACGTAGATTTTTTCGGGGTGTTCGGGGAAATAGTGCAGGGTTGCGGGGCAAAGCCAACCCTTTAGGCACTCGTGAGGCGCTTTAGTCCGATCTGGGTCGTCCTGTAGGCGATACCAACCACCGCCGTGCTCGAAATCGAACTTTTCAAGGCACCCGTGGCTACCAGGGAAGTTTTCGGCAGCAAAGATGACTCGATAGCGCGATTGACCTTGCTTGCAGTTCTTGAAAGCGACTTCATCGATGATTTCGCTCATGCCGAGTACAAACGGCTCGGCGCGTAAGTCAAAATTTTGGTCGTCAAAGGCCCAGCAGCCGGCTTGACGGTAAACCTGGAGAGCTTGAATGGCGTTTGCCACGGGTCTGTTGTGATGTGATCTGCACTAAGCGTACCATGTTCTCCAGAAAGCAGGGTCTGTACGGTTTACCGGCAAAAAAATCGAATTAATATAGATAGGGGAATTCTTAGAGACATGCCTTCTCGCGATATTTTCACTCGCAACAACATCGAGAAGGCGGCTGAAGCGATTCGTCGCGAGCAGCGCAGGGACGACCAGGCTGACAGACGTGTCCGTCAGGCGATGCTGCAGCAAGGTCTGGACGAAGAAGATCTGGATCTCCGATATCGCTTGCAGGACTACGCGTCACAGGAATTAGACGAGTACGGGGATCCCATTGATCCGGACGATTTAACCGAAGCTCAACTTCGCGAGTACGCAACGCCAGCGGAGTTTCAACGTGATATCCCGTTCCGTGGGTTTGATGTAGACCCTGACGACGAGAGCTACGTCGGCTATCGCTTAGCTAGCCAGAATCCCGAGGTTCTCGAGCTGATGCGTCAGCAAAGAGCTCCTTTAGATAGCGACGCCAAGCGAGCCTCTCAGAATCGACTGTTCGAAGATATTCGAGCAGGTCGGGTTAATAGGCAGGACTTACGAGCAATTGCGGATTTGTCGGGGGCGAGCACTCTTTTATCCGAGAACGCCGGTGATGATGCCGCTTACGAAGCTGCCAGTTTTATTGAGCAGCAGCGGACTGGAAACCCCCAGGCTCAAATCGGTTTCGATCTAGACGACACTGTCGAAAGTTCACTCGAAGAAGCGAGCCGTTTCATTACTCGTCCAATGCGGGCGGCCGATGAAGTTGCAGCTGGCCAAAGACGACTGGGTCAAAACATCAACGCAGCCCGAGGCGCTGTAGCCAGAAGCAGCAATGTACTTGCTGAGGAATTTGGTCAACGAATCAATCGACTGGAAGCAGAAGGTCTTGGATTAAGTGAACCCCAGACGCTTGAGGGCGCTGAGCGGAACGCCCGGCGACTAAGGGAAATAACTGAGAGCTTGCAGAATATCGAGCGTTTAGCCTCTACCGACGCCACCCCTGCTGCTGGAAGTGATATTGATGAGCGCACTGCAATTAGAAATCGAATCCTTCCCCAGGTTCAGGAAGCCCTTGGCGAGCGTGGCACGACTCGAGCTGTTGAGGAGGTGCTCCGCCAACAACGTGCTGAGAGAAATCTCGCTAGTCAGCAACAGCGTTTAGCGGCTGATGCGCTTCGCTCAGGTCCCATCTCTCAACAGCTGGAGACGTTGGATGCGCAGTTCCGCCGTCCGATGAGCCCTCGGATTGTTGATGAACTCGAAGTTATTGACCGAGGGGTGTCGCAGTCTGGTATTCCCGGACTTTGGGAACAGGTAGAGATCGCACGTCAGGACACTGTCGAGCGTCAAACCGAAGGAGCTCGACGAGATATCGATCGACTGCTGGACCAGTACCCCGAAGTTCGCCAAGTTTTCGAGGCATCTCCTAAATCAGACACACGTCCCCGCGCACGTGGTGGTGAGTCATCAAAGGCTTTCCGCCAATATATGGACTTTGCGCAGCAGTATGCGTCGCCTGAGGATCGTGCCGCTACTTACAACGCCGCGCTGGATCTATACCCAGCTGAGACGAAAGGGGAAATTGCTAAGCAGCTGCAGCGGATTGAATCTGACTACACAAGCGGAAATACTGCATTACAACGTGACGCTGTTGATCAGCTTTTAGCGTTGGGCGGTGATCTACCGGAGTCTGAAACTCCTGCGATTTCGCCACGTCGACCCGTCATTGGTGGCGGTCGTTATGTCTCGAGGGAAGACATCGAGCAAAATCCTGAGCTGAAGCGCCTTGTGGATCGGATCGACACGAGGGCGAAAGACATCAACCAAGCTTTAAGTCAGTTCGATCGGACAACTCTCCGTCAGTTGTTCCCAGATCAAGTTGGTTCCCTGCTCTCGTTCCCGAAGCTGGGTCTTGCTTACGACGAAAGCACGGGTCAAGTAACTGAAGTTGATCCCACGGACCGCAACGCTTACCGCGTGGAAGTCATGGGAGCCTCTCGAGGAGGTACTCCTCAGATTCAGGGCACGGAAGAGCTTTTCCAAGGTAGAAGTGCCAGGGTTTCGGAGAACGCTCTACGTTTTCTTGCCGATAATCCCGTCCTCAGGCAGAGCAGCGTCTCGTTCAAGACCGGAATACCCGGTTACGGCGTCGATTACCAAGCTGAAGCTGCCCTTCCCAAGCCGGTTAGCGACGTTTTCACGAGTTTTATTCAGCGAGAAGCACTCAAAGGTGCAAAACCGGGCACGCTGGTCGCTAATTCGCCCCTTTCTTCAGGCGATTTGATCGACGCACGTATCAGGCAGGGTGAAACGGAAGCAACGAGTTCGATTCTTCGCCGTCTGATGCCTTTCAGCCGTGAGGCACAAACTCTTCCCAACCTGCGCGGTGTCGCTTATCAATCTGCAGGCTTCGGTCCAACGGATATTGGAGGCGCACAGTACACCTTCATTAGTCCTGAGGGTGAAGCAATCCCCGTTCAGTTCCGTCAAAGCGAAGTTGGCCTCCGAGGAAAGGTCAAGGTGGACCCCGATGGAGCTTACGTGAGCCAAGGAGCTCTTCCCGCTAGCTCGCCACGCTACTTCTCGACCGTTGTGCCCGGTCTGGATCAAGCCACCTTGTCCCGCGTTGCTAAAAACATCCGCCGTACCCCCGCATCCCTCCTTCCTGGTGCCGCTGACCTGATCCCTTCAGCCGAAGCGGTCCGCCGTGGCTATCAAGAAGGGCCTCAAGCCCTAGCTGAACAGGTCGGACGTGACTTCGTTTCTGGCCTTCCCGTTGGAGCAGCGTCTGCAGTTGTGCTTTCCACGCCTCTAGTTGCACCGTTAGCACCTGGTATCGGCGGCGGATTGGTTCTGACCGCAGCTGGCGAGGCAGCAAACGAAGCGATCAAGCAGCAAACCGGCGAAGGCATTGTCCCTAAGGTTCGTCAGTTCCTTGGAACCAGGGAGCGTACCGGCGTGGCTGACGAAGGAAAGACGCGTAAACCGCGTGAAGCTGTCACTCCTCAGATCGTCGCGAATACCGACCAGCGCAATCCTCTGCTTCGCGAGGTGCAGAATCGCATTGGTTTAGCTCGCGAGCGTTTCAACCCCGCCAAAGGTGAGTTTGGTCTGTCCGAATTCCTATTTAACCGATGAACGATTACGCGAAGAAAATGATTCAGAAAGACCCTATGATGTATGTAAATGCCAATGGCGTACGCCCTTTACCTCGCGAAATGATGGGTAACGAGTTCGAACAATCCGGTCGTTACGGTCGCGTCATTACGCGTACCCCCGCCACAAGCTTCGACATGGGCATGCCCGGTGTGGGCGGCACCTATGACTCTGAACTCTTCCGCAAGATGATGGAAGAGAAGATGCGCGGTCAGCAGTCCGAAATGGACCAAATGATGCGCAGCCGGGGTCAGGAAGCTATCCAGCAGCAGCGTGATGCTTTTGCTGAGCAAGCTGCACGTCAGGCTGAAGAAGCCATGCGCGAAGGCGAAGGCGGTCCCGGTAAGGACGGCGTTGAAATGCATTCCGGTGGCGGCCACATGAGGCAAGGGTCCGGCATGGGCATGGGCATGCCTCGCATGGAGCGTCGGGAAGGTGGTCCCGGCGGCATCGATATCAGTGGCTTAAGCGCTTACGAAACCGCAGACGATCAGCCCACGATGGCTGATTTCGCCGAGGAGAAAAAAGGCTTCTCCGCGAAAGATCTCCAGGGTCTCCTCGCAAGCGCAGGCAAAGGCTTAGAAGGAATCGCCAAAGGAGTCGCTGCTGCTCGTGGCGAAGAAGCTCCCTCCGATCGCGGTAGCTCCAACCTGCCCGACATGGACATGGGCGAAGGTGAAGGCAGCCTGGGTCAGAAGTTCATGGCTCAGTATCTTGCCTCTATCATGGGCTGATTCCCATGAGCAGAATGAAGAAGTCCCCGACTGCCGAGCACATCGTCAGCCGTCCCAAAAAGACTCGCCAAGGTCAGGGAACTCGAAGCAAGGCAAATCACGGACGTAAAAAGCTCCGTGGCCAAGGCCGAGGCTGAGACATAAAAAAGACCCCTCCAATCGGAGGGGCTTTCTTTTGCTTTGAATCAGGCGGCAGTTGCAGTCAAGCGATACTCACTTCCACTGCGTCCTTTGCGGAAGACGTAGATCGAAGCGGTTTCGGCGCTGCTGACAGAGTAGGTAACTTCTGCGGACGTCCGGCGAGAGGTCTTAGGAGCATCGACTTCACCAGCCAGGGTGCCGTCAGACTTGTAGACAGCCACGCCGCGAATACCAAAAGCTTCTGCGTTGATCGTGATAGTCGCAGTGCCTGTGGTGCCGTAGGTGACTTCGTAGACGTCGGCCAGCTCATAAGATCCGTCGCCTGCGAATTCGCGGTAGCTATCGACAGTGACGTTAGAACCGTCTTGGGTGCGGAACTGACCAAAGCGAGTGATACCGGCTGGAGCCGCACCTAACTCGCGGTTGAAAGTAGCTTCAGCCATTTTGGGCTTGTAAGGATATATCTATTTTAAACAAGGGGGCCACAATTTAATCTCAGCTTATTTGGGTTTAGCGCAGAAGATAGTTAATATAAAAACAGCTTTGTTATTCCAATGCTCGAGCATATCCTTAGCGGCCCCGCTCTTTGGATCGTCGTTGCAGCTGCTTCTGAGCTGATTGCACTGAACCCCAAACTGAAGAGCAATAGCGTTATTCAGCTGGTCTTCCAGATTCTGAATGTCCTTAAGGCAAAAAAGCGCTAGGCCTACCGGCTGACGCCCGGTGGCTGTATAAATTTTCAACCCGCTCGAACTTCGACAAGCTCCAGCGGATGATTCAGGACCGCAAGTTTCAGGCCACTCTGAAACCCAAGGTGGATCGCGCTATTGAGGAATGGCACGATACGCAGCCGCCGGACTTCCCACGCCCTATTGTCGACCTAGACAATTTGCAGATCAAAGCCCCTTGGTCTGTAGACAAAGACCCCAAAAGTCCCGATGGACAATCTTGACGTCGAGGTTCTCGACACCGAGCTCATTCGTGTGTGCTTAACGGAAGACGGTATAACTGAGTGTTGCTTTGTGACCAGTTTCCATCTGGTACAAGAAAAGGAAAGTCAGCTCAGACGTGCCATCATTAGGACAGCCGAAGAGACCCTCTGTGGTTGATGAACCGCTTCCCTTCGAAGACGAAGACCCTGGTTTCACTGAGGAAGAAGAGGAACTCCTCGATCTAGCTCTCAAGAACCTCGGAACATTCTTGACTGAGCATGAATATCAAGATCCCGAGTGGGCTGAACCAGACTTCAAGGACGCCGAGTTACCCGAGCCTGACGGCTCCCCAAGTTACTGAGATCCCTCAGGTTGCAATACCTGAACCTTTAAATATCCCAACTCCCTATCTGAACATCCCTAAGCCGGATGTTCCGTCATATCGCCCTCTCCAGCTTTATGGCACGCCTGTTCCTCCTGGTATTCCACGACCTCCAAAGGCACAGGCCCCGAAACCCCCCGAGTCGAAAGAACAGCCTGCCCCGCCACGGCCAGCATTAGTAACCCCACAAACGCCCCGAATACCAGCGCCATCTTCGTCGGAGGAACCTCAGGACGGTTTTCAGTCAAAGGAGGTGACCACGATTGAATTACCGATCGTCAATATAAAGGTTCCGGTTCCCCGCAAGGAAGTTGTTGTTACCGCAGCCACAACAAGTGTGATCAGCGTGGGCGCGGCTTTACTAGGAACCAGTATTTTTAAAAGACTGGTTACAGCTTTTAAGCCTGCTTTTAAGGCTCTGGCGAAGAAGATTCGGAAGCTTCGGGGGAAACCGACTCAGTCTTGGGCACGAGAGCGGCTACAGGGACGATATCAGCGCATAAAAAATGGAACTGTGAGTCTGGATGGAAAGTAAAACCTTTGCTTTGAAGTTCAGCACATCTCAGTGCTCTGGCTATTTCGTAATTCAATTGTTCCCGCCTAACTTTTGCACGCCCTAGAGCCTTACAGAGCTCGACCATTCCGCCGTCCAAAGGCACGGATAGGGTCACTTGTGCCCCAAAGTTAGAGTTACGCACATAGTGTTTCTTCTGGTGTACGTCGTTTCCTAGGTAGAAGGGAGTTAATACCAGCGTCGAAGAATTGCATTGGTGCCCCGCACCAAAACCCTGCGTGGAATAACCCCCTTGATTTATTTGTACGGCTTGATTATTTACTGATCCACTTGAAGTAGCTACAGGATTAGCTATAGCTGTTGTCTCTGCGTTGGCTTTTAGGCCAAAGGTTATTGCGAGAAGACCGATAAGGAGTTGGTAGTAGATTCGATATCGATGGTCCGATCGATTGTCGTTTCTTCCATCAGGTCGGTTGCACTGCGGGTGATGGTTTCGTACTGAAACTCCGCCCCGTCCGTTGTTAAGGAATAAGTGGTCCCGCTGGCTCCGATAGCTCCTGAAGGGGTTAAGTTGTCCCCACTGACGTAGGAGTAAGCGCCACCATATTTTTTGATCGTGACGGTTTCGTCGATCGTGGTTGTTGTAGTGGTCGTTGAAGTCATCGACCCTGAAGTGAAGTTGGGTGTGACATTCTGAGCACTGGCCGGCTCTGCTAAGAGCATTAATAAAAGAACGAGCCATCTCATGGTTTTGGTTTAGGTATAGAGGGAGCTTTCCTAGTTCTATTTTGAACGGTTTGTGTTGGTTTATCGCGCTGATCTTTCTTTTGAATTCCGTACCACGCTAAAGATCCAGAAAAGACGGATGCGATAAAAGTTGGATCGGCACGCACTACCCCGAAGTATTGGGCAGTAAGCAACGATGCCGACCACACTAAAACCGCGATACGTACAAATTCTTGTACGCGTTCGTTATTATCTTTCCGCTGGGGCATTACGACCCCGAGGTTTTCCCAAGTCTAACTAGCTAGCAACTTGTTGACGTTACTTTCGGATTTCTACAGGGCACCTATTTGTCTTTAGGGCCGCGAGGAAACGCGTCCAAAATGTACTTTTAAAAGGCAGATAGACAAGCATTTGTTCAGCTCGTTACAGAGCAATCTGTTGTATTTACTACATTCTACATCTGTAAAAGAGCTTCGATGTTTTCAGTGAAGTAGTGGCGGAAGTGTTCTTTCCAGCGAGCCCAGAAAGCTCGACAATCCGATTGGACTTCGTCTACACGACCCTCGTCAACAATGGCTTTGACCTTTTGGGCAGCTTCACCCCACGTGGACGCCACAACGAAAGGCATCGCAGCTTCTTGCCGAAAGATCGCATGCCAATAGTTCGGATGAATCTTGAAGGCTTGGTGCTGGTCCAAAGCCACGGGGATGCAGCCGGCTTCTAGGGCCTCGTAGATCCTGAATGAATCGATGTTGCAGCCGCCCATAGGGGCGATCACAAACTTACTGTTAGAAAGGTTTCGGGCGTATTCGTCGGGCGTTAGGTGGTTCGGGTCGTGGAAGAGCTCGAAGATATTCAGCTGGAATGGCATGAGTTTCGACATTTCTCCTATCGCGACCTGGCGATCTGCCTTTAGACTTCCTGCGAAGGACCAAACGTTTTTACGCTTTGATGCGGGAATCGTTCGGCGCTCGTGGCAAAACTGGTAAAATCCATCAACCCACCCCAAGGGAATATGCAAAACCTTAGGGTGACTCAGAACGTGGGGATGCACGTAATTACGCGCAACAAAATGGCAGTAGGGCGAGTCCAAATAGTCCATGGGCTCGGACAAAGTCTCATCTGATAACAAAACGAAAGCGTGGTTGATCGCCGATTCAGTTAGCCTCTTGAGGTAGGCGAATCCCGCACTGGTGTGCGAAACGACTACGCAATTCGTGTAAAGATCAGCTGTTTCAGCATCTTTTTTGGAGATTCTGTGAAACTTGTGCCACGGAATAAGGTGACGAATCCAATCAGCTCCGTGCTTACTTTCTGAATCTTCGATGAAAATAACGTCTATGGACTGCATATGCTGTCAGTATGCTTGCAGTTAAGTTAGCAGATTATGGACAAATTGATTCCAACCGCTGTTCTTTACTTCCTCTGGGACATGGCGAAGTCGTGGGCGGAAGATAAAGGTCAAGATGCGCATCTGATTTATGGGCGCATGGTTGCACACCATGTAACACGCGCTAAAGAGACGGAAAACGAGGAGCTGGAGAATTTGTGTGAGTCCTAACTAGATGGGTGAGATTCGGCAAACCCTGTAAGTATTTCTCCCGGAAGCCGAATAAATCTGGTGTAATTGAGGGACCACCACGCTACCTGTAGTGCCTCGGCGTTCCCAGCTCCTCGTCCCTCAAGTCTTTGAGTGCCCTTTCTGCAAAAAGCAGTTGGTGCTAAAAGGCGCCCGTTTGAGGAAACATTTGTACAACAAGAGCCGTAAGCCGGAAATGGCTGGGCCTTTTTGCGATCACGTTTGCTCACGACGTTACGCTTCCGTACGGGCGTACGAAAGAAAATTTGGGTCTGATACCATTGATGAGCTGCTAAAAGAACTTAATGTTCTCTAGAGCATGCCAGCCCAGGTGATGAAATTGGTAAACATAACGGACTTAAAATCCGTCGCTCGTTTGAGCTTGCGGGTTCAAGTCCCGCTCTGGGCATAAGGATTTATAGAAAGGGACTAGAGAAGGTGACTACTCACCGCGCAAGTTACCGAGCAAGTAGTGAGTAGGACTACGAGGCTTTTAGAGCTGCTACTTCAGCTTCCAGGGTTTCGATGCGTCCAATGGCTTCCTGCAGCGCAGCGGTCAGCAGCGGCACCAGCTTGGATTGGTCGATGCCTTGGTATTTAGGAATTGTGTTTCCGTATTCGTCAAGCTTGTTATCACCAACGGAAACGCCATCAGGCAGCTCTTCGTCTTCCTGCCAGACCTGTAGTTCGTTGTGCGTACCCTTGACAGCTTCTGGAACGACTGCCTGCGCCTCGTGAGCGATAAAACCATCAACAGTTTTTTCCGGGCTGGCTAGGAAGTTGAATCGCCTTGGCAGTAGTTGCTTGACGCGATCAATCGCACCATCCAGATCAACAATGTTTTCCTTCAGGCGATAGTCAGAGCTGGTGTTGTAAGACGTGCTTACGTTGTCGTGACTGATAGAGCCAACTGTGTTGGTGTTGTTGTGGAACAGCATGACGAAACTGTCCAGTGCAGTGTCAGCCCTGTTCCAGGTGAATTCAGCGGCTCCGTTTGAAGTATCTTGCCGGAAGAAGATACCGCCTTGACCGAGCCTGGCGGTACATCCGAAGCCCATATGTCCGTTACCTAGCAGCCTCAACCGCTCCGTTGAACTTGTGAAAAATTTGATATCGCCACCGCCTACTGCTTGTAATCTTGGGGCGCCGCTAAGGCAATCAAGTTCAAAGTAATCACTACCATTACCCCTATGAAGGCGTAATTTGGGAACACCGTTTCCTGAGTTTTCGTCGCCAACTTGCAACATAGTTTGAGGCGACGTGGCGCCTATACCGACGTCGCCGCTGCTGGTGATGCGCATCCGCTCCACTGTATTAGTCGCGCCATCGGGACAGGTAACAAATGCAATACGACTGGGATGACTTGAACCGTCTGTCCAAGTACCGCCGTCTGAATAAACCTTAATTCCAGCAGAGTCTGCACCGTTGCTGCCGGTAAAGTTGATAAATCCCAAAGAACTATTATTGTTTGCGGGAGTGCTGCTACGGGATAAGTACACCTCACCTTGTGCTGTAGTAACGCCTTGAATCACAAGGTCGCCATCTGTTTGATTTCCAGTGGCGCTAGTCGTGCCCATCAACAACCTGCCGGAGCTGTCGAATCGAGCTGCTTCGTTACCACCCTCAGTAAAACCGATCGTATCTGCTGCGGGGAAATAAATACCGGTATTTAAATCTCCGCTGGCAGCGATAGCAGGCGTGCCGCTAGCTCCCACGGCAAAAGTCGCGGTGCCGTCAATAGTGATGTTACCTGTTGCATCAGCTGCAACCAGCTCAGTCCCCGTGGTAGGGAGAGTGATCGTGTTATTACCCGCCGCATCCGGCGCTGCGAGTTGAACGAAACCAGAAGTTTCGCCGAACAGCCTCACATTCGCCATTAACTCAAGCCTCCTTAAGGGCAGTCACTAGCGTTGAGTTAGAACGCCTGAATCTGCCCTAAGTTTAGCAGCGCCGAATTATAAAAACGCAATCAACCTATTGATTTACCGGATAACCTGACTCCAGCGCACATTGTTCGTCACGTTCAATACCAGGCATCCTTGCTTCTTTAACATCAGGGTAATACTTTAAATACCCCGTTAATCTCCAAAGCCACGCTCTAAATCGATCTGACCGGACTAACGAAACGGGTTCCGGATCATGAGGTTCGCTGCCGAGATAGGGTTCCGGAACAACGGCAATTCGCGTAAAGAAATAGACGGCGCGGGCAACTGCCATCGCACGCCGCATATGGAATTTGTCCGTGACCACAAAAACAACAGAAGGTCGAAAACTTTTAACTAAACCAATAGTTTCCGTAAAGTTGGTGACCGTATCCCAGGCGTGGAAATCAAAAATGTATCGGGTGTCGGCAATCCCAGCGTCGCTGAGTAAAGCGTGAACTCCTGTTGGATCTCCCTCGGAACTTATAACAATTTTGCTATCAGGATATCGTTGCGCTAGTTCGATCGCTTTTTTCATCCTGAGCGTGTTTCCGCCCAGTTCCAGAATTACGTTCATTGTTTTGGCAGAGCGAAGAACATGTTGTCGAAAGGTTGTAGTTTTTGAATTTCGTAGCCTCGCTCTTGTAAAAATCCGAAGAGCTCTAACCGAAGAGTATAGTTCTCGCGTCCCGAATTGGATTCGAGAATTAACGGAGGACGGCTGGCTTCCAGGATTGTTTCCGCTCCTTTAAGAGCATTTAACTCCCAACCCTCAACATCCAGTTTTATAAGACCGACGTCCTGATTAGCGATGTTCAGTTGATCGAGTGCCACCATCTGACACTGATTTCTATTGAGTGCTTTTTGATTCGTCTCACAGAAGGTAGACCCACCTCCGTCCTCTGAGACAATCGTTAAACAGCGGACGGATCCGTGATCTTCTGGGTAGCTAACCCCTGCGTGGATAGCCTCGATATTCTCTTTTTCGTTGATAAAGATGTTGCCGCACAACTGCATAAACGTACGTTTCTGCGCTTCAAACGCAAAAACAGCTGCAAATTCGTCAGCAAGAAGGACGGAGTACACACCCATGTGAGCCCCGCAATCGATAAAAATCTTTTCGGGGTCTCCAAACTGACGTGCAAACTCAATAATTTGCTGCTCGGGAATGCCTACCCTGTGCGCTTGACATAGTCCTGAATCGTCCCTGTGCATCAGGAACGCGACTTCCGGGGTCGGGACAATCATGTCTTCGGTCGGACCCCAGAAGAAGGTTGCCATCAAAGAAATTATCAGTGTTAGCATATTAACAGCAATTCGAATTTCGTGAACCCGATACCCGTTCTCGGCACAGCTTTAATCAACGAACCTTATTGGGTTTACCGTTTGTTCTACAGTATTGATTATCCTGTAGATGATTTTGTTGTATGGAATAACAACGGACGCGGACAGATCACAGAAGAGCTTGATCACTTAAAGAATCTTCCCCATCGGTTCGTTAAGAGAGTTCACATATGTCACCTACCGCATAATCTTGGCTGCAGCGGTGCCTGGAACCTCACCATCAAAAGCTTCATGATGGCCCCCTACTGGGCGATCACGAACCACGACGTGATGTATGAGCCCGGTTTCCTTGAGGCTGTTGCCGAGAAAATGGAAGACCCTGATTTAGGGATATGTCACGGCAATAACGGAGGTTGGGACTTCTTCGCGATCAAGGACTGGATGATCGAGAAATACGGCTTGTTTGATGAAGCCCTTGTTCCTGCCTATGTAGAGGATCTGGAATACGGATCCCGCTTTATGCACACTGAGGACAACAACAAGCGCTGTCTTGGCGTGGAGCCTGGGTACTACCACGGAGCTCTAAAAGACAGTTATGACGATGGATCTCAGTCTTGGCGGAGTGAACCTGAGCTAGCACAGAAGATCCATCTCTCGCATGAGCTGAATAAGCAGTACGTCACTCAAAAATGGGGTCCCGGTTGGCAAGCGCACGTGGAAGAACCAACCTATTCGACGCCTTTTAATGAGCGGTTACCCCAAACTTTCACCACCTATCCGCTCCATTTTGTTCGTCAGAAGAATCTAGGTTTTTAAAACTCGGTAATATGGAACT
>Ga0222718_10001849_pt1 | contig 19581 bp, 25 predicted proteins | sample C33_27DmetaG_FD_165045 | JGI IMG/M metagenome (GOLD analysis project Ga0222718, IMG submission 165045) | Estuarine water microbial communities from San Francisco Bay, California, United States - C33_27D | ecosystem: Environmental > Aquatic > Marine > Unclassified | place: USA: California... | reverse complement strand
AAAAAAAAAAATCCTAAAAAACTTTTAAAAAAAATCTCTCAAACTTTCTTTGGCATACTTTCATTTATCTTTTAATTTCATACTTAAAGAATAAAATTTTTAACTATTTTTTAAATAATGTTATTAATATAAAATGTTCATAATATATATATATTAATGATCCTTGAAAATATACTTCATCATAGAAAAATATTACGAATTGCACGCGAATACCCAACTATTCTTTTTATTATTGTCATTACTATTATGTTTTTCGGTAATATGAATGAGGGGATAATACTTTTTTTTGCATTTTTAACATCCCGAATTCTTAATAAAATATTTAAAACAGGTTGTAGAAATATTATGGGAGATAAAAAATATCCTATTATTGGTATTGGAAAGAGACCACCTGTCGCGGTTTTTCAATTGTCCCAAGATGGTAAAATGTACAAAACATCAATAAATTCTTATGGTATGCCGTCTGGTCACTCACAGTTGGCTGGTTTATTTTCATCATATATTATTTTAAGAACATACTATAACTCCGCACTTCCACAAATACAAAAATTATCTATTTATTCATTAATGACATTTATTGGATTTTATGTAATGTATAGTCGTGTAAAAGAATATTGGCATACTATCCAACAAACTGTGGTTGGCGGTACAATCGGTGTGACATTGGGATATTTTACGCATAAATTATATGTAATTTACAAGTAAAATTAACGTTTTCTCTTGCTGCCTTTTCTCTTGCGGCGTTTTCTCTTACTACCTTTTCTCTTGCGGCGTTTTTTTCCTTTACCAACGGTTCTGGATAAAAAATTTCTCATAAATGTGGCTATTTTAATTTCACCGTCATAATCAACTTGTTGCGTTTTTGGAGATTTTCTTCGTTGCGTTTGTTTTCTTTTTTCTGCTGAACGACGTGCAGCTGCCCTTCTAGCTGCTTTTTTAGTAGCTGAATATCTTCGTTTGACACTTTTTCTTTTTGAACTTACTGGCATTATACTATACATTTAGAAATTAATCTTTAAAATACATACTTATAATTCCCAAACCAACGACAGTCAAAACAACGCCTAATAATATTTTCCAATCAAAATCCGGCGAATCATCAAAATATAAACTTGAATATAAATATATAAATATAGCGGATAAAGAAATCATAATCACTGGCCACGTTACATCGGATGCATAATATATGGAACGTGTAAAGAATATATTAAACGCATATACTGAAATGGCTAATAAAAATATGTAAAATAATGATTTATTGGGTATTTTTATAGGATCTCTACAGTCTTTTTCTAACATATAATGTAAAAATCCTAAAACACCCGCAAACATAGCTAAGTAAATAATCATCTCATCAACCTTAATCATATTTTTGTCCAATACATATTTTCTACCTAAATCAACAACACACACAAATATTATACCCAATATCGAATATCCGAACCATTTACTATATATATTTATCATTTATATATATAGTATAAAGCTAAAAATTTTTAGAAATTATATTAATACCAATTATAATTAAAATTAAGCCTAAAAATACATTCACATTAAAATTCGGCGATTTTTCAAAAAATATACTTGATATTAAATATATAAATACTATATTCAATGAAACAATCATAGCAACTAACGTAACATCTGGTGATAATTTCATTGAATGTGTGAATACTAATGAAAATGCATATCCAACAATCCCAAAGAAAATTAATAATGATAACATTTTCGTATTAAATTTTTTTGGAGATCTGCATTTTTTATCACAAAAAAAATGTAGCAAACCAAATAAACCTATTCCCATTGTTGAATATATAACCAACTCATTTGGTTTAATCATATTTTTATCTAAAATTATTTTTTTACTCAAATCTATTATTACAGCTATAAACATTGCAATAACAGCTAATATAAACCACGCCCCCTTAAAAACCATATATAATATAAACATATTATTAATCAACACGTTAAATTCTCTCGTATCCACCCCTTAATTTTATTATTAGTTGGTATCATTATTAATAATAAACCATCCATTAATTGCGTTTTATTTTCTTCATTTGTCTCATCATCCATCAACTTAAATGTATTAAAAATTATCGCCAATATCTTCTTATTATAAATAGAAGTAATATTTTGAAATACTTTATCTATATTTATAGCATTTTCATTATTGTTATCATTAAATAAATCAGGTGTTTCAAGACTTAATATATTTGTGTACATAGCTAATGTATGCTTAATAGAAATTTTATCAGTATTTTCATACGTCTCTTGCAGTTTTTTCAATCCTTTAATGGCGGTGTCTAATATTTTTGAATATATAATACAATTTTCTGGTTTATACCACATATAAAAACGACGAATAGCCTGAAATAAATAATATAAATCATCTTTATTATCTTTCATATACCAACGCCATATACCCTGATTCCAACATGGCTGTTGTATATGTAATAAATTATCCGAAATACTTAATTTAGTACCATTAGGACAATGTGATAATAATGCTAATTGAATCATTACTTGCAAAGGTTCTAAAATCATATCACTTTTTTCTTTAATATTAATAAATTTATCCATTTTATGGTAAGTATAGATAATAAAATTATTAAATAGACTTAAAAAAACAAACTTAAAAAAACAAACTTAATTTAATATGAAAGCAATGACTGAATCATTTATACAAATAGCGTTGCCCAACGATAAATCTGTATATGAGTTAATGAATTTAAATAAAGATGAAAAAATAAAAGCTATTGAAATAGGTATTTCAGCAATTAAATTAATTAACGAAAAACAGTTAAGATATGAAAATTCAGAATTTAATGATAAATTAAATGAAAACGAACAAAAATATAAAGCCATTATTCAAAATTTCAAACAAAAACTAAATAATAAGATAGAAGAAAATACTAAATTGCAAGAAAGATTTGTGTTAGAAAAAAAGAAAATGCATAAAGATATTGAGTCGAATATTGAATTGCAATTTGCACAATGCTTGAAGCATAAAGAAAATAGAATTGAATTTTTAACAGAACAAATTGCCGTTCATTCCCAACAATTAAACAGTATAAAAGAAACTTATTTCAATAATGAACGAGAAAGGACAGAATTATTGCATAAAAAACATCAAGAAGAAATGGATAAATTAAGAGAAAGATATACGGATGAAATGAAAGAAATTGTTAATAGAACGTGTAAATCTGAAGAAAATTCTTCTGTAAAAGGTAAGATTAGTGAAAATGCTATGTATCAAACATTAAATATGCTTTTTCCTAAAAATACAATTGAAGACACTCACTGTGAAGCAGGAAGAGGTGATTTTATTATGACAGATGCCGATAGTCATTCAATTATGCTTGAAAATAAAGATTATGGTAAAAATATTCCCAAAAAAGAAATAGAAAAGTTTAAAAGAGATTTAATAAACAATAGTGATATTTGGGGCGCCATTTTAATGTCAAACCGAACAGGTATCTGTAATAAAAAAGATTATCAGATTGAATTTATTGAAGGAAAAATAGCAATATATTTACATTTTACAAATAACAATCCAAATAAAATTAAAAATGCATATGATATTATGTTAGCTTTAAAAAATATTGATATTGATTTTTCCAATAAGGAATTGGTTGAAAAATTAATGGAAAATTCTTCCGAATTTAAAAGAAAGATTAATAAATCGCGAAAAGACTTAGACAAATTTTATAAATGTATGATTGAAAATATTTTAGATATTGAAAATCTAACTAAAAAAACATTTACAGAAATTAATATAAACCACTAAATATAAATATTTTTTATTTAGAATTATGTAAATAAAAAATATTGCGATATATATATGGATAATGATAAATATATATTTAAAATAATTACTATGGGTGATGCAAATTCAGGAAAAACATTTTTAGTTAATCGTATATGTAATACAAGAGAAGATTTGACTTATATGCCCACAGTTGGAATAGAATTTAATTCTATAAATATGGAATATGATGGTAAAAATATTAAATTACAATTATGGGATACTGCTGGACAAGAATGTTTTGCACCGATTGTTAGAAATTATTATAAAAATATCGTGGGTATTTTTTTTGTCATTGATTTGACTTCAAATAATTCTATAAAAAATATTGATTTTTGGTTAAATGAATTCTATTCTTATCGGGCTGAAGATTGTGAAACAATTATTATTGCATTGGGTAATAAAATTGATTGTAACGATAGAATTATTTCTTATGATGAAATATCACAAATTTTTAAAAATAAAAACATTGATTATTTTGAAATTTCGGCAAAAAAAAATAAAAATATAAATAAATTTGTTGATTTTTTTTTAAATAAAGTTATGAATACTTTTGATATTGATAACCATAAAGGAATATATTTAAGAAATTTATCCAATAAAATGATTGTTAAAAACAGAGAGTCATGTTCATATTTATGCAACGATGAACAAAATTGCTGTTCTATTTCTTAATTATTATTATATACTTGTTCAACTATTAATGAAAATGACCAATTATTTTCATTCATATCAATCTCATTTCCACGTTCATTTAATAATCGGATTTTAAATTTGCGCAATGTAATTGGTCCAAAATATTCTCGTTTTTCTTGCGAGGCTTCAACACGTCTTTCTGTTGTATATTGTACTGCTGGAGATGCCGTTGTATTGAATCTAAGTTGTACTGTTGCCAAATGATTGGGAATAATAGGACTTTTATACTGTTTTTTTTTTGGAACAGATAAAGCATTTCTAATATTTTCTATGGTATAACGTTGTGCAGCTGTTAAATTATCAATGGAATCGGGATTTCTTCGTTTTTTACCACAATTTCCAGGTGGTGGATCTGGTTCAACATAACATTTATTAGTTTCATCAACCTTTCCACTAAAAACGTCAGGCTGCATTGTTGTTTTTACAAAATAAGAAGGCATATTAAATGTTGCTGCGTTATTTTCATAAACAATCAAACTATCCGGCGCTTTATTATTTGAAAATTCATCCAATGAAATATACACATATTTATTGCCTTTTAATTCCAATTTAGCTGTTCCAACTTTTGTTTGAGATGCTCCCAATCCTAATAAAGTTTTTCTAAATCCTAATAACCAACCCAAATTATAATTAACTTTTGTTCCCTGTCCAGCAGGGCCACATACATCATTGGATTCTTCACGATGCCAAAAAATAGTCATTGATTTGTTAGAATTATTTGTAACAACTATATTATGACTTCCTCTATAACTAAACACTAAATCATTATTATCCAATGAACTTTCATTTACAGCAGCATTTAATTTTGTGATTAAGTTTATATCAGAACCAAACGTATCATTATAATGATAAGTACCTTCAGGTATAGTTATTTTTACAATATCTTCATTTGCTTTTTTAACATAAAAAATATTGGTTCCTTCGCTTTCTGAAAAAACATCCCATGAATGGGGTAATTCTATATTTTTTATAGTAATACTAACAACATTTTTAATTGGTTCACTTAAATTTACTGTAAAATTACCCGGTCTATCAAATAAAGAAATATCATTTTCTACACATTTTTTTGATGTAAATATATTACCATTATAATCTAATCCAAGAATTCTATCACCATCATCCGAAATAACAATGTTTGAGTTGGTAACACCTGTTAACGTGGAAGGTGCATTCCAAACAGAGCCACCATTTTCCGAAAATATTAGTGAATTAGTAGTATTATCCCAAACAGCAACTTTTAACCCATCCAATGAACAAGTAATTGAATTCCAAGCCCCCGTTATTTCCGTTACTTTTGACCAATTTGTTCCCGAATCAAAAGAGCGCCATATATAATCATGATTATCTGCTATTATAAATACTTTTGTACCATAAAAATTGGTGACAATTTGTTTCCATTCATAATCTATTAATTCAGTATTTGTAGTATAATCCCACTTAGATACATTAATAATATCCCAACGGAGACCATTATTTATTGATTTTACAATATAATATTTACTATTTTTTTCATATATCCCATATACCTTTTCACCATCTCCTGTTATTTCTATATCTATCCAATTTTGATCCATATCCAGAGGGTGACTACTATTATTTGGATCTATAATTTGTACATTTGATAAATCTATCCAAGTAGATGCATAATCATCTGAATAACATACACCCCCCTTTCTAAAATTGATTACTTTATCAGAAACATAAGATGTATCAATTGTATATACTATTTGATTTGATCCTATATTATGATTAATATCAATTCCAGTATTTAAAAATGGTGATGAATTGCTTGTATTTAAAAATGTGACAGTTTTTGACTGACTTAAATTATTTGAATCTGTTGCTCTTGCTGTGAAACTATAATTAAATTTATCATAAGTTGAACCACTATTTGTTAATGTTACAACTCCGTTGTTGTCAACAGATAATAATGATGCATCTGTTCCTGATATTGAATAATTATTTATTTCAACAGTTGAACTAATGGGATATTGTGAATTGGGATATAACGATGTATCTATAAATCTAGCATAAGCATTTTTATTAGTAGGATTAGTATAGTCTTTATGAACAAAATAAAAAGTAAAAGTACCTGAAAAAGGAAAATCTCCAGATCCATTTCCTCTCACGTTTGGTTGGTTATGTTGTTCGCTAGAATCAAGGTCGGTTGTTCCTCCTGTTCCACCATAAAAATATAAATATAACCAAGTATTATCTGCCTCATATGGATGTCCGGCTCTGCCACTAGTAGAACCGTCCCAATCATCATCTCTTGTAATTTCATATAATTTATCTTGATAAATAATATTCCAATTATTAGCCAACTCGCTTTGGAGTGCCGTTCCAGTAGAAGTAAATTCGCCTGAACTTTCCAACACAGAACGCCCCATTGCTAATCTTTGACCACTGTACTGATCAATCACAACATTTTCTATTTTAAAACCAATTGTACTACCGCTACGAGATCCTACATTTACAGTAGCAGCTATTAAGTCATCCATATTTCTAATATCCGTAGTTTCATTACCAGTTGCTGTAATAGTATATACTGATGATCCATTTGAAGAACTATTGGTAATATTACTTCCACTTGAACTAGAAGTAATTGTCGGTGCATTAACATCAGTGTTAATAATAGAAAATGTTATTGAACTTGAATAAACATTTTCATCAACAGTCATTATTGCATTGAAACTATAATTTGACCGAGTTGTATAATCTGGATTACCTATCAATGTTATTTCTCCAGTGTTTTCATTTATAGATAATAATGATGCATTTGTTCCTGTTATTGAATAACTTAATTGTTTATTTTCAGGTTCACGTGTTACAAATAATTTTTTTCCTGTAAAATCTGATGTTATGGCATTCCAATTTCCGGATATATCTGAATTTGATAAATCATTATTTGTTAAATAATTTACATTGCTTCTATTCCAAGTATTATCATTACCACTTTTAATAGAATACCATATATAATTTTTATTACATACAGCTATATAATCACCTGTGTAATTCATAGTAATATCTTTCCATTCTTGATTAATGTCATCTTCCGAAATATTATTATTAAAACTAATATCCACCCAATCAAAAATTATTTTATCATCGGCCTTGTTACCAGATACATCAATATCTAATTTATATAAATCTGTACCCGAATTTCCAGCGATTAACAATCTACCAACATTATTAGAAGCGACAACAGAAAACTTATTGGAAACACTTGTCCCACCTTCATAATATTCAAGTGTATCTGGGCAACGGATACACGAAATGGGGTCAGCAATAGTCCGATATTGGCTATCAATATTAATTGTTTTGGGAATTATTGTTTTTAATAATGGATTTTTATAGTCTTTGGGTATAGTTGGGGGTGTTCCTTTAAATGTAGTGCGATCCCAAATTGGCATTGCAAAATTATTTGTCGCCAATATTTTTTCATTGTCATCCATAAAATCACCCTCCAATAATGATTTTTCATTCTCTTCTTCATCTTCATAATAATTTGTTTTATATTCCTCTTTTTTATATTCTCGCAATCGTTGTGCGATTTCATCAAAAAAATATATATATCCATCTCTAGCATCTTCTGCAAGTTTTAATGCTTGTTCATACTTTTCTGAAAGATCTTCTGTATCTATATTATCTTCAATATATTCGGCAAATACAGCATTTGTATTTAATAATTCATTTAAAATTCGTGTAAATTCTTTACTATTATCACCAGTAGACCATTTATTCCAATTATTTAAATATTCATTACCATCATATGGGTTAAAATGTATTTTAAATATTGTGTCATTTCTATTTAAATTTAAGTTTTTTTCACGATCACCATCATAATCATTCAAGTATAAAATATTATTTACCTTTATATTGTATTCATCATCTTGATACTTTTCTTCAAATTGGTCTTTCATTGCTTGTATTTTTTTTACTATTTTTTCATTTGTTAAAGGTAATTCTCCACCAATTCCTATAATATTTATTAATTCTTCTGTACTATAACTTGATATATCAAAATCAACATTAGTAGACATTTATATAAAACTGTTATATATTTTTTATATTATAATCAAGATATTAATAAATTGATTTTAATTATTATAAATTATTTGAAATAAAGAATTACTATAAAATGGAAAAATCTTGTCAAATTTGTTATGAAGATTTCGGAACAAAAAATAAACAAAAAATAGATTGTTCATATTGTGATGTGAAATGTTGTGTGGGTTGCATAAAAACACATATATTGTCATTGCCAAACGAACCGACTTGTCCTGCTTGTAAAAATATTTGGAAAATGCAATTTTGTAGTTTTTATTTAACTAAAAAATTTATGAATAATGAGTATAAAAATAGTAGAATAGAATTTATGTTTCAAACAGAACAAAACAAAGTATCCAACACTTTAAAAGATGTTAAAAATTTAATTGAATCAGAATCTTATAATCAAAAAATTAGAGAAAGTAAAAATGAAGTGAAAGAATTACAAGTACTTTTAAAGGAAAAGGTAGTTGCTTTACGTGATATGCGCGAAAAACAAAAAAATCTAAAAAAACCCAACTATACCAAAAACAATGAATATAAAATGAAATGTCCAAATGATCAGTGCAATGGATTTTTAAAAAATGATTATATTTGTATTCTATGCGAAACAAAATATTGTAGTGATTGTTTAGAACGTATTGGAATTAAAACCCATAATGGTGAAAGTAAAACACAACAACATCAATGTAAACCCGATCTTGTTGCTACTGTAACTATGATTCAAAAAGAAAGTAAGCCCTGTCCGGGTTGTTCAGAACTTATTTCTAAAATCAATGGTTGCGATCAAATGTGGTGTATTAAATGTCGTATTACATTTAGTTGGGACACAGGCGATATTGATTATAGTAAAAATCACAATCCTCATTACATTGAATGGCGAAAACAAAATGGTAGAGCAATTACTAGACAACCAGGAGAAATATTATGTGGTGGACTTCCCGATTATAAAATATTAAAATCATTTTTGGATAGAGCTATATTAACTACCGAACAGTGGGCTGACATTCTAATTACATTTCACAAAATACCAGAATTTTTTCGAAATAATAAAAAAATGATAAATCTTCCAATATTTAAAAATACAATCAATCAACAAAGATTCTTTAAATGGTTTTGTGATATTTCTCATAGTATTGAACATTTCAGAACAGGATGGCTTGATTGGTATAGAGAAGATGCTTTAAAAGAAGATATTACAAGAGATATCCGTATAAAATTTATTCGTAAACAAATAAATGAAGAGACATTTAAAAAAAATATTTATAAATTGACTATGAAAAATAAAAAAAATATGGAAATTCTTCATGTTTTTGAAATTTGTTATGTTGTTAGTGTTGAACAATTTAATGAAATATTTAAAATTATTTTGAAACTTAATGATGATCCTTGTACTAAATATAAAAATGATTATTATAAAGAAATAGTAAAACAAATAGGAAAAAAACAAACACTTTATAACTTACAAAATTATAGAGCGAACATGTGGTTGAAATTTTATCCAAGAATTGTTGAATGTATTGAAAATTTAGAAAATATATTATCATTTTGTAATCACCAATTGTATGAGATAGCACAAAAATATAAAACTGTGACACCATTTATTGGGAATGATTTCAGAATTTTCTCCTGGACTATTAAAAATAATTGGAAAGTATACCCATTTCAAAATAAGAAATTTACATTGCAAACAATCCACAGGACACCTGGAGGACATTGGGAACAATGGCAAAATGACAAGATACCTATTAAAGAAATATTTGATGAAAATACATTTGAAAAAAAAATTAAAATTGGACCAGATGGGACTTGGGAAATATTAAACCCACCATATGTACCAACATCGCCACAATACGCGCCACAAATTGCAGCCGGTCCAGGTGGTATTATAGTTTAAAACAATTGTTTAAAAAATCTCAAAATATTACAAATTTTATGTTCATCTTTTTGAAAACCAGTACAAATATGTCCTTTTTCAAGTTTACCACATACTTTACATTTTTTTTTCTCCGTTGGTTTATCGGGAGGTTTTTCCCGTGTTTCATTTTTACAACTACGCGAATTATGTCCATGATGACCACATTTTGCACATTGAACTGGTTTTCTTTTCTTTTTTTTATATATCATACCAAATCTATCGTGAGGTATGATAATAACACCGTGACCACGCTTAAAATGGCGTGATCCTTTAAACAATATATGTTCTATCCCTTCAATCATAGTAGAATTCATTTCCAATAATTGTGTTCTATCTATTCTATAATTACTTTTATACACTATGCGATTATAATCATCATTTTTATATATTTTTGTACGATTTTCAGACAAAGATATGTATTTAATCTTTCCAATTCCCATAATTTTATTTGTCGTGTTATTCATTTCAATAATATAAATAGAAGATCCATATGGAACTTTATCAGGAATCTGTTTATCTAAGCCGTAAATACAACCATTCCATTTATTTTCATTCCGCCATTGTTGGTTCTCTTTCCACGTATCAGAATTAAAACGCACTGTACCAATTTGGATCATAATTAAATGATTTTAAATAATGATTCTGAGAGAATTTTCAATTTAATTTTTAATATTTTTAAGTAATTCATAAAGCGAAACAATAGAAACCCCGGTTGCACCATTGATTGTACTATCATTTAAATTGAACGATACACCTGCTATATCTACGTGCAACCAATTCGTTTTTTTAGGTATAAAATTACTTAAAAATACACCAGCCAAAATGGAACCAGAAGATGCTTTTCCAACATTTTTAATATCAGCAACCGCCGAATTTAAATATTTATTATACTCTTTCCACATTGGCAATTGCCATATTTTTTCATTTGTTAATTCACCTATTTTTTCATATTTTTTCAATAATTTATCATTATTACCCATTATAACAATTGACATTTGATTAAAAATAGATCCTGCTTGCCCAGTTAATGTCGCAACATCAATCACGCAACAAGGTTTGAAATTTTCTGCATATGATAAAGCATCCGCCATAATCAAACGCCCTTCCGCATCCGTATCCATTATTTCAACAGTTTTTTTACTATAACTTGTAATAATATCACCCGGTCTCGTTGCCTTTGACCCTACCATATTTTCAACTAACGGAATTAAACCTATGACATTACGTTTTAATTTATTTAAGGCACATAATCGTAATAATGAAAACACAACACTTGCTCCAGTCATATCTGTTTTCATATCGTGAAAATCATAACGCTTTAAATTTATCCCACCAGTATCAAAAGTTACTCCTTTTCCAACCAATGCAATTGGTTTTTGATTTTTTTTTGGCATCCATTTAACGATCAACATATAAGGTTTATTTAAACTTCCTTTATTTACTGCCAATATCAAATTCAACCCTTTCTTTTTCAATTGATTTTCATCCATTACATCTAATTTTAATTTTTGATGGTTTTCTTTTACAAATTTTACAAAGTTTGTTGAATTCATAATATTACCAGGTTCATTTACCATATCTCTCATATCATTAATAATATGCGCTTCTTTTATTGAATTTAATATAACCGACTTTAATTTATTCACAGCACAGAAATGGATACTTTTTTTTAGTGCGTTTTTTTTTGTTTTATGTTTATCAAATTTATACATATAGTATACAACTCTCAGAACTTGGTGTCTTATGAACTCTTCAATAGGTATAAGTAAAAATTGTACGTTTATAATTTTATTATCATCACGAATCAATCCACAAATTTTTTTCAATATGTTATCAATATCCGTAAAAGAACATTTTTTTTCATTAATTTTTCCTATCACAAATAATTTGTCCTTTATAAATAATTTTGTAAATTTATTGGTTTCACCTTTAAAATAAGCATAAAATTTTGCAGGAAATTTAAATTTAAATTTCTTTTCTAGTTTTTTAATATTTTTATCAAAATCTGTACAAGATATATATACATATGTATCTATCTTACTATTATTTGTAATAGAATTTGTGTAATGAAACATATAAATACTATGAATATTAATTTTTATAAAAATTATTAAATGCAAAATAAATTTCTTTTACTATTTGTGTATACCAGGGTTGAAATTTATCCATATGCTTTGGTAAATTCTCCAATTTTATCCATTTTAATTTATCCTTTTCATATAAACCATTTTTGGCTAATTTTTCGGGATGTGATTTTGCTATTTTGTCAAATTTTTTTTTAAATCTTTTTGGAAGTGTTTTATCATAAGAAATATTCACAATATATAAACAATAAGTTTTTGTTTTAATTTTATAAAATGTTTTCTTTTCTATTAATTCTTTAATATCTTTTTGTGTTCCTAAAAAACCATCAGATTCTTCCCAACCTTCTCTAATGGCTGTTTGTTTTTTTGATTCATTCTTTTCTGTTGTACCACCAAAATCACGCCAATCAATCTTCTTTTTATTTTTTTTTTGATATTCTCGTGAAAATAAAAAATAAAAATAACCTTTATAAAAAGCAACAGGTAAAATTCCAGCACCCATATATGATAATTAAATATTTTATTTTTATATAGTATAATGAAAGACATACAAAAAAGATTTTTATTATTTTTATTATTATGCATTCCAATTCGTATAATATTTGTTTTGGTTGCAAAGACTATAAATAAAAAATATTTACCATATTGTGGATATATTGGTTTAATAATATCAATTGGTTTTGCTTATATTTATATATTTAATAAAAGGAAAACTGGTAATGAAACATTTGGTAAGAAAATATGGTGGAATAGTTTAAGACCAATACATTCTTTAATATATTTAATATTTGCTTATTTGGCTATAAATAAGAAAAAAACAGCATATATCCCTTTACTATTTGATGTAATTATTGGATTAATATCATTTTTAATTTACCATTATAGCATTGGTTCATTTATAAAATTATGGTAAAATCTCTTGAAATCTATCATTATTCGTTTCAAAAATTTCCCGAATAGTATCACAATTTACATTTTCTTCGTTTTCTTCTTTCCAATATAAATATAATGGTGCGGCCGGTGGTGTTATTTTAAAAACCACGCCAATTATTTTTCTAAGAATATAATTATTATTTAAAATTATTACACTTTTTCTTAAATATTGCGGTCTCATCTTTTTAAGTTTTTTTATAAATTTTTCTAATTGAAAACCGTTTGAAAATGATGGGTTGCTAACTTCGCAAATATCAAATAATAAATAAAAATTTTTTTTTTTGTCATAGAATTTTAACCAAGCATTGAAAAAGTTTGCCAATGACTCTCTTTCAACATCACCTTTCAAAATTATTTTTATGATTGGAAAATCTTTATCGTCTATTGTATAGAAATCCATTATATTATTCTTTTTTTATTTTTTGATTTTTTTTTCGCATATTATTTAATTCCAATTTTAATATATCCTGATTTTTTTTTAAATTATTAATTTTTTCTTTTAATTTATTTTTTTCTATTTCATCTAACTCATTTTTTAAAAGAATTTTTGTATGATTTAAAAAAGACATATATTCATTATTTTCATTTCCAGGTAATTTTAAATCAAGTATTTTTTCTTTTATTGTTAATATATTATCTTCAATAATATTGAAATTATACAATTCCGGTAAATTTATTAATGATTTTAATTCATTTAAAGAATAATTAAAAATATTTAAATCAAAAAATAAATGACTCATTATTAATATATTAAAATAAATTAATATTTCACAAAATAATCTTTTAGAGTATCTAGGGTATAAAATTGAATAGCTAAGGTGGGAAATGTTTTTATGTAACTAATGGATAATCCGCGATAAAAGCCAACGAACCCCTCTTTTTCAAAGATTTTTTGAATACAGTCTAATATTCCATCATAACGTGGAACTTCTAATGAAAAACTTTGCATTTGAAGTCTTCTCCGAATAAGATCAGTGGGATAAGTCATTGAAATAGATGTTATCCCAGCCATACCACCGCATAATAATTTGAATATGGCAGGTGAATTAATTTCATAATATTTAAATGTTGTTTTATAATAATTATAAGATGCGAAATTGATTGCATTCCATGGACCATATCCAAAACAAGTTAGTTTTGATCCAGCATATAATTCTCTCAGAGAAAGTTTACGAAAAACATCTGTTAATCCAGAATATTTTGAATAATTTGTTTGAAGTGCTAAATGAGACCGCGCTGTTTCTAATGGATAAATACTCATTATAGATATAATTCCACTTGTTCCTCCAGATAATAAATGTACATAATTATCATTGTGAAAGAATGGTTTAATTTTTTTCTGAAATTTTTCATATAACATAAAATTCATAGCATATTGTGGGAAAATACGGATACAATTTGTCCAATTTCCTTTCCATAAATGTCTAACACCTTCATTTTGCAGAACGTGTGAAATAGAATTATGTTTTAGATAATTATTTTGAATTTGTAAACGAGCCAATTCTATTGGAGCAGTCATAGTTCTTGATACAATGGCCGCTGTTCCACCTATTAAAAAATCCTTAGACATAATAAATATACTTGTAAAATATTTTTATTATGATTCAATATCTAAATAACGTTTTGTAATATCATATACTTTAAATATAGACGCATTTACAATCATAGCTCTCATAATACAAACAGTAAAACCATTCCATAGATTTTTTTGACGATATGCATCCATCAATGATATGTTTTGAGCGATTTGTCTAGAACGAATGACATCCAAGGGATAGGTTAATGTCCAATTTGTGAGACCAGCAATACCTCCCGCAAAGAATGAATCCATATAATATTGATCCTTACAATAATTATATGAACCAAAATAAAGAGATATTGCAAGAGATTCTCTTAGGGTTGTTGAAAAATATCCGGGTGTTCTATAAAAGTCTCGTAATTGTAAAATTTGGTTTGTTTGTTGTTTTATTTTTCCGACATCAAAACAATAAACAATTGGAGAAACGACAATGCCACTAATAAAACCTGAAATATAATGATTATCTGTATATTTATAAATTTTTTGATTAATTGGAAATACAGAAGCATTGAATAACGTTGACATTGCCATAGGATAGCGCCATCCTCTATATAAATCTCGTAGTCGTAAATTTTTTATAGATTGTTTGTTTTGAATTAATACTTTTATAGTGTCTAAAGGGTGCCCAATAGCTGTTTGTGCTATCCCAGCGCAAAATCCAGCCACGATTTCATTCATTAAATTGATATATAATTATATTAGAAATATTTCTAATATAATTATATATTATGTTTTCTTTATATTTTGATGGTGCTAGCCGTGGAAATCCAGGACCCGCTTCTTTGGGTGGTGTTATTTATGATAGTTTAAAAGAAGAAAAAATTAATTACAAAAAGGCAATCGGTGTTGCTACAAATAATTATGCAGAATATCAAGCCCTATTGGTTGGTATTAAAGTCTGTATTAAATATGATATTAAAGAAGTAAATATTTATGGTGATTCAAAACTAGTCATTGAACAAGTAAAAGGCAATTGGAAAGTAAAAAGTGATACATTAAGACCTATCTATTTGGAAATTCAAAAACATATTACCCCAGAGTATTTTACAAAGATAACATTTAATCATGTACGTAGACATTTAAATAAGCGCGCGGATGAATTGGCGAACGTTGCTTTGGACAATGCTCAATAAGGATTATCAGGATAAGGCTCCTTAAATTTGACTTTACGAATGGTTAATTCATCTCCCAATATATCTGTATTAAATTTATGAATATGACATTTTACTCTAAAATCATCCTCACTATAAATAGTGACTTTTCCATATTGACATCTTCCAGTATAAATCCCAGGTTCTAATTTTTTATTTATTTTCATATTTGCTGTTGGATAACCATATCGTGATGTTTGTCCTGAACCTTTTATAACTTTTCCTGTAATAGTTAGTAATGGTTTTTTTAAATAAGGTAAAACAGCGTAACTCATAAAAATAAATGCAAATATTAAAAGCGAAACGACTAAGAAATTAGATTGCTGTTTCAACATATATATATTATAGAAAATGTTTAAAAATTAATTGAGTATTTAATTAAGTATGGATGAAGAACATTTATCTAAAGAACAACGTGACTTCATAGTAGAAAAAAAAAGAGTACAATTAATGAATTATATACAAGAATATAAATATCTAGTAATTGATATGGAAGAAAAAACGAAATTATATAAATCATTGCGAGATATTGAAAAAGAATTAAAAATATCGTATTCAGGAATATCAAAAAAATTAAAATTATCTAATTATTGTATCTGTGTTGAAAAAAAAACAACAAATGTATATTATATTCAAAATATTAATTCTGAAGTTTAATTTTTTGGCTGACCCATTTCAATATCGCTTTTTTTTTCGTCCATCAACATTATACCCATCGCCGCATAATTATGCAAATCTATAAGAGTATCTCTTAAAGATTCATTATTTACCAAATGAACTCCATTTGTAGTAACAGAAATGAGTCGTTGTATCTTATCACCCAGTCTGACAATCACACCAACGGGTCCATAAGTGGCGAACGAATCACCATAATCTTTATTTTTTTTGGAAAAAAGCTCATATGCTTCTTCTTGTATACATTTCAATTGCTCTTCCCGTTTATTCATTTATAAATATTAATACTAATAATGTATTTATATTTATTAAACTAAACTAGTTAAATAATTTTCCCAGCTTTTTTTTGTTCCACCGTCATATTCAAAAGCATAATCATTTGAAATTAACCATTTACTTAATAATTTATCTTCAAGTTTTATATCTATTAATAAGCGACCATATTTATCAAAATCATCACAAACAATGTTGACAATTTTTCCCAATATTTTATCTCGCAATATATCACGCACTTTTAATCCAAATTGTTTTTCTAATTTATTTTTAGTTCTTATTTCGGGTGTATCTACGTGCTGGATCCGACAGTTGAATTTATACAATTTATCTTGAACTGAAAATACGACTTTTATAGTGTCACCATCATAAACATCAACAACTTTTGCTTGTTTTGCATCCCCTTTAAACGAAAATAAACCAACGTCGTTATTTACCAAAGCCCAATCTACAGGAATATCCATTATATATTATAAAAATATTAATTTTATTAATATATATTATATGAACGATTGGTATAAAAAACTAAAAAAAGCACCATGGTCACCACCAAATAAAGTATTCGGTATTGTTTGGGGTATTTTATATACCTTATTATTTATTTCTTTCTTTTTAGTTTGGAATAATAAAAAATGTTTCCCTTATTGCGATGCACTAACTGTATTTCTTATACAATTAGCTCTTAATATAACCTGGACAACTGTATTTTTTAAATATAGAATGATACGAACGGCTTTAGCTAGTATAATATTAATTATTATTTTTACAATTGTAACATTTACATATTTTATTAAAGTTAGCAAATTGGCTGCATATCTGCTTATTCCATATATTGCTTGGTTATTATTGGCAGGGTCACTTAATATGTATATAGTTTTGCATAATTAAGAATCGGTTAACATTTAATGTTTAATCGCACTCAAGTTGAGCAATGTTCCATCCTCGCTTTCTAGCTAAATAACGCTCGTAACTTCCGTGTTTTCTGTCTACACCAGCATTGTCATTTTTACGTGCTGCTCGTACTAAACCTCGCGTTTCTAACGCTGGTGTATTGTCACCTGGACCACCTATATTGGAGACACATTTATTATTATCGGTAGGAGCATTTTGATTTTGTGCACGCATAATATTACCGCTTGGACCAATAACAGTGAGTGATTTTTTTAAATCTAAATAATGGGAAGCAGAAATTCTATATTGTTTTTGATTTGTCATCGGATGTGTAACATTATTTGGATTGGGACATACCAAAAGTGGGAAAGAATTATTACAAATGGACATTATATATTATCAAAATATTATAAATTGATTTTAAAAATAAATCATTTTATAATGTATAAAAATGGATATATGTCCTTATTGCAGTGTAACAATTTCTGAAAATAAAGACGAACATATTATTAAATGTCAAAATATAAATAATATAAAAAATAAAGACACATTTGAGACGACACCCAGTCCCCATAGTCTTTATAAAATGGTTTTGGAGTTGCAGAAGGAAAATAAGAAATTGCATAAAAAAATTAAGCGTTTGGAGAATAAAACGTTTAAAAAAAAGGAAAAGAAAACGATTTTTGAATGGCTTGTTTTACACGGAAACAATATTTATGACCAACCTTTAAATGACATTAATGGTCTGTGTTATATAATTATTCCCAACGAACACCATTTAACGTATCTTTTTCAAGCGGGATTTATTGAAGGATATGGGAAAATTATAAGGGGTTTTTATGAGGGATATTTTTTAGCATGGGAGCAAAAAAAGCAAATTTATTGTTGGAAGGGAGAATGGGCTGTATTTACCGAAGAAGATTTGTCAACAATTGTAAGCAAAATTCAGAAAAAAGTTATGAATGTGTATTCGGAATGGAGTAAAAAAACGCACGCAAATTCTGCGCATTTTAATAAATATATGGCGATGATATTGGGGGGTGAAAGCGGTGAACGTAAAAAGAAAAATAGGACGATTTATTTGAACTTGTGGAAGAGTTTGAAGCGAGATTTCCATCGGGAAACAGAATACCAAATAACTTTTTAAACTTTTAAACTTTTTAGAAAAGTTAAACAAAAATTTTTTAAAAAAGTTTGACAAAACCAACTTTTTAAAATATTTATATAATTTATATAATGTCATCATTACGTTTTTTAAAAAAACAATCTACCAAGATCAGCCCAAAATTAATTACTAATATGAATACTAGATTAACATATATGGAAAGTAGGATGGATGAATGTTGTAATAAAAAAAGTTCAACCACGGATTCATTTAATTCAGCTGATGACGGATATGACCTAGCACCCTCGGGAAGTTGGTGGGTTCATATAGGTTTACAAGGTATGTCACTAAATAAAACACCAATAAAATACTTAAAATCTAAGAAAAGGTATGATTATGCACTTAATAACGAAAATAA
>Ga0222718_10001847_pt1 | contig 19582 bp, 23 predicted proteins | sample C33_27DmetaG_FD_165045 | JGI IMG/M metagenome (GOLD analysis project Ga0222718, IMG submission 165045) | Estuarine water microbial communities from San Francisco Bay, California, United States - C33_27D | ecosystem: Environmental > Aquatic > Marine > Unclassified | place: USA: California... | reverse complement strand
TATAAAAAGGGTCAATTCCTTAATGCAAGCCTTGATAAGGCCAGTGATAAAAATGAAAGAAGCAGTTTGGTTATTAAAACTGAAAATGGAACCCAGATTGTAGTTGTTCAAATAGCAGGCTTAATTGCTAGAAGAATTTTAAGCTTTATCTCTCCTTCTAATAAACTTTTTCAAGGAGAAAGATTCGGGTTAATTAGATTTGGCTCAAGAGTTGATATATATATGCCATTTGGTGCAATAGAAAAATGTAAAGTTGGGGACAAGGTCATTGCAGGTGAGTCAATTTTGGCAGAACTCCAGTAATAAATGAAAAAACTAGATTTTAAAGTCCTTCTTCCAAATGTGATTACATTGACAGGCCTTAGTTTTGGCTTAAGCTCAATTAGATTTGCGATTGAGGCTGATTTTAATTTAGCCATTGTGTGTATTCTATTTGCTGGATTATGTGATGTATTGGATGGCATGTTAGCAAGACACCTTCAAAGTCAATCAGATCTTGGAGCTCAACTAGATTCTTTATCAGATTTTTTAAGCTTTGGAATTGCGCCTGGTCTATTGATCTATATGTCTATTTTTAATCAAGACCATGGGATTGGTGCATTTGCTGCCTTGGCTTTTATAATATTTTCTTGCTTAAGACTAGCTTTATATAATGTGAAACTAGAGAAATCTAAGACTTCAGACGGAGAGCCTGAACATTTTTTTAGCGGCATTCCTACCCCTGTTGGAGCAATTTTGATCATGTTGCCATTAACGCACTCATTTATGGGCTATAACTGGGCCTATGAAAATCTTAATTTTGTAGCAGGATATATTATTTTAATAAGTGCTTTGCTAGTCAGCAGAATCCCAACTTTTTCAATAAAAAGAAAACAGTTCTTTGTTAAATCAAAGTTAGGATTTCTTGTTTTATTTTCTATTATTGCGCTAAGCATGATCAACTTTCTCTGGATTACAATTAATGTCTTGGCTTTGATTTATTTGCTCACTATTCCTCTTTCTATAGTAGCTTGGCAAAGCAGCCCAAATAGAGACTCCGCTTAGTTTAGCAGAGCTCTATTAATGGCAACTCATTACTTTGTATATTTGTAATAACCTTCTGTTGGGATCATGATGTGAGCATAATCTGTATCACGCATCATCACATATGGCTCGCCATGCATGAAATCATCTGTAAAACTTGCAACTTCAGAGGCGTCTTTAGGAATCAACATTAAGTGAGGACCTGATTCAATCCACTCACCAGGAGTTGAATCCTCTTTGCTCATAACCAATGGAGTTGTGTTATCTTCTCCGACATCACCATGTAACATCCACATAAAGGTGGAGCGAGATAGTTGAGGCTTTTCATTTTTCATAAACGCTGCCATCCATTTTGCGCCCTCAGCATCAAAACAAGCGGGCATAGCATCATGTGCATTTTTCCAACCTTTGTCAGGAACTGATCTTGGGTTTCCTGCTTGGCAAGTCCACCCATTTGTACCTTCTCGTATCACTTTTCCACTGCTGCCTATGATGGTTGCCTTGTCACCCAAGAAGGATGGAGCTGCAGTTGAATATGCCCATATTTGCCACTTATCAGATGTATGAGGTCCATAAGGCTCATAAGCTGAAAGAGATATTGAGATAGAAATCATCAACAAAGAAAATAGGTTAGATTTTTTATACATTTTTGTTTCTCCTTTAAACAGACTATAGTTATTTATAGATTAATTTAATCATGAATACCTTTCTTAAAATTATTGCATACTTTTGTATTGGCACAACTCCCATTCAAATTCTAATTGTTTTATGGGGTATTCAAGTGGTGCTTTCATCTGATCATGGACTTCTGTCATTGTCCAACATTGAATTTATAAAAAACTATTTCACATTATTGCTTCCAATAGTTGATTGGTTTTATTCCTGGTTTTGGAATGTCTGGTTAGATTTCATTTTCTCATTACCCCTCATTATCTCTCAAACTTTTAAAGCGATTGTCAGCACTTGGCTTGGCTTTTGGATACTCAAAAAAATAAATTAACACTATGAAAAAAACTATTCTTATTTTTGCATGCCTTCTTCTGGCTTTTATAGCATGGGCTTTCCCATATATCGATGACTTACGTGACCAAGGGCTAACGTTTGAAACTGCATATGGCTATTTTTTTGGTGGACCAGATCATCCATTTAACCCTAATGACGCAGTTCCACAGCTCGATTATTCCAAAAAAAGCTCTTGGGCATCTCTTCCCTCAATAGAAGATGAGGCTGACTTAATTCCTGCCGGGGAAGAGCGCATTGATCAACTAAATTCAAAGGTAGATGTATTTTTTGTTCATCCCACTGGATATTTAAAGGGACATACCTGGACCGATCCTCTTGTGGAAGAGTCGGCAACAAAAGAAAACACCCAATGGATGATGGCCAATCAAGCCAGCGCATACAATGGTTGTTGTAGCATCTATGCGCCTCATTATCGTCAAGCATCTATTTATAGTTATTTTGGGACAGATGAGCTTCGCGAGGAAGTTCATGCCTTTGTTTATCAAGATGTCAAAAAATCTTTTGAGTATTTTATTAACAACTTCAGCAATGGAAGACCATTTATTCTTGCAAGTCATAGTCAAGGCACGCACCACTCTATTAGATTGTTAGCAGAAGAAATCGACGGAACAGATTTATACCCAAGGATGGTAGGGGCTTATATTATTGGTGGAACAATTTCTAAAGATAGAATGAATGAAATAAGCGATATTTCTATTTGTGATAGCCCAACCCAATTAGGGTGTCTTGTGCATTGGGATACATACAATGTGAATTATTTGAACAGGGAAATGCCAGTTTATAAAAATAATATTTGTGTTAATCCTATAACTTGGAAAAACGAGGGGACTATATCCAATCTTGCTGATGCAAAGGGCGCCGTCTATGTTTCAGGCGAATTTGCATTAGATTTCACTGGTGATGATGGTCCTAAGGGAGAAACTTTTGGCCCCCTAGAAGCCCCTCTCAAGCAATATGTTCAAGCCCAGTGCAAGAATGGATTGCTTTTTGCAACTGATCAGACGGGAACTAGATTTCAAGCATTTGGCGGCTCATTAGGCAACTATCATGGCTTGGATTATGCGCTTTTTTATATGGATATTCGAGAGAATGCCATACTTAAAGTTAAGACTTACCTAAACAATATTTCTCAATAATACAAAAATTTAAACATGTCAGCATATTTATCTCTTTTAGGCGCAATTGTTTTTGAAGTTGCTGGAACTTTAATGCTTCCGCTTACAAAAGAGTTCTCTGAAAAGCTACCCACTGTCATTATGAGCATTTGTTATTTTGCTTCTTTCTATTTCTTGACGCTAGCTTTGAGAGCCATACCTCTTGCCATAGTTTACGCTTGTTGGAGCGGCCTAGGAGTTCTATCTATCGCAATTCTATCTTATTTTATTTATGGTCAGCAGTTGAGCTGGCAAGCGATTTTAGGATTATTCTTAATAGTAAATGGAGTAATTCTTGTTAATATATATTCAACTCAATAACCCATCAACAAGGATAATATGACAGACTCCATTGCAACTTTATCTCAAGAAAATGATATTTCCATTATCAAGCTGGATGATGGTAAAGCGAATGCTTTTTCATATGGCATGCTATCCCAAGTCAACGAATTGCTTGCAAAGGTTCCAAGAGACTCAGGAGCACTTGTTATTACTGGAAGAGACGGTTTGTTTTCTGGTGGATTTGATTTAAAAACATTAGCAACGGGTGATATGAAAAAAATTACAAAGATGGTTCAGTTAGGCTATCGTCTCCTTTTAGAGCTTTATTCCTTTGATAGGCCGGTTGTTGCAGCTGTCTCAGGCCATTCAATTGCATTAGGCCTATTTGTTACTTGCTCAGCTGATTATAGGATTGCCGTAGATGGTCAATATGTCTGCCAGGCAAATGAAGTGCGAAACAATATGGATATTCCGATACAAATCATGGAAATTTTAAAAGCCAGAGTCAATAAGAGTTACTTTTATCCTGCAGTGTTTCACTCAGACGCATACTCGGTCCAGGACTCAATCGCGGTTGGCTATATTGATGAAGTTGTTTCGAAAGAAAAATTTATGGATAGAGTTATAGAGAAAGCTAAAGAGTTAGCAACATTGCCCCATCCCTTTTATGCAAATACTAAAAAATCTGCTCAAGATGACGTAAGAGAAAAAATTTCAGATGCCATAAATAAATACGAAGAGATAACAGGTCTTAAAGAATAGAACTGGATACTAAAAGGATATAGACTAACCCCAATGAGCAAATATAAGATTTTTATTCCTGAGCATTTGCGTGCATACAGACCCAGGCTCCTTAGATGGTTAGGTAAATTTTTAATGAAGATTACAGGCTGGAAAACCACCGGCCATCTTCCTAAAGATGAGCGTGTGGTACTAATTGCTGGTCCGCACACCTCAAATTGGGATTTCGTTCTCGCTATGTCATTGATCTTAAGCCTTGATGTTCATATTCATTGGGTAGGCAAACATTCTATTTTTAAAAAAGGTTTTCGCAGACTGCTTAGAAAAATGGGAGGCATTCCAGTTAACAGAGCAAATCCAGAAGCCCTAAAGAATGAAATTTATAGTGTGACCGAGAAATATAAAGGTTTTATTATAGCGATTGCACCAGAGGGCACTAGAAAAAAAGTTGAAAGACTCAAATCGGGCTTTCTTCGAATTGCAAATGAAACCAATAGCAGAATTATGATGGCTGGAATTGATTTCTCAAATAAGACAATTGAGCTGGGTGATTTTTTCAGCCCCTCGGGCGATGTAGATCAAGACCTAAAATTTATTAAAGATTATTTTGCTAACTTTGCTGGGAAGCGTCCAGAATTGTCATAGCCTTTCAATAAGCATTTATTGGAGAAAAAAATGTTAAAAAAATTCTTTCTGTCCCTTTTTACTATTTTGCTTGCCTTGCTTTCAGTTGCCTTGTTTAAAACTTTTATGCATATAGCTGATGAGTCACAGCCAATTGCAGTCAAAGGTGTTTCTATTGACGAACTTAAGGCCATTCAAAACTTGTCTGCATCTATCAAATTTAAGACGATTTCATATCAAGATAGAGAAAAATTTCCTCAACAAGAGTTTGATAATTTTATTAAGTGGGCCTCAGTTACTTATCCTGAGTTCCATCAAGCATTAAAGTTTGAACAGTTTGAGCACTCTTTACTTTTTAAATGGGAGGGTAGCGATTCAACATTAGCACCAATCTTATTTGAAGGTCACTATGATGTTGTTCCGGTCATTCCGGGGACGGAGGATTTATGGGAAGAAATGCCATTTGCTGGGACAATTGCAAAAAATAGGATTTGGGGCAGAGGAGCATTGGATGATAAAAGCGGAGTCATTGGGTTGATGGAAGCAGCTACATACTTAATTCAAAATGATTTTCAGCCAAAGAGGACTATTTATTTTGGCTTTGGTCATGATGAGGAGATTGGCGGCGGCGGGGCGGCCTTGATTACAGAAAAACTAAGAAAAGAGGGCGTACAACTTCACTGGTCACTCGGCGAGGGATCATTCGTTAATAGAGGATTTTTTCCCGGTGTAAACAAATTGATTGCCCCAATTAATGTTGCCGAAAAAGGAATTATGAATCTAATGATAGTGGCAAAAGCAAAAGGCGGGCACTCATCAACACCCCCAAAAAGGACTGCTGTGACCATATTAGCTGAAGCTTTGGTAAAGCTTGAAAGGGAGCCTTTGCCTGGAAGTTTAGAGGGACTAAGCGCAGCTATGTTTGATGAAGTAAGCAAACATATGCCATTTGGTTATCGCTTTCTATTTGCAAATAGATGGCTATTTGGAGGCATGATTGATTCACAAATCTCATCAACACCAGTTATCAATGCCATGATCAGAACAACAACTGCGCCTACGATGTTGAATGGAAGTATAAAAAGTAATGTGCTACCAATAGAGGCTTCAGCATTAATTAACTTTAGACTCCATCCTAGAGATTCTATCGATAGTGTTACAGAACACGTAAGAAGAGTTGTTGGCTCGGATGAGGTGGAAATTCGTTCATTGGGAGGCATGGAAGCATCAGATATTTCATCTTGGGCATCTCCCGGATTTAAGATTGTTTCAGCCTCTTTGGATAAGATTTACGGAGAAATTGTTTCAGTTCCTGGGCTTATGATCGCAGCATCAGATACCAGACATTACTCTAAAATTGCTGATAACTCTTTTCGTTTTAATCCATTTTCTATAGTCCCAGATGACATGACAGGTTTTCATGGAACCAATGAAAGCATAGATGTTGATAGTTTTGTTTCAGGTGTGCAAACATACATTGAAATTATTAGAGAGGGCTCGAGTAGCTAGTATTTGAGAAAAATGGATCCTCAATATAGACTCCACTCCTTTTCTAATAGCAGCAAAAATGAAGCCCAACTTCAGATAATTTATGATCTAAACCAGGCAAATACTCCAGAGGTTGGTTCGCTTGAATCCATGCAGCACTTAAAACAATTAATCGAGTTTAGCGCATACAATTTGTTAGCTCTAAAAGAGGATGAGATTGTTGGATTTATTATTTGCATGCGAGAGGGCTCTGCTTATGGATCTGAAAACTATAAATTTTTTAGTGAAAGACTGAAGAAGTTTCTTTATGTGGATAGAGTTGCAATTGATGAGCGACACAGAAGAGCAGGTTTGGGACAAGTTATATATGAAGACATATTTTCTCAAGCCCGCAAGGAAAGTTTACCTGTGGCACTAGAGGTCAATACTCAGCCTGTTAATCAACCCTCGCTAAATTTTCATGAGAAGATGGGTTTTGATCAAGTTGGTAGAAGGGACTTTGACGATCATAGTGTCGCCTATTTTATTAAATAAATTATGAAGCATATTTTCTATACCTTCACTCTATTTTTCTTTATAGCGGGTTGCGGCAATGCTCCTCAGCCTCCTATTCAATTAAATGATCTAAGTAATGATATTTCTGTTAAAAAATTAGGAAAGAGGTTAATTGATCTACCTTATGGATTGAACGCACTGGAACCAAGAGGAGAAGAGGCCCAAGAAATTTTTATTGCCGTCCATGGAGGAAGCAGCGAGGGTTATGAGTGGATCTATCCCATCAAAAAAATTAATACAAAACAGAAGCATATGTACTTTTATCGCTGGCCCGATAATGGATGTTTTCAAAGCTCTGCCGAGGAACTAGCAAATCAAATTAATAATCTTTTAAGTCAAAATAATTCTTTTAAAAAAGTATCATTAATCGGTCACAGTTATGGCGGCATACTCGTTACTCATGTTTTAAAGCATTGGAATGCAACCACTCCATTGGAGGTGCATGTTGTTGCTTCTCCTTTATTAGGCACATCAATGCTTAGAAACATTTGTGGCTATATACCCATTGAAACAGTCCCAAACAATTCATCACTTTTTGAATGGAGAACCCAACATCAACTTGATAGTGCATTCAAAGATTTATTAGAAGACCCTCAGCAGATAAACATCAAAGGTAGTTTAACAACCGTTCTTCCAGAAACTTATAAGGGCAATCGACTGGGACATAATTGGTCCATTAGCTGGGTTGCAGATGAAGCTTTTTAAATCCAAGTTCTATTTAATTAAATTAAGGCTTAAGTTAAACTAGCTTTTTTCAAAATAAGTATAATCATGCCGCTTCCAAAAATCTTACAAGATAATTTAGCAATCCCTGTTATTGGCTCTCCTCTTTTTCTTGTCTCTGGACCAGAGTTAGTGATTGCTCAATGCAAGGCTGGAATTGTGGGATCATTTCCAGCATTAAATGCTCGACCTCAGCATGTCCTTGAAGAATGGTTGATAAGAATTAAAGAAGAACTAGCTCAAGCAAAAGCTGAAAACCCCAATTTACCAATTGCACCATATGCAGTTAATCAAATTTGTCATGCGTCTAATGATAGATTGATGGGTGATATGGAGTTATGTGTAAAGCATGAAGTCCCAATTATTATTACTTCGCTTAGACCGCCCGAAGAAATCGTTACAGCTGCACATTCATACGGTGGGCTCGTTTATCATGATGTTATTAATGTTAGGCATGCAAAAAAAGCCGCTGAACAAGGTGTTGATGGCTTGATTTTGGTTTGTGCTGGGGCTGGAGGTCATGCAGGAACGCTTTCACCTTTTGCTTTAGTCAGAGAGGTCAGAGAATTCTTTGATGGAACGATTATTCTTTCGGGCTCTATTAGCTCCGGCAGCGCAGTTGCATCAAGCTTAGCTTTAGGAGCTGATCTTGCTTATCTAGGAACTAGGTTTATTGCTACCGAAGAGGCGAATGCTGACCAGGGATATAAAGACATGCTTATCGACAGCGTTGCTGACGACATCGTATATTCCTCTTTATTCACTGGCGTTCATGGTAACTACTTAAAGGGCTCGGTTGAAAATGCTGGTTTAGATCCTAACAACCTCCCCGAGGCAGACAAATCATCAATGAATTTCGGATCTGGTGGCAACACAGATGCAAAAGCTTGGAAAGATATATGGGGTTCTGGTCAAGGCATTGGCTCAATTAAAGACTCACCATCTGTTCAAACTTTAGTAGATCAATTAACCGAAGAATTCAAAGAGGCCGTTGCCGATTTAAACCAAAAATCTACTTACTAGCTTTAGAAGAATTTTGTTTGGGAATGGTAATGCCATTATAAGTCTCCATCTTTTCTGTGCTCACTTCGATCAACTTCAAACTTTTCACCATACCTTGCTTCAAGCTTGTCTTGGTTTTCTTTGATAACTTCATAGGGATCAAGCTTTAATGCCATACAGGCAGTAGCCCAGTACCACATAATATCTCCAAGTTCTCTTTTCATATGAAAAATATTTTCTTCTGATGCAGGTTTTCCCTGAAGGAACATCTTCTTTACTATTTCTACGAATTCGCCTGTCTCGCTACCTAATCCAAGCGCAGCTGTTAACAGTCTTGCAGACTCTATTGGAGACGAGGAATCAATTTCTTTCATGCGCGCATCTAAACTGCTTTGATTCAGGCTTGGCTCACTTGTTACCTTAGTAACAAAATCTCCATAGCTATTTAAAAATTTCCTTATTTCTCTATCCACAATATCCATAATCTACTCCTATTTTATTCAATTCAATGGATTATCCCTCCAGTCTATTGATTCTATATATTTAGACTCCGTTGCTTTTTCTATATCTAAAACCATCCTATTTTTAAGGTCTATACCACTTAAATTTGAATATGCAGATAGGGTTCTTTCATTTCCAAGACCAAATTCACCATCTAACTTTTCAGCAAACAATAAATCAAGTCGTGCCAAGCTCTTCTTATCTAATTCATGCCATTTTGTAACTCTATTTTTATCATCTTCTGGATCCCAATGCAGTTTTCTCGCAGGATTATCTACATCTGTATACAAATGAAATATAGGCACTTCAGGAATATGAAAGAATGAAAAGCCTCTTGTAAAAGCTTTTAAGGCTATCGACAGCTCCTCTCCATAGAAGTAATATTTTGGATCATATGGTATTTCTTTAACAAAGCTACCTCTAGTAAATATACAACCGGCGGCAATCAAGTAGGCATGAGATATTCTTGAATCTTTTAAAGGTATGCCAACTTGTCTTGAAAAAGAGCCTCTAGAAAAAATACTATCTTTTCTGTAAGCAATAAGTGTAGTTCTCTTATCCGCAGTGAAAAGCTCAAAAAGACCATTATCAAAATCTAGGACCTTAAAGCCTCTTGGATAAGAGGTAATGATTGGTTTTTGAAAATAGTTATCAGAGCTGCAAGATTCTATTTTTGAAAGCTCACTAATAAAATGTTTATCCCAATTAGGTAGGAATTGAGTATGCGAGTCGATTTGTAAATAATAATCTTCATTATTATAAAAATTTTGAATTCTATGCCTAGCCCAACATGCTCCTTTCGAAAGCAAAGGCTCAACATAATCATAATGAATTTGATTTTTGAAATTAAAACCAGATATGTCAATGGAGTTATCTGATTGATCGCATACTCCAAATACTAAATCAGACTTATTTTGAGCATTGTTATATGCCCCAAAAATAGTAGAAACTAAAAGTGGATCTTGGTAGGATGCTATCGAGATAAATATACTCATTTTTTTATGTGCAGTTTACTTTATTAGCATACAATTATTTATAGCTATGAATAAGGAATTTCCAAAAAAAATTGCTGATAATGTGATCATGCATTCTGCAGATCCAATTTTGTATGTGGTCAATGATTTTTTAAGCAATGATGAATGTGATGCTTTTGTTGAAGCCTCAAAAGGAAAGCTCAAACCTTCAACAGTCATAAGTCCAGACAAACATATTCAACATGAGAGCAGAACAAGTGAAAATTGTTGGATAGAGCACAATGCTAATGAGATTGTTCATGAAGTAAGTAAGCGATTCTCAATTTTAGTTCAAATGCCAATACGAAATGCTGAACAATATCAGCTTGTATATTATAAAAAAGGTGCTGAATATAAACCTCATTTCGATTCTTTTGATTACGAAACTGATGATGGAAAAAAAAATTGGGAGCCTGGCGGCCAACGAATGATTACAGTGATTGCCTATTTAAATGATGTTGAGGAGGGTGGGGAAACAGGTTTTCCAGAACTTGGTATAAATATTCCACCCAAAAAAGGTGATGTAGTAGTTTTTCATAATACTCTACTCAATGATGCAGCCACTCATCCAAAAATTAATCCTCGATCATTGCATGGGGGTATGCCGGTCATCAAAGGCGAGAAGTGGATGGTAAATCTTTGGTTTAGAGAAAATCTAAGGTACTAGTTACTTCAGTTTTAAAGAGCTTTGACTGGTCACAATATTAAATAAATGATCTTGTGCCTCTGGTTTGAGCTGAGCCACACCCACAGCCAACACATCAATGATCGCCATATAAGCTAACCTTGAAGTAAGCGGTCTGGTCAACCTTGCATTTTCTCCCACATCGATATCCAGTGAAATGTCACATATTCTGGAGAGAGGTGTGTTTGATGGCATGAGCCCAATCACAATCACACCAAAGCTTTTAACCGTTTTAATGCTTTCAACCAAGGCCGCAGTATTTCCTGATTGAGAGATGGCGACAACAACATCCCTATCATTGAGAGAATTTGCTGACATAAATTGAATATGAGGATCAGAAATACAAGAAGAGGGAATCTTGAGTCGAAAAAATTTATGTTGAGCATCCATGGCTATTGGCACGGACCCTCCAAATGCGTAAAACTCCACTCTTTTAGCATTGGCGAGAGTTTCAATGGCTTCTTCAAGGCACCCCTGATCAAGCTGCGATCTAACATTCAAAATTTCACTAATGGTGCTGTCAAAAACTTTTTCTGTAAGTTCTTGAATGGAATCCTCTGGATCAATTTCATAGGAATTAAAATAGTTATCTGCAGCTAGTTGCTGCGCAAGAGTAAGTTTGAATTTTTGAAAGCCATCAAAATTTACCGCTTTACAAAATCTGATTAAGGTTGGCTCACTAACGCCTATTTCACCAGAAGCCTGAGCGGTAGTTAACTCAATAATGGCACTAGGCTTGTTTAATATAAATTCAGCAACCTTTGCTTCAGATTTTCTCAAGTTAGGCAGCGCTATTTTAATTTCTCTCAATAATTTAGTTTGCATAAAGGTTAGAATAGGCTTCTTAGATTAAAAAATGAACCCCTAATGGATGTTTCTCACATACTAGAAAACTTAAATGACCCTCAGCGAGAAGCGGTCACCTCAGAAGATAAGAGTCTTTTAGTTCTGGCTGGAGCAGGTTCTGGCAAGACCAGGGTGCTGGTTCATAGAATTGCATGGAACGTAGAAGCCATGGGTCTTAATCCCTCATCTATCATGGCGGTAACTTTCACCAATAAAGCAGCCCAAGAGATGCAATCAAGAATTCAAGAGTTGCTGCAATCTCCTGCAGGCGATATGTGGTGCGGGACCTTTCATGGCCTAGCACACAGAACCCTCAAACGATTTCACAAAGAAGCAGGGCTTATTTCTGGGTTTACTATTTTAGATAGCGATGATCAATTGCGCATCATCAAGCGCTTAGTTAAAGAGGCAGGTCTTGATGATGGTGCTTGGCCGCCCAAACAAATGCAATGGCAAATAAATAGCTGGAAAGATGAAGGCATTCGTGCTGATAAAGTTAATGACAACGGAGATTTTTATGCCCAAACAGTTAAAGGCATTTACAAGCATTATGAAGAAGCCTGTCTCAATGACAGCCTAGTAGATTTTGCCGAGCTGTTACTAAAGGCTTATGAGTTGGTCAAGACCAATAAAACCGTCAAAGATTTTTTTCATAACAGATTCAAAGCTGTTTTGGTCGATGAGTTTCAAGACACCAACACCATTCAATATAACTGGCTCAAAGAGGTGGCCTCTGAGGCTTCAACCATCACCGCTGTTGGTGATGATGATCAGTCAATTTATGGTTGGCGAGGAGCCAAAGTAGAGAATATCGCCTCTTTTGAAGAGAGCTTTGAAAAAGCCAAAATTATTCGATTGGAACAAAACTATCGTTCCACCAGCGTGATTTTAAGTGCAGCCAATGCTTTGATTGATAACAATCAAGACCGCTTGGGAAAAAATCTATGGACCGACTCATTGGAGGGCGAACCCATAACTCTCTATCAAGCATACAACGAGCAGGATGAAGCAAGATTTATTGCTGGAACTATTAAAAACTGGATGGACGGTGGCGAGCTTTATCAAGATGTGGGTATTGTGTATCGCTCCAATGCTCAATCCAGAGCCTTAGAAGAAGCATTATTGAGAATCAGTATTCCCTATCGAATTTATGGTGGTCTCAGGTTCTATGAACGCATGGAGATTAAAAATGCCATGAGCTATTTAAAAGTGGTCTTTAACCCGCATGATAATCCTGCATTTGAAAGATCTATTGCTAATCCAACCAGGGGCATAGGAGTTAAATCTCAAGCCAAAATAAGAGATGCCGCCAAAGCTTATAACCTTTCTTATATCAAAGCTGCAGCTAAATTGCTCGATGAAGGCAAGATGGGCGGCAAGGCCGGCCAAGGCTTAAGGGCATACCTAGAGCTTATTGCCCATTGTATCGAGCTGCTTGATACCACACCCTTGTCTGATTTAATGGAACTTATCATCCAAAAATCTGGTCTGTATCAGTACCATAAAAAAGAAGCTGGAGAAAAAGGCAAAACACGAATAGAAAACTTAGAAGAGCTTGTTACCTCTGCAAAAAACTTTGAGCAATCATTTGAAAAAGAAAAATCTCATAAAGAAATTGCAGAAATTTTTCTAGATACTGTGTCCTTGGATGCTGGGGATACTCAAGCCGATGAGTTTCAAGACGCTGTGCAGTTAATGACTTTACATTCAGCCAAAGGCCTAGAATTTCCATTGGTTTTTATCACTGGCCTAGAGGAAACCCTGTTTCCGCATGGTAGATCCATTGAATCTCCCTCTCAATTAGAAGAAGAAAGAAGGCTCTGCTATGTTGGCATTACTCGAGCCATGAAGAAACTTTATTTAACTCATGCTGAATCTAGAAGGCTTCATGGATCCGATGTCTTTAATCCGCCTTCAAGATTTTTAAAAGAAATCCCTGCAGTTTTTATTGAGGAGATTAGACCACGCGCCTCAGTGACCACTTCCTATGTGCGTAAACCAAAAAAATCGACCATGGATTTTAAAGATGAGGTGGGTATTGGGTTGGGACAAAAAGTTGTTCACCCTACCTTTGGACTCGGTGTCGTTTTAAACTATGAGGGATCGGGCGAGTCAGCGAGAGTTCAAATTAATTTTGAAAAAGCTGGCAGTAAATGGCTGGTACTCGCTTTTGCTAAGTTGGAGATGTTGGGATGAAAAATTTTTTAATAACTGGACTGGCTTTAAGTTTGCTTATGGCATGCGGGCAAGCTGAACAGAGCACAGCAGGTGAGGCAAAAGCTCAAAACTATTCATGGTCATTGGTTACCACTTGGCCAAAAAACTATCCCGGTCTAGGCATGGCTCCAGAGCGCTTTAGTAACTTGGTGGAAGAAATGTCTCAGGGCCAGTTAAAGGTAACCGTTTATGGGGCTGGAGAATTTGTCCCTGCCATGGGCGTTTTTGATGCGGTCTCTTCAGGAGCGGTCGAAATGGGTCATGGCGGTGCATATTATTGGAAAGGTAAAGTTCCAGCTGCACAATTCTTTGCAGGCGTACCTTTTGGTTTTACTGCCGATGAGATTAATGCTTGGGTTAATAGGGGTGGTGGCTTAGAGCTTTGGGAGGAATTATATAAACCCTTCAACATGAAACCATTGCCGGGAGGCAATACTGGAACTCAAATGTTTGGTTGGTTTAATAAAGAAATCAATTCACTCGATGATATCAAGGGATTAAAAATGCGCTTTCCAGGTTTTGGCGGGGAAGTCTTTAAAAGAGCTGGCGGCATTCCAGTCAATATTCCTGGAGGCGAGCTTTACACTGCCATGCAAACAGGCACCATCGATGCTGTTGAATGGGTGGGTCCTTACAATGACCTTGCTTTTGGTTTTCAGCAAGTTGCTAAATATTATTATTATCCAGGTTGGCATGAGCCAGGCTCCATGTTGGAATTCACCATTAATTTAGATGCGTGGAATTCCTTGCCACCTCATCTTCAATCGATTGTCACGGTAGCAGCCAAGGCAGTGAACCAAGATTTATTGGATGAGTACACAGCATCAAATAACAGAGCGCTGCAAGATTTAATTACCAACCATGATGTCCAATTAAGAGAATTGCCAGCAGATGTGATTAATGAATTTCGCACTATTTCTGAAGAGATCTTAGAGACCTCTGCTGCCAATGATCCGGATGTAAAAAAAGTTTACGACTCTTTTAAAACTTTCATGGCAGAAGTGAAAAGTTTTCATGCCATTGCCGAAGATGCTTTTGTTGAGGCGCGCACCAACAGTGACGACAACTCCTGAGTTTCTTAATCTAGGCAATCAAGCCTATGAAGACACTTATGAGCAAATGCGCTCTTTGGTGCAAGGCGAATCTTTCAAAGATCAAATTTGGCTACTAGAACATCCCCCAGTCTATACGCTTGGTACAGCCGCGGATTTAAGCCATGTTTTAAACCCGGGAGATATTCCTGTTATTCAAACTGATAGAGGTGGCGAGGTTACTTTTCATGGACCAGGTCAGCTGATCATTTATTTTTTGCTGGATATCAAGCAAAAAAAAATAGGACCCAAAACGTTGGTAGCAAACTTACAAAACCTCATTCAAAAAATTCTTCAGCATTACTCAATCGAGAGTTCTTTTGTTGAGGGTGCGCCCGGTGTTTATGTGGGGGAGAAGAAAATCGCATCCATTGGTTTAAGAATTTCAAAAGGTAGAACCTATCACGGCATTAGTTTGAATGTGGATATGGATTTAACTCCCTTTAGTTTGATCAATCCATGTGGCTACGAAGGCTTAGAAGTGACTCAAATCAGTGATTTTGATTCAAATGTCACCCTTGAAGATGTAGAATCAATCGCAATAAAGGAAATGCAACAATTATTTAGTTAATGGAAATTATCCCAACACAAAAGATTATTAATCGAGATGGCATCAAAGCCGTTAAAAATGGTCAGAAGGCTAACAAGCATTCATCGGTTCCAAATCAGAAAAAACCTGAGTGGATTAGGGTAAAAGCAACTTTTGATAAAAACTTTAAAGCCGTCAAACAACAAGTCCAAGACAAACGCCTGAACACTGTCTGCGAAGAGGCCATGTGTCCAAATATTTCAGAGTGTTGGTCTGCTGGGACAGCCACTTTTATGTTAATGGGTTCTGTCTGCACCAGAGCATGTAAATTTTGCTCTGTTGATACGGGAAATCCAAAGGGCTGGCTAGATTTAGATGAACCAATGCACACTGCCAAAGCTGTTAAGACCATGGGGCTTAAGTATGTGGTTCTCACTTCTGTGAATAGAGATGATTTAGAAGATGGTGGGGCTGAGCATTACGCAAAAACCGTTCAAGCCATTAAAGAACTGAATCCAGAAACTGCTGTTGAGGCTTTAACTCCTGACTTTAAAGGCTTGTCTTCATCCATTGAGACATTAGTTAATTGTGGGTTGGAAGTATTTGCTCAAAATGTTGAAACTGTTAAAAGGCTTACTCATCCAGTCAGAGATATTAGAGCAGGGTATGAGCAGACTCTTGAAGTTTTAGCTGAATCTAAAAGAATTAATCCAAAAGTCCTAACTAAAACAAGTTTGATTTTAGGCTTAGGCGAAACCGATGCTGAGATAGAAGAGACCATGGATGATCTAATTGCTAACAAAGTAGATATCCTAACCTTGGGTCAATACCTCAGACCAACTTTAAATCACTTGCCGGTAGAGCGATGGGTAACTCCAGAAGAATTCGATCGCTATCGAGATATTGGATTATCAAAAGGCTTTTTAGAAGTTGTATCTGGGCCGATGGTTCGATCTAGCTATCGAGCAGAAAGAGCATTAGAAAAAAATAATGCTGGTCTTTAGTGAGCCATATTAAAGACTGTTACAAATAAAATTCCTGTTCCAAGAACCCCAGCAACACATACCAACCAATCCACCAAGAAAACTTTAAATAGTTTTGCCCAAACCCCTTGATCTTCCTCAGCAGATTCAAGCTCTTTTTTAAAAACTTCCATGGCAGCATATTTAAACCACGAAAAAGTTACAAGAAAAGTAATGGCACCAAATGCAAAAAGGAGAGAGTTTGAATTCATAGGCTTATAAAATAAAAAATGGGAAAATTATTACGATCAATAATACAGCTAGTTGAATCAAAATAAAGGGAATAACTCCTTTATAAATATCTGTGGTCTTAATGCTTTCATCTGCCACTCCTCTTAAATAGAAGAGAGAGAAACCAAAAGGTGGCGTTAAGAAAGAAGTTTGTAAGTTAATTGCCATGAGAATTCCAAGCCAAACAGGATCAAAACCCATCATTAAAAGTGGAGGAGCAACTAATGGGATAATGACATAGCAAATTTCTATAAAGTCTAAGATAAAACCAAAGAGGAAGATGGCTAGCAGAATAAACAATAGGGCAGTATATTTTCCGCCTGGCATCATTTCAAAAATTTGATCTACCAATAGATCACCACCTACACCCCTAAAGATTAAAGAGAAAATTGAAGCACCAATAAGAATGCTAAAAATCATAGTGGTAACTGTTGCAGCTTTGTAACTGGTTGCCCTTAGGAGTTCTAGATTTGCACTGCCATTGAGTCCAGCAATAATCAGGGCTCCAAAGGCTCCAACACCTGCAGCCTCAGTGGGTGTTGCTATGCCAGCAATAATAGATCCAAGGACTATAAAAATTAAAGTTGCAGGTGGAAGTAAAGTTTTTAAGATGTTGGCTTTGCCTTCAATTTCTTCTATGGGCATAAATTCTTTTTTTCTATTAGTAATGATGGTGTAAATTAAATACCCAGTAACAATCAAGATGCCTGGGACAATTGCACCAACAAATAAATCTCCCACTGAAACAGTTTCTTGTGAAAAGACTCCCATATTGTTTTGAGCCCTTTGATAGGCATTGGACATCACATCACCAAGAAGCACCAGGGCAATGGAGGGTGGAATGATTTGACCCAAGGTTCCGGTGGAGGCAACCAGGCCTGATGCAAAATCTTTTTCATACCCTTGCTTTAACATGGCAGGTAGAGACATGAGGCCCATGGTCACAACGGTTGCTCCAACAATTCCAGTGCTAGCTGCCAACAGAGTACCAACAATAATAATGGAGATGCTTAAACCCGAATTGGTATTTTTAAAGACTATCGCCATATCTCTTAACATCTTGGCTGCAATGCCTGATCTTTCTAAAACCACGCCCATGAAAACAAACAGGGGCACAGCAAGCAGAGTTTGGTTGTTCATGATTCCAAAGATGCGCATGGGTAGAGTTTTAAATAAATTAGGGTCAAAAAAATCTAATGCGATACCAAGAAGTGCAAATAAGATTGAGGTTCCTGCTAGTGTGAATGCAACTGGATAACCAATTAGCAGGGCAGCACAGATGAGAACTATTAAAAGAATTGGGATTATTTCCATAATCTATAGAGCTCCCTTATTCCTGCTAAACCTAGAACGAGCGGAAATAAAAAAATAAATGATTTCTGAATATATACAATTTTTAAACCGCCTGGCTCAGTGGAGATTTCCTGGACTGACCAAGAGGCTGAAACGAAATCTGTGGCGTAATATCCTAGAACTCCTATCATTGGCAGAAGAAAAAATATTATCCCAAAAGTATTAACAGCTTTTTTATACTCAGAAGAAGCATTGCTATAAAAAATGTCTACTCGCACATGCTCATCTGCAGAATAGGCCCAACCAGCGCAGCCTAGAAAAATAAGAGCATGGACATACAAAGCTAATTCTTGGATATCCACTCTTCCAATCCCAAAAAAATATCGACCAATGACAACTATCATGACCAATATCAATAAAACGGGTATCAGGCGTGCAAAAAATCGTCCCAAGTAATCACTCATGCTATGTATATTAAAGAGATTTAGTTAAAATAAGAACCATGATCGTTTTATTATCACCAGCCAAGACCCTTGATTACACCAAAGAATTTGATGTGGAGCCAACTGCTCCAGCATTTTTATCTGATTCAGCCAAGTTAATTAAAGAGCTGAAAACAAAAGAGCCTAAGGATATTGCCTCACTTATGGGGCTCAGCGACAAGTTGGCAACATTGAATTTTGATCGCTATCAAAGCTGGTCGGCAACTAAAAAAATGAGTTCTGACAGCCAGCCAGCTCTGTTTGTGTTTCAGGGAGATGTGTATCAAGGTTTACAAGCTGATACTTTCAATAAAAAAGATATTACCTTTGCCCAAAAACATCTAAGGATCCTATCTGGCCTTTATGGTGAGCTAAGACCTCTAGACGTCATAAAGCCTTATCGATTAGAGATGGGTACAAAGTTACATAACTCTAAGGGAAAAAATCTATATGAGTTCTGGGGCAACAAAGTTCAAAATAATATCTTGAAGGAACTTAAGACTAATAAGTCTAATCTTATTGTTAATCTTGCATCAAAAGAATACTTCACCGTGGTGGGCTCACTGCCCAAAGAGGTTGAAGTTGTCTCACCCGTTTTTAAAGATTTTAAAAATGGTGAATATAAGCTTATTAGTTTCTATGCAAAGAAAGCTCGAGGTTACATGAGCCACTGGATGATCAAAAATAAAGTTACCAAGTCTGAGGATTTAAGGAATTTTGATGCTGAAGGTTACAAATACTCTAAAAAGCTTTCGACCGAATCAGAGCCTGTGTTCTTACGGGACTAACCCGTCTTTTTCCCAGAATGAATGTGTTGGCTCTAAGTCATCATAATTAGCTTTTGATTTTTCCATAAAAGCTTTCATTGCAGCTTCCATGTCTTGTCCGCTAATTAATGAAGAATTCCATGCCGCATGATAATCAAGAGATTCTTTTACGCTGTGATCGCGTGCATAGTTAATTTGCTTTTTAATCACCCGAGTAACTAGCGGTGATTTTGAGGCAATCTCTTTTGCTAATTCTAGCGAACCCTTTTCAAGCTCTTCTCTGGTTTCAA
>Ga0222718_10001845_pt1 | contig 19595 bp, 20 predicted proteins | sample C33_27DmetaG_FD_165045 | JGI IMG/M metagenome (GOLD analysis project Ga0222718, IMG submission 165045) | Estuarine water microbial communities from San Francisco Bay, California, United States - C33_27D | ecosystem: Environmental > Aquatic > Marine > Unclassified | place: USA: California... | reverse complement strand
GGAATATTTGAATATTCAGTTCCTACAGGTTATAAAAGTTTATGTACCAAATCAATTAATGCACAGGAGTATGACTAATGGCACAGATAAATAAACCGAATTTATATTTTAATACTGTTCTTTACACAGGAGATGATTCTTCTAATAGAGGAATTACTGGTGTAGGATTTCAACCAGATTTAGTATGGAATAAAACTAGAAATCAAGCTTTTAATCATTATTTATTTGATTCTGTCAGAGGAGCTGGTCAATTAATATTCCCTAATGATACTGCAGCAGAACAAGATAAATCAGCAGAATTTATTTCATTTGATAGTAATGGTTTCACTGTAACTCAAAATGCTGGTTCACTTGGAATTAACTGGTCTAGTGGTAATTATGCAAACTGGTGTTGGTTAGGTGCTAATGGAACTGCATCAAACACAGATGGAAGTATCACATCAACAGTTTCAGCAAACACTACAAGTGGATTTAGTATTGTGTCTTATACAGGTACAGGTGCTAATGCAACAGTTGGTCATGGATTAGGTGCAGTACCAAGAATGATTATTGTTAAAAATAGAGATGGTGTTGATAGTTGGGTTGTACAACATGGTTCTTTGGGTGCTGGTAAAGCATTAAACTTAGATTCAACAGGTGCAGTACAAACTTATGACCCTTATTGGAACGGAACTGAACCTACAACTTCTGTTTTTAGTATTGGTACTGATGGAAGAACAAATGGCTCAAGTGAAGATTTTATAGGTTACTGCTTTGCAGAGAAACAAGGATTTAGTAAGTTTGGCAGTTACACAGGGAATGGAAGTACAGATGGAATATTTATTTATACAGGGTTTAAACCAGCTTGGTTTATGATTAAGAAATCTAGTGCTGCTGGCGACAGTTGGGTTATTATAGATAATACAAGATTTCCATATAATTATGTTGATAAATTTATTTATGCAGATGAAGCTGATGCAGAAAGTGGAAGTGCTGAAAGACTTGATATTTTATCAAACGGAATAAAATTAAGAGCAACACATCCTTTTATTAATACATCTGGTGCAACATACATCTACATGGCATTTGCTGAATCCCCTCTAGTCGGAACAAATAACATCCCAGCAACGGCGAGGTAGCCGTGTTTTTTGGTGCAACTTCCTTTGCTGCAGCACCCTTCTCGGATGTAGGGTTCAATCCAAATGCATTCGTTAATGTATTGGGTTCACAGATTAATCAATCCAATAATACCGTTGTCGTATTAGGTAAAGCTTTAGTATTACCTACTGGTATTCAAAATAATTTAAGTATTGGTAATTTAAAAGTAGCAGATGTTATTGGTGTTGATGGAATTGCAACTGCATTATCAACAGGTACCGTTACTGTTGCTGCGGGGGCCGATGTCAGTGTTACAGGCAACCAAGCAAACTTTACAACAGGTACAGTTAATGTAGCAGATGTTGTTGGTGTATCTGGTAATAGAGTTAATTTAACGACGAACGATGTAACCATAACTGCAGCTGCAAACATCTTACCTACTGGATCAAGAGTTAATTTAGATACAGGAACTGTTACATTTAAATTTATATATTCTGTTACAGGATCTGGTGTTAATTTATCTACAGGCACCGTTGCAACAACTGCAGATGCAAATGTATTACCAACAGGATCAAGAGTTAATACTGATACTGGGGATGTTACCGTTGTTGCAGATGCAAATATTTCTGTTACAGGAAATAAAGTTAATATTGAAATTGGTAATGTAACTACAAAAGCAAACGCAACTGCTATTGTTACCACCAATAGACAGAATTTATCAACTGGAACAGTAACAATTCAAGCAAATGCTACAGCGCTTCCAGCAGGTAATGGTTTTGAAATTGGTACAAGTATGGTAAACGTTAAAAAATGGGATGGTATTGTACCAGGTGCAAATCAAACTTGGGTCCCTGTACAAACGAGTAGAGGTTAATTATGTTATTTGGAGCAACATCATTCGCAGCAGCACCTTTTGCAGGAGTCGGTGTTATCAATATCACGGTTCAACCAACAGGGAATCAAATAAATATAGCTGTAGGTAACACAAATGTTGGATTAGTAACCACTGTTCCTGTAACTGGCAAACAAATAAACCTTGCAACTAACACCATAGATGTGATATCATGGAACCCAATAATTCCAGGTGCAACTGGTGTATGGATTCCAATAGATCCAGATAACCCATAGGAGAAAAATGGCTAGTACGTATTCGAGTGATTTAAAATTAGAGTTAATGACCACAGGTGAAAAGTCTGGTACTTGGGGTACTATTACTAACACCAACTTACAACAATTAGAACAAGCAGTATCAGGATACATTGCAATAGATGTTGGCTCAGCAGATGTAGCATTAGCTTTATCTAATGGTGCAGTATCCAATGGTAAAAATTTATACTTTAAACTTACAGGAACTTTAACAGCAAATAGAACGGTGACGATGCCAGACTCTGCTGAGAGAGTTTTTATTGTTGAAGATGCAACAGATAGATCTGCATCTTTATTTAGTTTAACCGTTAAAACAGTTTCAGGAACAGGTGTTGCAATACCTGTAGCATCAACAAATTTATTATATTCAGATGGAACTAATATTTCTTTAGGTATTAGACATAAAGGATACATTACACCTGGAGCAACTTATACAACAGTCAATGGTGATCAAGTTTTAGTAGATACATCAGGAGGTGGTATTGGTGCACCCGTTACAATTAATTTACCAGCATCTCCATCAGTTGGTGATGAAGTCCATTTTATAGATAGTGGTAATAACCTTGCATCAAACAATTTAACAATAGGTAGAAATAGTTCTAATATTTTAGGCTCTGCTTCTGATTTAGTGGTATCTACAAACTCAGCAGCATTTACACTGGTCTATGTTAATGCAACAAGAGGCTGGATCTACAAAGATAACATATAGGAGCTAACAGATGGCTCTACTTGATTTTTCATTCTATCCAGGAATAGATAAACAAAACACGTCTGTTGGTGCTGAACAACGTTGGGTTGATTGTGATAACGTAAGATTTAGATATATGTTGCCAGAAAAAGTAGGTGGCTGGGCATCACTTGTTACAGACACAATTGTTGGAGTTGCAAGACGTGAGTTTGCTTTCGTTGATTTAGCTGGAAATAGATATGTAGCAATTGGTACAGATAAATTTTTACTTATTTATTTTGAAGGTCAACTATATGACATTACACCATTAAAAGCGACTCTATCCTCTGCAACGATTGCAACAACAGATACATCTGCAGTTTGTGAAATTACAACAGGATCAAACCATAATCTATCAACAGGAGATATTGTATTAATTGATAACGTAACTTTACCGGGAGGAACAGGTTATGTAGATTCTGATTTCGAAAATAAATTATTTCAAGTAACTTCTATTATATCAGCAACAGTATTTACCATTACACAAAGTACAGCCGCAACAGGAACAGTTGCAACCGGTGGAAGTATAGATATTAAACCTTATGAACAAGTTGGTCCGGCAGCGCAATCTTATGGTTATGGTTGGGGTACAGATACTTGGGGTAGTGGTGGATGGGGTGAAGCTTCATCTGCAAATGATGTAGCACTTGAACCAGGTTTATGGTCATTAAGTAATTTTGGACAAGTTCTTGTTGCAACGATTGCAAATGGTAAAACATTTACATGGAATGCAGGGGATGCATCAAGACTCACAACAAGAGCATCAACAACTACATCAGGATTTCAAACAACTAATAACCCAACAGCAACAAGAGTCACATTAGTATCACCTACAACTAGACACTTAATTCATTTAGGAACAGAAACAACTATTGGGGATACATCAACTCAAGACGATATGTTTATAAGATTTTCAGAACAAGAAGATATAAATGATTACACTGTTACAGCAATTAATTCTGCAGGTACACAAAGATTACAAGATGGTACAAAAATTATTGGTGCATTAAAAGCAAAAGAAACTATTTTGATTTGGACTGATAATGCATTGTATACAATGAAATTTATCGGTGCACCTTTTACATTTGGATTTGAGCAAGTAGGTACTAACTGTGGGCTAATTGGTAAAAACGCAGCTGTTGAAATAGATGGTACAGCATTTTGGATGTCAAACAATGGTTTTTTTGCTTTTGATGGTACAGTTAAATCTTTACCATGTACCGTTGAAGATTATGTTTATGATCAGGCTGATACGACAAAAGGACAACAAGTTTATGCAGGTTTAAATAACCAATACACAGAAATAACTTGGTACTATACATCACAAGGGTCCGAGTATAATGATCAATATGTTGTATTTAACTATGGGGAAAGTGTTGCCAAGGTACCAGGTGGAGTTTGGTATATTGGAACAGAAGCTAGAACAAGTTGGATTGATGGTACAGTATATCCAAATCCAATTGCAACTAAATTTAATGATAATGCTGCAGGAACTTTTCCTGTCATTGTTGGAGAATCAGGGCTCGGGCAAACCACATTATTTGAACATGAAGTAGGAACTGATCAAGTCAATCCTGATGGTACTACGACAACGGTTACATCGTTTATACAATCCTATGATTATGATTTACAACAAAGTATGAGAGGTCAAGCTTATCCTGTTTCGGGAGATGTATTCTTAGCAGTAAGAAGATTTTTACCTGATTTTAAAGATTTACAAGGTAATGCTAAAGTAACATTGGCTGTAAAAAGATATCCTTCAGATTCTCAAACCACTACATCTTTAAGTCCTTTTACAATTACGTCTTCTACTGAGAAAAAAGACACACGCGCAAGAGGAAGATTTGTTAATATAAAAATAGAAAACGATTCGGCTTCAGAATCTTGGAGATTTGGAACAATGCGATTAGATATACAACCGGACGGTAGAAGATAATGGCAAAGATTAACGTAAGATTACCAGAACCAAAAGAAGAATATGATGTATCAAACCAAAAACAAATTAATAGAGCAATCACTATTATGAAAGAACAATTGAATTCAACTTTTTTAGATGAACTTAAACAAGAGACTGAGAGATATTCTTGGTTCACAGGGAGAAATTAATGTCTTGTAATAATGTCAATCCAATAACAGGTGGAAGTACAGTTGATGACATTCCATTTTATTTAGCTGTACAGCAAGGTAAAGTTCCTGGTTACTCTATGGTTAATAAATTTGGATATAATAGTTCTATTGGATCAGGTGCTTTTGAAACTATTTGGGAAACAGGAGACGACTATCCTTGGCAATCTTCGGCAGTTACTGTCGATGTTGTTAGTGATGATACTAATGACGATGTAGCTGGAACAGGTGCTAGAACTTTAAGAATACAAGGTTTAGATGGTTCTTATAATTTTGCTGAAGAGACTGTTGATATGGATGGGACAACTACAGTTACAACTACACAAACTTTTTTAAGAGTATTTAGAATGTCTGTTGAAACAGCAGGAACATCTGGAAATAATATTGGGAATATATCTGTAACTTATACAGGTGGATCTGATGTTGCTGCAACTATAACTGCTGGTAATGGACAAACACTTATGACACTATACACTATACCTGCAGGTTATACTGGTTATTTACTATCAATGAATATATCATCTGGTAAAGATCAAGAAATGCAATTTAAATTTATACAAAGAAATAATAGTGTTGCTAACGCAGCTTTTCAAACAAAACAATTTTTAGATGTTAGAGGTGGTCAAACAACAGTTATCTTTAACGCAATCAATGTAATACCTCAAAAGTCAGATATCTATGTTTCTGGGAAGTCAAGTTCTACCTCTTCTGCTTCTGCCTCATTTGATTTATTATTAGTACAGGATGGATATTAATGGCTAATATTTATAAAAACGCATTCTATGATCCAACAACTACGGCAGCTGAAACTGTTTATACAGTGCCTTCAAACGCTAGAGCTATTGTTCAAAACATACAATTAACTAATGAATCTGGGTCCAAAGTAGCAAAAGTATCTGTTACAGACTCATCAGCTACTACAGATTATCAAATTGCATATGCAGATATTACTGGTCCAACCATTTGCAATGTTGCAAAAGGGCCTGTAGTTCTTGAAGAAAATGATGTACTAAAGATTGAATCTTCTGTAACATCTGGTATAAGTGGTATAGTATCTATACTCGAAATCAACCGAGAATAAGGAGTCTTATGGCGTTTAAAGAAGAAGCAGAAGTAAACTACACAATAATAAATGGTAAAAAAGTACCTGTAGTTAAATGCGAAACTGAAGTAGTATTAAGAAACACTGTTACAAATCAAGAGTACAATTCAGACAAAGAAGCAGAAGATGATATTAAAAATCCATCAACTGCTACTCAAAAAGAACATGTAACAAGATCATTAAAAATTAAAGTAGCAGCAATGCCTCCATTAGGGGCAGCATCAGATTCAGAGGATAAATAATGGCACTGAGCCCTTACGATCAATCAATATACGATGCGGGTTTTAAATACGTACCTCAAAGTCAGTACTTATTAAACCCATTTCAAATACCACAAGGTGAAGAATCGGAAGGGAATGTAGCTCCAGGTCTGCCTGCTATCTATCAAGCACAAGGTGGCGGAGGTGGTACTATGCCGTACACTGGTAGTACGAGCAATTTAATGTCTGGGTTTCAAACAAGTGTTGATTCTAGACAAGACAGATTAAGATCATTAAACATGCCTTTAGAACAAAAAGGTATACCTGGTGGTGACATACTTATGGAAAATATAGGTGTACCCGGAATAGAAAGCATGCCTTATGATGAAGCTCAATTTGGTCCAGTAACGATTAAAGGTGCTCCAGGAGTCTATCAAGCTGGTGCAAAAAATACTTTAAGTAGAAGAATACAAGATGCTGTTTATGGTATTCTGCCTGGAGGCAAACCACAAACAGCAGAAATGATTTTAAATGAAGGATATAATAATCCTTATGGTGTAGGGGGTCCTGGAATATTAGGAGCAATTTTAGGTAAGATGGATAACTATTCTAATTTATCGAGGGCTGACCAAGCGTTTATTGCAGCTAATATGGGTTATACTGGCCCAACAGTATTTGGTGAAAACACAAGTGGTTTAAGTAAAGATCCATTTGGAATTAATGTTAGATCTGCATTTGGTAATTATGGAGAGTATGTAGATAAAACAGCATCATCTTTAGAAGACGCTTTAGACAGAGCAAGAAATAAATATGACACTGAAGAAGAGTTTTTAGATATGACTAAAATGATGCGAAATAAACTAAATTTTTATAGACAAAAACAAAAAGAATATGCTGATACAATCGCTGAAGCTGCTAGAATACAAGCTGAAAAAGACAAAGATATCGTAAATAAAATAAATGTTACTTCAGACGATGTGGCTAGCACAACTACTCAAGGTGGTGGAGGTGGTATTGCTGATCCTGGTTATGGTCCAGGTGGTGGACTAGATGCATCTAGAATGGGTGGCGGTTCACAACAAGCTAAATCAGGTGGTCAAAAAGCTGGTGGTACTGGAAGAACTGACGGTGGCTGGGGTTGGGCTGACGGTGGCATAGTAGATCTGGTAGATATATATGATTGATTATAATAAAAAAAGACGATAAAAGGGTAAGATTATGGCAATTTCTAGAAATATGATGCAACAAGAATTATTAAATAGCGGTGGAATTATGGGTCTTGAAGAACCAAGACAAGGTTATTTTTTAGGTAAAATTGTAAAGAAAGCCAAGAAGGCTGTAAGTAAAGTTGTTAAATCTCCTCTAGGTAAAGCTGCATTATTATATGGTGTTACAGGAGGATTAGGTGCTCTTGGATCAGGAAAAGGATTAGCTGCTTTAGGTAAACTATCTACGTATGCTCCTAGTGCTGTATTAGGAAATTTAGGTGCTGCTTTTACAAAAGGAAGTGCTTTATCTAAAAGTCCATTTGGTAATTTATTTTTTAATCCTAAAACAGGAGCCTTTAGTTTAGGTAGAACAGCTCTTACAGGGTTAGGTGCTACAGCAATTGCTGCACCATTCTTAATGGGTGGTGAAGAAGAAGAAGTTGACGAAGGTACACCATTTAATATGGCACAACCAATGGTAGAAGATATTAGAAGCCAGGCTAGAGCATATTACAATGACCCTACACAATCTGCATTATATTTTATGCCTCAAAAATCTGCTGTTAGAAGTTCTTTCTATGCTGCTGATGGTGGACTAGCTAGTTTAAGACCAGGATATAGAATGGGTAATATAGTACAAAAAGCAGGTCAGATGTTAAAAGCTGGTGTAGGTAAAGTTAAATCTTTATTTGATGATGCAGATATAAATGTAAGTGTAGTTGATGAAGATGTTTATGTTCCTGATTATGGATACCAAGCACAAGCTACAGGTCAAAGTGTTTACGTTACACCTAAATCAAAAAAAGCTAAAAAAGTTATGGATGGTCTTATTGAAGAAGGTTATGACATAACTAAAGATGCAGATGGTGATTACACTATCAATGCTTTAGATGAAGGCGCTTTAGATGTAGTAGCTAAAAAATTAAGGTTAGGAGACAAAAATGTTAATGAGTTTATGTCTGGCCAAGACTATTTTACTGGTGGTGATACTAGACTTATGGATGAAGATTCAAAAATGATTTATGATGCTTTAAGAAACAGAAAAGCAGAAGGTGGTTTAATGGACCTAGGTGGTATGGAAAAAGATTATAGAGAAGGTGGTTTTGTGCCATTAGGAGCTGAAGAAAGAGCTGATGATGTGCCTGCAAGACTATCTAAAAATGAATTTGTATTTACAGCAGATGCTGTAAGAAACGCTGGTCAAGGAGATATTGATAAAGGTGCTGAAGTTATGCAGAATATGATGGACAATCTAGAAGCAGGTGGTACTATATCAGAGGAATCCCAGGGTAAAAATCCTGCACAAGGTATGTTTGATCAAGCACAACAACTGGAGAGTAGAATAATATAATGGCATTACCAGATTATTTACAAGAAACCGCAAAAGATTACGCCAAACAATTAACGGCAACTACATCGGCACCGATTGATACAAGTAAATTTACAGGTCGTCAATTTGTTGCGGGTGAAGATCCTTTACAAACTCAAGCTATAGGACTTGCAACAGCAGGTGTTGGAGCGTATCAACCTTACTTACAACAAGCACAACAGTTAACTGGTCCGGGCGCAGGAACCGGGGCTGGATCTATTGCTTCATACATGTCACCATATCAACAATCTGTTATTGATGAATCTTTAAGACAATATGATTTATCTAGAGCTGGTGGTATGCAACAAATAAGTGATCAAGCTTTTACATCAGGTGCATTTGGTGGTGGTAGACAAGGTGCATTAGAAGGACAATACATGTCAGACACTGCAATGGGTAGAGCAGGCATTACAGCTCAACTACAACAACAAGCATTTCAAAATGCACAGGCACAAAGAGCTCAAGATTTACAAAATCAGTTTGCACTATCTAATTTTCAAAGAGCAGGTACAGCAGGAGATGTTTCTGCACTAGGTCAATTAGGTGCATTTAGACAAGGGATAACTCAATCACAGTTACAAGCAGACATAGACGCTGCAAGAACGGGAGCGTACGAGCCTTATCAAAGATTGTCTACATATGGAACAGGACTAACAGGTCTTGCTGGAGGTGTTGCTGGTCAACAATTCCAAGATCCTGCAACGCCTAGTCCATTTGCATCATCTTTAAGTACAGCATTAGGTATCGGCGGACTATTCGGAAAATTATACGGGTAATACATGAGAACATTAAATAGACCAATGTTTAGATACGGTGGCCCTATTAAAGAAGGGATCATGGATGGTATGAAAGATAATAAACAAGCTATCAATACTGTTGGTAGTCCACTTGCACCAAAAGATGAAACAGGTAGAGGTGGTTATGCTGTTCCTTTATTAGCTGCTGTAGGTATGACTGCTGCACGAGTAGCACCCTATGCAGCAAGAGGATTAGCTGCTCTTAGAAATATATATTCAAGACAAGTGCCTGCTCAATTTAGTAAAGTATATCCAAAAACTACCGGTGGTGGTTATATGGAATATGGTGGAGTATTACCAAGTATAACTAAATTTGTAAGAGGTGGAAGTGGTCCTACTTCAGGAATAGGTATGACTCGTGAGCTTAGACCTTTTGTACAAAGAGATCCAATTTTAAGAACTTTATTTGGTGCTGGTAAGTATGGTTCAATGTTAGGTAAACCAGTTAAATCACTTGCAAAATATTCTTTCACAACTCCAACAGGTTTAGCATTAACTGGATATGGAGCAGGTTCTTATTTATATGATAAATTTACAGGTGGTGAACAACCTTCTGTAGGTGGTGCAACAGAACTTCCTGGAGGAACAGCAAGAGATAGAGGTATGGGTATTGAAGGCAAAACAGGAATGACTGGAACACAAACACCAAAAAGTACGGCAGTTGATCAAGACGCTTTAGATAAACTTAACAAAGATAGAATTCAAGCAACTAAAGATAAATACTATAAGTTAATGGGAATAGATAAAATGAATAAAGAAGCTGTTTATGATTCATTAATAGATGCAAGTAAAATTATTTCAGAAGAAGGTGCTGATCTTAAAGGTGCATTAAAATCTGGTACATTACAAAATAGAATTATTGGAGCCATATCAGGACAGCTAGATAAATCTAAAGCATTGAAACGACAAATAGATGCTGCAGTTCTAAAAGGTGAAATAGAAAAAGATATATCTGGTGCTAAACCAGGTAGTTATTTAAAACAAGCCCAAGATTATGCTGCAATGAAAAACATTTCAGTTGATCAAGCTTATAAAGAATTAGGTTTTAATAAAGAAGGTGATCTAATGGAAGACATTAGAGCATATAATACTAAACAAGGAACATTACCGTCAGGTAATCAATTAGCTGGTTTAGCTCGTGGAAGAGGTATTAATGTTACAAGTGTTGCAGATACTACAGAAGTTAAAAATTGGATGAATGAAAATAAAGGTAAAAACGAAATTGATTTCTTAGAAGCTGTAGTTGCAACTGGAGCTGCTGAAGACGGTGCTTACGTTGTAAACGATAGAATACTGGTAATTCAAGACGGTAAAGTAAAACCATATTTATAGGAGGATAAATGGTCTCCCTTCTAAATTCGGAAATTAAAAACGATAATCAAAGAGTAGGTACAATAGAGTCAGTATTATCTGGTGTTGCATCAGGTTTAATACAAATACCAAAAGGTTTCTTTTCATTAGGCGCAACACTTATGGATCTAGGTGTTGATAAAGGTAGGGCTGCAAAAGTAGAACAGTTTTTTGATGATCTAACAGAGTTTGATGAGAAAGCAGAAGCAACAGCGGCCGGTAAAATTACTGAAGCATTAGTTAATATTGGTTTACCGGGAGCAAAAGGTTTTAAAGTAGGTTCTAAATTAGCAGATGATGCTATGCGAGCTGCTAGAAATAATAAATATTTAAGAGCATCAAATCCTGGTTTAGTAAAAGGGGCTCAGGAAGCATTGGAATTAAATGCAAAAGGTAGAACAAATAAATTTATAGCTGGAGCATTGGGGGGTGGTTTAGCAGAAGGTATATTTGTAGGCGATGTAGAAAAAATAGGTACTTTTGGTGATTTAATTGGTGGACCAACAGAAATAACAAGATCAACAGATGATGATCCTACAAGAGAACTATTAAATAGAATTAAGTTTGGTACAGAAGGTGCATTATTCACTGGTATTATAGGAGGCACCGGTAAAGTAATTAAAAAAATAACTGATCGAAACAAACAATTAGATGTAGCAAATTCTAAACTAGATAGATGGATTGATAAAATTGCATCGGGGTTCAGGGCAAGAAGCGGAAAGACTCAAGAGTTTTTTGATATTGAAAGAACTTCTATTGGTGAAAGAGCATCGGATGCTGCAGCTGCAAGAAACATATCAAGAGAATTAGATCAAGCAATTGATAAAGTATTTCCTCCATTTAGAACGGTCATGAATCAAGCAACAGCAAAAGATCGACAAAAACTTTTAACAGAAGTTAATGATTTATTATTATCAGGTAAAGCAGAACTTGATGACCAAGGTATTGCAACATTTGGTGCATTAGATGATGCAAAGAAAGCTGGATTAGTTAAAAAATTAAAAGAACTAGGTGCAAAAGATGAAACTATTACAGAAGTATTGGGAAGTTTATCTACAATAAGAACAAGGTGGGCAGACTTATTTTCTAAACTTGGAAGATCATTGGGATCAAATGAAATACAAGAATTTAAAAAATTATTTGGAAATAAATTTAAAAACTATTTAGGCTCTACATACGATATATTTCAAAATCAAAGTATACTTCCTTGGGTAAGATACCAACCTACAAGAGAAGCAATTGATGAAGCAAAAGAAGTATTTAAAGCTAGTGCTAAAGAAGCAGGTGAAGAACTAACTGATCTTCAGGCAGAACAAGCAGTATCAAGAGTATTGAAAACTGCAAGACTTCCTAAAGGTATGAGAATGGATAGACCTTCGGATGCTATATTTGAAGTACCTGGTTTCTTTGTAAACAGAACTACACTTGATGAAGTTGTAACAGCCAGAGGATCCGCGTTAGTATCTGCAGGTGCAATTAAACAAGGAGATAGAAAAGTATTTGAAAACCTTTTAGGTAAACAAGCTAATCCTATGCAGACTATATTAGGGGGTACAGCTAAATTATCAATGATCACAAGAAGAAATTTATTTTTTCAAGACTTAATTAAAAAATCAAATGAACTAAAAGCTGCAGGTGGTAAGCCTATGTTTGCAGAAACAGCTGATGAAGCACGAATATTATTTGGTGATGACTACCAACAAATAAGAATTGATCAGGCTAGAACATTAGATGTTGCAGCTAAAGGTGGATCTGTAAATCCATTAAATGAGTTATACACTACACCAGGAATGGCAAAAGCTTTAGAGTCTACATCATTAAGTTTTGATAAAGCAGGTGTACTTGGACAACTGTATCAAAGTTTAATTTTATATCCAAAAGGTTTATCACAAATTGCTAAAACAATTTTATCACCGGTAACACATGTCAGAAACTTTGTAAGTGCTGGTGCATTTGCTACAGCAAATGGTATTATACCTGATGGAGCTGCAATTAAACAAGCATACCAAGCACTGCAAACACCATTAAAAGGTACTAGACAACAGAATGATTTATATGAAGAGTTATTAAGATTAGGTGTTGTAAACTCAAACGTAAGATTAGGGGATCTAACAAGACTATTGGAAGATGTAAACTTTGGTGAAACCATGACATCAGACAAAGGTCTTAGAATGTTACTCAAACCTTTATCAAAATTAAAGTCAGTATCACAAGATTTATATACAGCTGAAGATGACTTTTGGAAAATTGCATCATGGGCAATGGAAAAATCTAGACTTGAAAAAGCTTTAGCAAACAAAGGTATTACTAGAGGTATGTCTATAAAAAGAAATGGTGTTGATGTTACTATTGATGATGAGTTCTTTAAACAAGAAGCGGCTGATATTGTAAGAAATAATATACCTAACTATGACTATGTGTCTGATTTTGTAAAATCTTTAAGAAAATTACCTATTGGAAACTTTGTATCGTTTCCTGCAGAGATAGCTAGAACGGGTACAAATATTGTAAGACGAGCGTTAAGAGAAATAAATGAAACAATAACTTTAGCTGATGGTACAGTTGTAAAACCATTTGAAACTATTGGTTATACTAGATTATTTGGTTTTGGTACAACTGTTGCGGCGGTACCTTATGCAACACAAAAAGCTTTTCAAGCTCTCTATGATGTAACTGATGAAGAAAGAGAAGCAATCAGAAGATATGTTGCAGATTGGTCAAAAAATTCAACTATTTTACCTATAAAAGATAAAGATGGCAACTTTAAATATATAGATTTTAGTCATGCAAATGCATACGATACTTTAGTTAGACCTGTACAAACAGTTATTAATGCGGTTGCTGATGGTCGAACAGATGAAGATGGAATTATGGATGATTTTTTAAAAGGTACATTTACATCGATGGCAGAATTCGCACAACCATTTATATCAGAAGCTATTTGGACAGAAGCTGTAACAGATTTATTAGTTAGAGGTGGTAGAACTAGAGAAGGTTTTCAAGTATTTAATCCACAAGATTTACCTGGAGATAAAGCAACAAAAATTATGCAACATCTAGTCAAAGCACAAATGCCTTTTTCTTTTGAACAATTAAAAAGATTAGATAGATCTATTGAATCAGTAGATGTTTTAACTAAAGGTAAGTTTGATGAGTATGGTCAAGCATTTGAATTTGGTGATGAGTTTCAAGGACTGTTTGGTTTTAGAGAAGTTAAAGTAAATCCTTCACGTTCACTAGACTTTAAGGTTGCAAACTATCAAAGAGGTGTAAGGGAATCTAGACAATTATTTACTAGAGAAGCTTTACGTGGTGGACCAATAGAACCAAAAGACATTGTGGATTCATATATAAATGCAAACAGAGCATTGTTTGATGTAAGAAAAAATTTTAAAGCAGATTTAGATGCTGCAAGAACTTTAAATATAAGTGATGATGCTTTTAGATCTTCTACGGGAAGACTATCTAGTATAGAGGTAAACACAATTGATAATAATATGTTTAGACCTATTAATATATCACCAGACGTTATGCAGGCCTTTAGAGAAAACGCTGAAAAAATAGGGTTACCAAATCCTTTAGAAGTTGCCTTAGATTCTATATTGAGTATACAAACACAGATGAGAGATGTTTCATTACAACAAGTAGACTTCCCTGTATTTGAAAACCCACTACTACCTATTATGCAAGACACACCTGCAACACCAACATCACTAAATTTACCTAGTGTTGATGCTAATATTGTTAATAATCCAGGTGCAGCAGGATCTTTTTCTAACTTGACAACAGCACAGAAACTGTCAATATTGTTTCCACAAGGATAATTATGGCTAGAAAATCAGCAATACAAAAAATAGAGGATCATGAAAAGCTTTGCAGAATAATGCAAAAGCAAACTTTCGATCAAATCAAAGAAGTAAAAGATAGAATTACTAGAATTGAAAGAATGATCATCGGTGGAGGTGGTGCTATTATTTTAACCTTAATTATCAATATGCTTCAATAATGAATCTTTCACGTAACTTCACTCTTCAGGAGTTAATCAAATCAGATACCGCTATCCGCAAAGGTATCGATAACAACCCAAATGCAGATCAAGTAGAAAAATTAAAACTACTGTGTGAAAGAGTTTTGCAACCCGTCCGGGATCACTTCGGAAGAGTGAAGGTCACTAGCGGATTTCGTTCGCCTGAGCTGTGTGTTGCTATTGGTAGTTCTATAAATTCACAGCATGCCAAAGCTGAGGCCGTCGATTTCGAAGTAAATGGAGTAGACAATGCAGAAGTTGCTGACTGGGTTCATGTAAATTGTGAACCAGATCAATTAATTTTGGAGTTCTATACTCCTGGTGAGCCAAACTCTGGATGGATTCATGCAAGCTATATAGAGTTTAACCCTAGACGACAATACATGAGAGCTTATCGTGAAGGTAAGATAGTAAAATATAAGCCTATTATTGGTAAAGCTGTGGATTTAGTTTAACATCCACAACATACACATAGTCAAACTAATCCATAATCCCATTCTAATTACAACACCAGGTCTTAAATCCATGCTTTTAATTCCTCTCCCATTATCTGTGTAGCTATATCTACTTTTTTACGTAAGGCTTTTACTATTCTAGTATCAACTGTATTCTCAACAATTAAATCAATATAAGTCATAGGTTTTTCTTGACCAATACGATCTATTCTAGCCTCAGATTGCTGACGTTTTTCTAGATCATAACCATTAGAATAATATATCATGGTTGATGCTGCAGTTAATGTAATACCATAACCACCTGTCTGCGTAGTTCCTACAAAGAATCTTACAGGAGAATCAGGGTCCTGGAATTTTTTAATATTTTTTTGTCTATCTTCTTGTGGTGTTAATCCATAATAATCTACATAGGAATCATCACCATATTCTTTAGACAATGCTTTAATAATATTAGTTACATCTCTTTGAAACTGGGCCCATATAACAACCTTACCCTCTACTTCACTCAATACATCCATTAGTTCAACTATCCTATTGGATGGCATCTCATGTAAAGTGCCATCATCAGCAGTAAAGTGACCACAAGTTATTTGTTGTAGTCTCATTAGTTGAGTTAATACTGTAGCTGTAGTCATAACTTTACCTTCCATATGAGCAACAGCTAATTGTTTCATTTGAAGATATGCTTTCTCTTGTTCTTTAGTTAAAGATACTTCACGTTTCATAAATGTCTTTTTAGGTAAATCTAAACAGTCATCCTTTAATACACGATAAGAAAAATCTTTTAACTTTTCTGAAAGCTCGGGTAAGTTTTTATATCCAACAACTATTTGTATAGACCTACCGCTGAAGTTTGCAGTTTTCATAACTGCATATCTAGTTCTAAAAGCATAGTAAGAACCAAAACCTAATAGTTCTTCTTCTAAGAATTCACATTGTTTATATAAATCTAATGGTGATTTAGTTACAGGAGAACCTGTTAATATTCTTCTATACTTTGCAAGTTTACCTAAACCCACAATATTTTTAGTACGTTTAGCATCTGGATTTTTTATTGTAGTAGATTCATCGATTGCCATAATTGTATCGTGACAATTTAAAAATTTTTCTGCAAAGTCCACACCTTTTTTAGTCGATAGGGATTCAACATTCATGACCAATATATGTAGGTCTTCACCTGTTTTAAATAATTTATTTAATTCTGTTTGTTGTTTTTTATTTATAGAAGACTTCCATAATATATTTATTGGATCTATATGATTGACCATGTGATTTGGTATTTCACCTTCATGCCAATTTTTATACACACCTTTTGGTGCAATGATTAATGCACCATTAATTTTACCGTTATCATAAAGCATAGATATATTATCTATTAATACTTTAGATTTACCGGTACCCATCTCCATGAAATAGGCAAAATATTTTTTATCCCAAGACATTTCTAAAGCCTTGAGTTGATGTTCATAAGGTTTAGTCTTAAATTTATACTTCATAATTATTTTCTTCTTTCTAGTTGACTTCTATATAATCGATGTTATATCTTTTGTCAATGTCAGAAAGAATAGTTTACGTAGTTCAAGAAGTACCGGGGACAAAAATCGGTAGTCCTAAAATAAATATTATGGGCGCAGCAAAATATGGCGAGCTTAAAATATTATTACCAGAACTATCACAAATAATTTTTTCACCTGGACCATTAATTTTTAAGTTGAGAAAATTATTAAAAAATTTTCAACCAGAAGATTATTTATTGTTAACAGGTGATCCTGCTATTATTGGTGTTGCGTGTTCTATTGTATCTGATATTACTAATGGTAGATACAACTTACTCAAATGGGATAGACAAGAAAGATCTTACTACCCTATTAAAATTAATTTATACGAGAAAGGAGAAATAAATGAGTGAAGTAATTAAAACATTTACTGGAAGTGGGTCAATAAACTTTGAAGAAGATCAAAGGGCAGATCTTACTGACAGTTCAGTTAATGATGCAAAATCATTATCAGATCAAGTAGTCAAATTAAAAAAATTAGAGGACGAACTTGAACAAAAAGAAAAAGAATTAAAAGAACTGAAGAGACATATTGATATAGTATCAGGTGATGTCATTCCGACTATGATGCAAGAGATGAATATCTCTACATTAAAGTTAGCAGATGGTTCTTCAGTTGAAGTTAAACCAGTTTATGGTGCTTCTATACCTATAGGTAAGAGGGAAGAAGCATTCTCATGGCTTCGAGAAAATAACCTCGGCGACCTTATCAAAAATGAGGTAACGGTTTCCTTCGGGGTTAACGAAGATAACAAGGCACAGTCTTATGCTGTCCTTGCAAAGGGTCAAGGGTTTGAACCTGTCCAGAAACTAAAGGTCGAACCAATGACTCTTAAAGCATTAGTCAGAGAGCGTCTTGAGTCTGGACAAGAGATGCCCTCTGATCTATTTAATGTGTTCTCAGGAAACAGAACCAAAGTAACAAGGAGTAAATAAACATGAACCAAGTAGCAGAAAAAAAGTCTGCAGGTCTTCCAGCAAATATGTTTGAAGATGATGCAGCAAAAGGTTTAGGTGCAATAGGTCAAGAAGATCTAGCCTTACCTTTTCTAAAAATCCTAGGACAACTTTCACCAGAAGTTAATAAACGTGATGGTAAGTATGTTGAAGGTGCAGAACCAGGAATGATTTACAATTCAGTTTCTGGTGAACTGTATGACGGTGTAAAAGGAATCGATGTCATTCCAGCGTTCTATAAGTTGGAGTACATTGAATGGAAAGATAGAGGAGAAGGTTTAGGTGCACCAGTTGCAATCTATGACTCATCTTCAGATATCTTGTCTAAGACTACACCAGATGCAAACTACAAAGATAGATTACCAAACGGTAACTATGTAGAAAAAACTGCATCACACTTTGTAATTGTAATGGGAGATAATCCATCGACAGCATTGATTTCAATGAAATCTACTCAATTAAAAATTAGTAGAAAGTGGAACTCAATGATGTCTGGAATAAAGATGAAGGGTGCAAATGGAATGTTTACACCGGCATCTTTCAGCCACATTTACAAACTAAAGACCACTCAAATGTCAAACGATAAAGGCACTTGGTTTGGTTGGGAAGTTAGTAAAGTTGGCCCTGTAACTGATAAGAGTCTTTATCAACAAGCTAAGTCATTTAGTGAAAGCATTTCTAAAGGAAGTGTAAAAGCTAAACATGGCGAAGAAAAAGCTAAGGACGAAAGCATTATATAATTCCTTCGGGATATGTGCACAGTGTGGGCCTAAGCGAGAGTGGATGGCCCACATAAACAGTTATGGAAAAAAGATATATAGAATTTTTTACTGGATATAAGAATGCTTATGGTGTTGCTGATTTTAACCACCAGGATTCTTACGTAGATTCTGAAACAGGTAAAAAGAAACCTGTTTATAGATGGAACTATGAACCACTTACTGATGAAGTATATGAACAACATTTAAAAGGTGAGTTATCAATTGGTATTCAACCTTGTACAGAAAACTCAGAAGTTAGATTTGGTGTTATAGATATAGATCCAAAAGATTATGAAGAATTTAATAAAAAAGATTACATAGATATTATACAACAATATGATCTACCTTTATTGCCGGTCGAATCTAAAAGCGGCGGACTCCATTTATTTTTATTCATGGATAAATTTACCAATGCTTCAATTGTAAAATCATTTTTATCAAACTTATTATCATTGTTTGGATTAAAACCAGATTGTGAAATATTTCCTAAACAAACACAATTAACAAAAGATAGTGAGACAGGTAATTTAAAACCAGGACAATTTATTAACCTACCTTATTTTGGGGAGAAAAGAAGAGGATTAAATATAGATGGTACATCATTTAGTTTAGAAGAATTTATGAAGGTCATCAGTGTAAACCTGGTGACAAAAGAAAGACTGAAAGAAATAACAGACGACATCGAAGTAAAAAGTATGGAAGGTGTTGATGATGAATTTATTGAAGGACCACCATGTCT
>Ga0222718_10001844_pt1 | contig 19595 bp, 19 predicted proteins | sample C33_27DmetaG_FD_165045 | JGI IMG/M metagenome (GOLD analysis project Ga0222718, IMG submission 165045) | Estuarine water microbial communities from San Francisco Bay, California, United States - C33_27D | ecosystem: Environmental > Aquatic > Marine > Unclassified | place: USA: California... | reverse complement strand
GAGCGGCGCGGGTGGTGAAATAAAATCAACGTCTAGGCTATCCAATGACTCAACCTCAAATGTCGTTATAGCAATGCCGGGCGGCAACTGACCAGGAGTGACCGGGCGTTCACCAAATTGAGGTTCGTACTGGTCTAACTCCAATTTGTTGCCTCGTTCTGACCCCACCAAAACAGAGAGGTCGTAGACGTGGTCGGCAGGAAGTCCTTGAGCATCGGAGAGCACGCCGACTGGAAATGCGAGATCACCTTGGTCGCCAAGATTGAAGGTATCCATATAGAATTTTTTAAGGGCAGGTCGGTCGGGTCCAGCCAGCACCATGATAAAAATGCGATCGATGAGAGTTTTTGGGTCAGGGTGATTTGATGCGACGCGATCACCAATATTACCGGTGAGGTAGACAACCTCATCGGCTGGGCCAAGAACCTGCATGGCGCGAATGGGAGACGACGATGTCAATTCTCGCGGACGACCCAAAACCTTGAAGGGGGAACCTTTTAGTTTTTCCATAACCACATCGACATCGGAGACCGTGATCTCAACGGCCGCCCATCCCCAGGTGGTCAAGGTCTTGAAACCGGAGACCGGGTCAATTTCGACAGCACGGAGGTAGACATCTTCACCGCTGGCCGGACCGATGAGCGCAAACGGACGACCTTCGCTAGCCGGCGCTCCCCAAGACCTAGCCATATCGGCTGATACGACACCGCGCTCAACCACCCCATATTCGAGCCATTGGCCATACCACGCCTCGACTTTGGCCACATCTGACGCGCCCAAGGTCGCCATTTTGATGCGTTTTAAGGAGGATTCTGAGCCGATCATCGCGGAATTTCCTTGAGCCTGGGCCGTTGGCAGCAAGCCGGCACCCGCCATTACTTGGCTGGCCAAGACCCTCTTTAAAACGGCTCTTCTGCTAGGTTTTGAAGGATTTTGTTCCATAAGGGCTACGCTACCCGCCTCGGGCGATTTTGGCGACGAAGAACTGAAAACCAAGAAATGGCTGAAATCTGCCATTTCTTAAATTAAGAGGTCTTTTTAGAGTCTGGGGCCAACAGACTGACTCTTAACAATAAAACGGGCTTTGTTAACGCCGCGTTTACCTTTGCAGGCGACCCTGTGAAAGTGAGGTGAGCCGCCCTTTCTTGGGTCGGCTTTGGTCGATTGGGACGCACCGGCATTTGCCCGCTGGGCATTAGGTAAACCGGTGCACAGAGGGACGAAAGCCAGAATGTACAACAGCCGCCTCGATGGGCTGACTGACTATCCGTTTCAGCGCCTGAACGCGCTATTGGCGGATATTACCCCTCCGGAAGACGTTGCACCGTTGGCTATGTCCATCGGCGAACCTCAACACCCCGCACCCGACTTAATCCACGACGAGTTAGCGCGCCATGCAAAGGATTGGAACAAGTATCCGCCAACAGCCGGAACAAAAACCTATCGCACTGCTGTCGCCGAATGGCTGACGCAACGTTACGCCTTGCCGGCGGATTTTATCGACCCGGATAAAAACACTCTGCCGGTCGCCGGCACACGAGAAGCATTGTTCATGGCCGGTGAACTTGTGGTCCCGCCGGAGAAGAACGGACGGGTTCCAACGGTTCTAATGCCCAACCCCTTTTATCAGGTTTATTTGGGTGCTGCCGTCATGGCCGGCGCTGAACCAGTGTTTGTGCCTGCAACAAAAGACAATGGCTTCATCCCGAATTTTCAGGAGATCGAGTCTGACATACTGGATCGAACGACCCTTACTTACCTGTGCAGCCCGGCCAACCCTCAAGGGTCAGTTGCAACACTTGAACAACTTCAAAACGCGATCTCATTAGCGCGTAAACACGACTTCGTTTTGATTGGTGATGAGTGTTACTCAGAAATCTATTCGGACGCACCACCAACGGGTTTGATTGAAGCCTGTGCTAGCCTGGGTGATGGTCTGCAAAATGTTTTAGTTTTTAACTCTCTATCAAAGCGATCGAGTGCGCCGGGGCTAAGGGCAGGTTTTGTTGCTGGAGACTCAGGCCTGATCGAGAAATTCCGACGCCTGCGGTCTCATGCGGGTGCGGTGCAGCCCCTACCCGTGATGGCCGCGGCGACAGCTTTGTGGCGCGACGAATCTCATGTCGAAAAAAATCGCGCGCTGTACCAGCAAAAATTTGATGACGCCGAAAATATATTTGATGGCCGCTTTGGCTTCTCCAAACCCGCCGGCGGCTTTTTTCAATGGCTTGACGTCGGCGACAGTTGTGAAACGACAAAAACACTATGGCGTGAAGGCGGTATCAAAGTCTTGCCGGGTGCTTATCTAAGTCGCGCAGGCACCGACGGCGTTAGTCCTGGTGATCAATTTATTCGCGTCGCCTTGGTCCATGACCAAGAGACGACCAAGACCGGTTTAACTCGCATGTTTGAAATTCTGTCCAAAAAGGATTGAGCGTTATGGCTACATCAGCAACTCCAGTGGAATCCGGACCCTTTCTGCCGCCCTCGATGGTCGCTGCAATGAAGCGCACCGTTTGGGCGACGATGGGCCTTTGCATTGTTGGAATTGCGCTGGCCGCTCTTGTTGCTTTGATCTCCTACAATCCCGGTGATCCATCGTTGAACACAGCGACAGATGCTGAGGTGCAAAACTGGTTGGCGGAACCCGGTGCGATTTTTGCCGATGCCGTGCTTCAATCCTTAGGGCTTGCCGCGCTTGTACCTCTAATGATTGTCGTCGCCTGGGGTGGCCGTGTTGTGCGAGCGGAATCTGTTTCCTGGCTATGGCTCCGTACAGTCTTAATTCCTGCAGCCGTGCTTTTGCTTTCGATCGGTCTATCGGGTTTCACACAACCAGCAAGTTGGTCCTTGCCTGCCGGCTTAGGCGGATTTTCAGGACACATATTACTAGACCTCTTTGCCATCTCCTTAAGTGGCTTGGGTGCTGTGGAAAGCCTGCGCTGGGTCGCCGTGGTTGTTGGATTGATCGGTGGGCTGACACTGACCCATTGGATTACGACGGTTCCCATAGAAGCTTACGGCGACATTACACGCTGGGTTCAACGCGAAACTCTACGTACGACGTATTGGCTGCGCGGGTTGGTGCACCGCATTCGTGATGAATATGTTGACCGAAAGGCTGTGCGGCCCGCACGTCGAGAAGACACCCCCGTTCAACGCCGGGAACGCATTGAACCGGTCATGGCTGACGATGATGTTGATGACATTGCAGATTCTGGAGAAAACGTATCCACACCTGTGCCAGCCGTTACACGCGATGCAGATATTGTTGTCGCACGGAATAAACCGACCAAGCCGTCTAAGAAAGAACTCGCGGCACGCCAAGGGTCCCTGCTACCGGCAAAACCAGAAGGGTTTGAGTTGCCGCCGCTCGATATTCTTAGCATCCCGCGCGTAGAGACCGCGACCCAGATTGATACTCAAGCCTTGGAGGGTAATGCCAAGATGCTCGAAGGCGTTCTTCAAGATTTTGGGGTGAAAGGCGAGATTATAAAAGTAAGGCCTGGCCCAGTTGTAACGCTATACGAACTAGAGCCAGCGCCCGGCACAAAAACCGCGCGCGTTGTCTCTCTTGCTGACGACATTGCACGGTCCATGAGTGCCATTGCCGTGCGTATCGCCGTTGTGCCCGGCCGCAGTGTTATCGGGATTGAGTTGCCGAACGAACGACGCGAGACCGTCTACTTCCGCGAAATGTTGTCTTCAGAAGCCTGCGATAAATTTGACGGCAAGCTGACCCTGGCGCTCGGTAAAGATATCGGTGGTGCACCAATCTATGCCGACCTTGCACGTATGCCCCACTTATTGATTGCCGGGACAACAGGCTCCGGTAAATCAGTCGCCATCAACACCATGATTATGTCGCTGCTCTATCGTCACACGCCCGACGAAGTGCGCATCTTGATGATTGATCCCAAGATGCTGGAGCTTTCCATTTACGATGGTATTCCCCATTTGCTAGCGCCTGTGGTTACGGAGCCAGGCAAAGCGGTCGTGGCCTTGAAATGGGTCGTGCGGGAAATGGAAGATCGTTATCGTGCAATGAGCCAATTAAGCGTACGCAACATCGCAGGGTATAATCAGCGCTTAAAAGAGGCGTCCAAAAAAGGTACGACGCTGACCAAAACAGTTCAAACTGGGTTTGACCCTGAAACCGGGAAACCAGTTTACGAAGAGCAAGCTCTTGATCTCACTCCATTGCCATACATCGTCGTCATCATTGATGAGATGGCTGACCTCATGCTTGTGGCTGGTAAAGATGTCGAAGCCGCCGTTCAAAGATTGGCGCAAATGGCGCGTGCCGCAGGTATCCATGTCATCATGGCGACACAACGCCCATCAGTGGATGTCATCACAGGAACCATCAAAGCAAACTTCCCAACCCGCATTTCATTCCAGGTTACGTCAAAGATCGATAGCCGAACAATTTTGGGGGAACAGGGGGCAGAGCAACTTCTTGGCCAAGGTGACATGTTGTACATGGCCGCCGGTGGACGCATCACCCGGGTTCATGGACCATTCGTAACCGACGACGAAGTCGGAGAAATTGTCACGCACCTGAAAGACCAAGGACAGCCATCTTATCTAGACGAAGTTACAGATGAAGATGCGGCCGATGTATCCGACGTCCCGGGATTTGCCGGAGCAACAGGCGGCAACACGGATTCTGGCGATAGCCTTTTTGATCAAGCTGTTGCACTTGTTGCACGTGAACGCAAAGCGTCGACGAGCTTTGTGCAACGTCATCTGCAGATTGGTTACAACAGAGCAGCACGCATCATTGAAGAAATGGAAGCGCAGGGCATGATCGGTAAACCCAACCATGTCGGTAAACGTGAAGTGCTTTTGCCGGAAATGGCAGAAATGCGTTAACGCAAAGAGCTAGCTTGTGTGGTTGTCGTAATCCCGCCATAAGCTTTGACCATTATGCCCAACATGAAAAAGCTTTGTTTGGTTTTTGCTAGTCTACTTGTTGTTAGTAGCGCAGCCGCTGCTGATACGTCCGCTGAATCTGATGCTGATCTATTAAGTCGCGCGTCGTCCTACCTCAATAACATTGATACCTTGCAAGCTCGTTTTCTTCAGGTTGATGGACGCGGCGGACTAGCTGAAGGTGACTTATTTGTGGATCGGCCCGGCAGAATGCGGTTGGCCTATGATCCGCCAACACCAGTTCTTATCGTCGCGGACGGTTACTACGTCATCTATGTCGACCTAGAACTCGGTGAACCCAGCTATTTGGATATCAAGGATACACCTGCTGCGTTTCTTCTCGAGCCCGCTTGGTCCTTCACAGATGACACAGTCACGGTCAAAGACATTGTCCGCCAGCCCGGCTTGGTTGAAATCACCGCAACACAGGCCAATGACCCCACGTCTGGTGAGCTCACCTTCGTCTTTTCTGAAGCGCCATTTGAATTACGCCAATGGCGCGTTAAGGACGCTCAAAGCCAAGAGATCACCGTTACCCTATTCAAGACAAAAACAGGGCTAGACCTCGACTCGAGCCTCTTCGAATATGAGGACAAAGACGTCTTTGCAGACGATTGATCTGGGTTTTTAGGTCTCGCCGCGGGCGAATCTGAAAAATATTTCGCTTCCATTCCGGTCGGATGGCCTGTCTCTAAGTGCCTGTAAAAATGGCATAATATTGATCTACAACTTAACCGCGCAGGCTATGCATACCTGCCATGCAGCTTCGTCACTTTGAAATCAGGGTGTTCAGACCCCATACTTGGTCCCAATAGCGCTGCAACTGCAACGGTTCGCAGTGCGCTGGAAAGCCGGTTTCCCCTGCCGGACCAGCATGAAGACCAGGCGCCCGATGTTCCCCTAACGTCGGGCGCAGCTTTTCTTAAATCCCTAAATTTTCCGCTGTGTACGCCATGTCGCCATGCGCGTCCAAAACCCTCTATAACGCAGACATGCCGGTTCAGCCTCTCAGCCTTATATCGTGGAACGTCAATTCCGTCCGAAAACGCCTAGACCAACTGATACGAATGATTGATCGCTGGGACCCGGACATCATTTGCCTGCAGGAGTTAAAAGCCGATACGGACATGGTGCCTGCTGATGCCATCGCGGCATCTGGGTATGAACACCAAGCCATAGCGGCTCAGCCGGGATATAACGGCGTCGCTATTCTTTCCCGACTGCCCCTGTCAGACATAGAAAATTTTACTTGGGCGGAACGCCCAGACGCGCGTCATATTTTTGCGCGGGTCGCGAGTACAGGCATTGGCGTGCATTGTGTTTATGTGCCTGCTGGGGGCGACGTGCCTGACCGTGATGCCAACCCCAAGTTTGATTTTAAGCTACGCTATCTAGATGATTTGGCAGACCACTTTTCAGGAACCTATGGGTTTCGCGACCCTATGATTCTCGCAGGTGATCTCAATGTTGCCCCGTTACCAACAGATGTGTGGTCACACACAAAGTTGAAGAACGTCATCACCCACACGGAAATTGAAGTGGCAGCCCTTGAGCGCGTTAAACGTTCACTCAATTGGATTGATACCCAGCGCGAATTGGTCGGTGAAGACGACCCGGTATTTACGTGGTGGAGTTATCGTGCGGCTGACTGGGAGGCAACAAACAAAGGGCGGCGGCTAGACCACATATGGGTCACGCCGGGTCTGAAAGACGACATTACCGACGTAGAAGTTTTAACTGCAGTTCGGCATTGGTCGCCACCATCGGACCATGCTCCAGTTCGTTTGTTATTGGGTTCCAACTCTTGAAGTCTTGACCGGTGGGCCCCATCCTCTACATAGACGTTCTCTCTCCCGAAAGGAGTTACCATGTCCTCTGATGCTGCCGTATGGCACGGCACCACCATCTTGTCCGTGCGGAAAAACGGATCAGTCGTCATCGCCGGTGATGGCCAAGTGACCTTGGGGCAACAGGTCATCAAATCTAATGCTCGAAAGGTACGGCAACTTTCTGACGGGTCAGTGATTGCTGGATTTGCGGGTGCGACAGCAGATGCCTTTACGCTTTTTGAACGACTTGAAGCAAAGTTAGACCAGCATCCCGGTCAGCTGACTCGCGCCTGTGTCGAGCTAGCAAAAGATTGGCGAACGGATCGCTATCTTCGTCGCTTGGAAGCGATGATGGCTGTGGCCGACAAGGAAACATCTTTGGTTCTAACTGGTACAGGAGACGTACTTGAACCGGAAGATGGCTTAATCGGCATAGGTTCAGGTGGGTCCTATGCTCTTTCTGCCGCGCGCGCACTGATCGACAATGATGATCTAGATGCTGAAGCAATTGCCCGCAAAGCCATGGGCATCGCAGCAGACATTTGCGTTTACACTAATAATTCTTTGGTGATTGAAAGCCTTTAGACCTTATGACCTCGTTTTCACCTCGCGAAATTGTTTCTGAACTTGATCGATTTATCATTGGCCAAGGAGATGCCAAAGGTGCCGTTGCTATTGCCTTGCGCAATAGATGGCGACGGCAACAGTTGCCCGACGCACTTAAAGACGAAGTCTTGCCAAAAAATATTCTCATGATCGGTCCGACCGGTGTTGGAAAGACTGAGATTGCCCGGCGCCTCGCTAAGCTTGCCCAAGCCCCTTTCATAAAAGTTGAAGCCACCAAATTTACGGAGGTTGGCTATGTCGGACGCGATGTAGAAAGCATCGTTAGAGATCTGGTTGAAATTGCGATCAACATGAATCGGGAGCGCCTTCGCAAACAAGTGACCGCGAAGGCAGAATTGGCCGCTGAAGAACGCGTTTTGGATGCCCTTGTCGGAGATACAGCGAGTGACAGCACACGTGATAGCTTCCGTTCAAAGCTTCGCAATGGCGAACTAAACGACAAAGAAATCGAAATTGAAGTAAGTGAGTCCGGATCAGCAGGCATACCAACCATGGATATTCCTGGTATGCCGGGTGCTCAGGTCGGGATGGTTAATCTCAATGATATGCTTGGCGGCATGTTGGGTGGACAGACCAAGACCAAACGGCTCACCGTTCAGGATTCTTATGACGTTCTCATTCGTGAAGAGAGCGACAAACTACTAGACGAAGACTCCGTGATCCGAGACGCCATCGACGCCGTCGAAAATAACGGCATCGTTTTTTTGGATGAAATTGACAAAATCACGGCACGGAGTGATGCCCGTGGCGGCGATGTCTCACGCGAAGGTGTCCAACGTGACCTTCTTCCTTTAATCGAAGGCACAACAGTGGCCACGAAACATGGCACCGTAAAAACAGATCACATTCTATTTGTAGCGTCAGGGGCTTTCCATTTGGCTAAACCATCTGATCTGCTCCCGGAACTGCAGGGTCGTTTGCCTATCCGGGTCGAACTCAAAGCGCTCACACAGGCGGACTTTGTACGCATCCTTACAGAGACCGAAGCGAGCCTAATCACACAGTATGAAGCACTAATGGGAACAGAAGATGTGACTCTTGAGTTTGAGTCAGGTGCCATCGAGGCGATTGCTGTTCTGGCCGCTGAAATAAATCAGAACGTCGAAAACATTGGGGCTCGAAGACTTCACACCGTGCTTGAGAAGTTACTTGAAGATATCAGTTTTACGGCAACCGATCGGGCCGGCGAGACGATAATAATTACGCCGGACTTAGTGCAAAGTCAGGTTGGCGATCTGGCTAAGAAAGGCGATCTCAGTAAGTTTATTTTGTAAGGAGTAGGTTGGTGTTGTTTGTGTCTCACATCAACGCCATCGCTGTCCAGTAGGTCGCGCCGGCCGCAATATATGCTAGGGCGAACAAGTAGCCGAACATAAAAGCGGTCCATCCCCACGAGTTTGTTTCGCGGCGAGCAACAGCCAAGGTGGACAGGCATTGAGGCGCAAAAACGTACCACGCCAAGAACGCCAAAGCCGTTGGCAAAGACCAGGCTGATTGCAGAACTGTTGCCAAGCTTGATGCGACAGCATCCTCCGAACCACTCAAAGAGTACACCGTACCCAAAGCCCCAACGGCGACTTCCCTCGCGGCCATTCCCGGAACCAGCGCAACAGATATCTCCCAATTGAATCCAATGGGCGCAAAGACGACTTCTAGTGCGCGGCCGATCTGACCAGCTATACTGTAAAAAATATCAGGCTCTGTGGCGTTTGGGGAAGGTGCTGGAAAAGATGCAAGACCCCATAAAACAATCATACTGAAAAGGATGATTGTTCCGGCGCGCCGAATAAACAACCGGGCACGTTCTATTAGACCAAGTACAATGTCTCGAAAACGGGGCGCTTGATATTTTGGCAACTCCATCAACAAGCGAGAGGGAGCGCCTTTGTTCAGTGTCTTCTTAAGCACACCCGCCACAATCAACGCGCTGACTATACCAACAATATATAGTCCGAACATGACGAGGCCTTGGAGACGTACGCCTCCAAATACAACTGTATTCGGAATGAAGGCCGCAATAATCAATGTATAAACTGGTAGGCGCGCGGCGCAGGTCATCAGCGGCGCAACCATGATTGTAGTTAGCCGGTCTCTTGGATGGTCAATCGTGCGCGCTGCCATAATGCCAGGGATAGCGCAGGCAAAACTTGAGAGCAGTGGAATGAAAGCCCGTCCATTTAGCCCGGCCATGGTCATAATACGATCCATGAGGAAGGCGGCCCGAGCCATATAACCCGACGCTTCAAGCACAAGTATAAAAGCGAACAGGATGAGAATCTGCGGCAAGAAGATAACGACACTACCAACGCCCGCCAAGACTCCGTCGACAATGAGACTCTGAAAAAGACCTTCGGGTAGGGTCTCTAGCGAAAGACGTTGTAACGCCATGATGCTTTCATCGATCCAAGCCATCGGAGCTTCAGCCCATGAAAAAACAGCCTGAAACATGAGAAACAAAAGGCTTAACAAAATTATTGGGCCGGCAATTGGGTTTAAAACGATAGAGTCGAGAATGCGGGTAAGCTTGTGTTCCACGCCTTCATGGATGGTTACAGCGGCGGCAATACGGCGGGCTTCCTTTTGCAATTCGCGCACAGAAGGAGTCGAACCCTTTTTGGCCCCTGGCACAGAGTACTTAGTCCAAAGCGCTGCCCAAGATTTAGTGTCAAACGAGTCGACCAATTCCTGGATGCCAGACTTACGGACAGCCACGGTTGGAACAACCGGCATGCCAAGTTCTTCGGACAGACGATCTGAATCTATCTCAATCCCGTCTCGCGATGCTAAGTCCATCATGTTCAACGCGATGATGATTGGTTGACCGAGACTACGAAGTTCGAGGGCGAAGCGAACGTGAACCCTAAGATTCGTCGCATCGATTACACAAACGACAACATCGGGGAGATGTTCGAGAGTGCTCGTTCCCATCAAAACGTCGTGGGTCACCACTTCGTCAGGGCTATGTGGCGTCAGGCTATAGGTACCCGGAAGATCAACAATTTTTACAAGGCGGTCTTTTGGGACTTCAAATCGGCCAGCCCTTCGTTCAACCGTGACGCCTGGATAGTTGCCAACCTTTTGACGGTTACCTGTCAACGCATTGAATAAGGAGCTCTTTCCGCTGTTGGGGTTCCCAACCAGAGCTACGCGAAGAACGTCTTCCATTATCAGGCGCCCGTTCCAGAGTCTTGAGGCACCATTTCAGCTTCGACCAAAACTGCGGACGCATCTATGGGACGCAGAGCGATTAAGCGACCATCAACCTGAACAGCGAGGGGGCCACCCAAAGGGCCTTGATGTCGAATCTCAATTTCCGCTCCTTCCTCAAACCCCAAACCGAGCAGAAGTTCTTCAAGATTCGGCTTCGTACTAACTGGTTCAATCCGTCCCTCACCAATTTTAGAGATGCGGGCTGGTAATCCATGCGGGAGACGGTCCAAAGGTAAAATTTCAGTCGTAGGCATAATTTGGTACAAAGCGCTTTTTGATCTAATTGAGAATAATTTGCAGTCTTAATAGCAAGGCTTGGTCTACGTCTAGCTCTTTTTTGCGAACAATTCTCATTTACAGGAAATCGATAGGGGAAATCTAGGGCGATCGGCTTTGATGACGGTCAAACGGGCACCAGCACCAGACAGAAACTATGTGTTTAAAACCCCGATTCCAGGCCCTTTAAGATAGCGATCAAGCGATCGAGATCGGACTCAGATAAATTTGGCAGGCGACGGTCCAGCAAATTGACCAACTCTGTGGCACGGGGAGACAACCCGCCCGTATCTAAGACGACCTTGGGTTTTGAATGATCGGCAAGACGCTTGAGGTCTTCTGCCTCATCCCAAATCAGGTCGAGATGCCCACAAATCTCTAAAACCAATCCCGGGCCGGGTCGACCACGACGACCGTGTTCCAGGGCTGATAGATATGCCGGCGATACGTTCAAGCGATCAGCCAACGCTTTTTGGGTCATCCCGCGGTCCGCACGAAGGGCACGAAGGCGTGCACCGAAAGGCGTCATCTAAGATCCCCTATTTTATTTTTGGAGAACGTGCGATCACTTTTGCGCAATAAGACATATAGTGCACCATCACCTCCGTCTCTCTGTTGAGCATATGTTACCGAAAGCACTGATGGCCGAAAGGCGGCCTCGTTCAACCATTTAGGTACGATCGCTTTGAGTTTCCCACTTCCCGTTCTGGCTCGCCTGCCTTTCCCAGTGACAAGCAACACGCAACGTGCTCCAGAGTTGCGAGCTGCATTCAAGAATCCAAGTAATTGAGTGTACGCTTGCTCTTCTGTATATCCATGAAGATCAAGTCGCGCATCAATACGCATACGGCCTTTTTTAAGGCGGTTGGCTGTACGGCGATCAGTCCAACCGATCTGTCCGATTTCTATTGGCGGCAAGTCCGTTGTGCGGTTCGCACTTGACTGAATAGATTGCGGTACTGTCTGCTGAAGTCGTCGTCGAGGATACTCTGGGAACGTGATAGACCGTGGTTCAGAGTTAGAAGAATTAGAAAACAGATCGATATTTTGATCCGCTGAATCGCTATCCGCTATCAAGCCTTGAGGTCGAGCCACCGGTTGAACAGAAGCCATTGCTTTTGTCCACAATGAACTTTCTGCTTTTGTCGGTAGGCGTTTCCGATCACTTTTTGACACGAACAATTCCGATATGGATAGATCTGTGAGCGGTGCCTTAACCGAGGCTTTTACATATCAATGTTGTCGTCACGAACAACGTCTTTAAGGGAACCATCTGCCGGGGTCTTTTTAAACTCTGCATAAGTGTCTGTACCGTCAATATCCATTTCTGGAAGATACCGCGTACCAAATGCCCGTCAGTCTCCGTCAGGTGATCCACAGCGTGTCTCAGACTATAATTCAAGGTCAAAACGAGACCGCCCAATTTCCACAAAATATTCCAGTTGTGCAGATTGTCTGGGGCAGCATAAATGGCGCGTCGATAAACACGCTGCGATACCCAAGGGCGAACTAAGAATAAATAACTGATCACACCGAGAAGCATTGCCAGCGTGCCGATAAGCAAATCGATCAGCAACATCACAGCCATTGCAAGCAGCAGAATGATCAGCAACGGTGCAACATTTTCCCACGGACTAAAGACTGGGCTTGGTGGCGCGTTAAGCCGATCAAAGTCAATGAATATGCTGACGCGGTCTGCTTGATAGGATTCCATCAAACGGCCATAGAGAGAGCGATCTTTGCGTTTATGCCCAGCCGTTTCGGCCATATTCCCTCAGACTCTCTAAACCTGCGCACTGCTCTTAATGAAACAACGCAACAGTACCTTATCCATTCTTACTATAACGGTTTTTCGCCAATCTGTGAGGGGCCAGCAACGCTACGGGGTAAAAAAAGGTAGTAGCGACCACGAGAATTCATTCGCCCCGCTTTGGCAAAAGCGGCTGGACCCGCGCCCCAAAAATAGTCTCCACGCACAGCGCCGCGTATCGCAGAGCCAGTATCAAGCGCCACAACCAAACCATCGAGAGACTGGCCATCAGGATCATCGACATCCAGCCAGAGAGGTGATCCGTAGGGAATGTACCTTGGGTCAACAGCTAGGCTACGCCTCGGTTCCAAAGGAACCCCAAGTGCTCCGAGTGGTCCTGGTCCGTCGTTCCATCGAAAGAAAATGAACCGCGGATTATCTTCCATATAACGCTGGGCCTGTTCGGGGTTGTCCCGTAGCCAATTAGCCACTGAAGGCATTGAACCCTGTCCTGGACCTAATACGCCAGCACTCAACAATATGCCGCCGATGCCACGAAATCGCCGGCCATTGTTTCCAGCATATCCGATACGACGCTCCATCCCATCATCCATGGTGACCCGTCCAGATCCTTGGATATGCAGGAGGTGGGCGTCGACAGGGTCATCGACCCACACCAAAACCTCAGCACGTTCTGAAAAACTTTGGTCTCTTTCGATAACACGGCGCTCATCATAGGGCACTAGACGGCGGCCATTCACTTGGCCAACGAGGGACGGAATGTCCGCAGACAAATCAAAAGAGCGGGTGTCAAGTTCAACGATATCTTTCGGTAATCCATACAAGGGTACGAAGTACTTGTCTGTTCTAATGTTTGAACCGTTGAGTGACGCTTCATAGTAGCCCGTGAATTTTCCCGTCACTCCGCCTGAAGAAGAAACAGCGTAGGGGACAAACAAGTCACTCAGTATTGCTCTCAACCCGGTCGCATCATTGGAAACCAATTGGCCGAGTAAGACACAGGGCGTTCGCCAATCTGCGACGGTTCCGCCTATTCCATTTCGCCCAACTGCCTCCGTATCAGACCGGCCTTCAAGTGCGGAACAAGCGTTCCGCAAGGCGGGTAAAGCATCCGCCACAGAATCTGTTGTCCATCCTGGCAGTTGATCTACATCTACAGGGCTATATGAAACCTCTGGCTTAGCTTCGGGTTCGACAATAGGTGGTGGGGTTGGGGACGGAGCCGGTATTGTCTTTACTATTTCAACCCGTTCTATCTTGGTCGGGAAAAACTGGGCAGCAACAAGAAGTCCGACCGAAAACCCAAAAAAAGATGCGACAGCGTAAGCTGTGATTTGACTTTTCAGTAGCAGAGATAAGCGATTATTCTTCACCGCAGCTGGAGATCAATCCACGCTGCGTGTTGCAATGAGAAGCCAGTTGGGATCGGAGTTCGCTAAATTGCGCTCAAACGTCCAGATATCTGTGACGCTTTCTATATGCTCTGGGTCTCCATCAACAATTTGACCATCCGCATCTTTGATGATGTTGACCTGCTCACTTTCGAACCGGGCAGCTATTTTTGCTGTTCTCCCATCCACTGAAACGCTCTCTAATTTGATAGGCTTTATCACTATGAGTTCCGTTTCCATACGCTCTTCACGATCTTCGCGATCTTGAACTGCGGCTGCAAAATTCGAATACACTTCATCTGAGAGGAGTGGTTTTAGGGTGTCAGTATCGTGCTCAGCATAGGCAATCACGATCATCTCGAATGCTTTGCCCGCTCCGCCTAGAAAATCTTCCACGGAAAAGTTTGGGTCTGACAATGTGATCTGGGTCAGGCCCTCTTCAAAGAGTGTTCCGATGTAGGCTGGATCTATGTCGCCAACTACCACAGTTTCGGAGTCAGGGTTTGCGCGTGGCGAAAGTTCAACAACATTGTCTCGCCTGTAATTATCTTGCCCTTGTTCATGACCGGTACGACGCCCCAGGGTGCTGCGTAGTCTCAGAATCAAAAATCCTGCGACCATTGCGAGCAGAATAATATCGACGAATTGAAAGCCTTCCATGGGCTGATTAAATCGCTTTCCTGAGCATTTTTGCCGGTGAACCATTCCAATGCTTACTGGCTGGGATAACCAGCAAACATTGACCGAAGTTCATACGATCATTAAGTGATCATAGACTCGGCACCTGAGTCGAACATAGGCACTTCACTGAATAAGGGCAAGCATGCCCCTTCTGATCCTCTTTGGCTTTATAACACTACCCCTCTTGGAAATTGGGGTCTTTATATGGATCGGTGATGAAATTGGCATTCTGGCGACAGTCGCGACGACCGTGCTAACGGCAATACTCGGAACCGCATTGGTCCGCGCTCAGGGCTTAGCAACGTTAAGCAAAGTCAACGACAGCCTAAATCGAGGTGAAATGCCGGTCCGAGCCGTTTTTGATGGAGCCTGCCTATTGGTTGCCGGGGCCCTTCTACTTGCACCCGGATTTATAACCGACGCCATTGGCTTGATTTTGTTTATCCCATTTGTCCGGGCGATTTTACTTGCTCTTCTGATATCTAAGGCCGTGGTGACAGTTCATTCTTCAAATACGTCCACCTCATCACGACAAAACTATGACGTTGAGGGTGATTTTCAGGATATTACGCCAACTGATGTGCCAGAGTTGCCGGATAACAGTAAAAAAGAGTCCTAAAGACCTACACGCCTTTTCAAGGAGTCCGTGTGACACTCCTTGTCGCTAAAGGTTTTCCATGCTACCTCGCGCCGCGTTCTAGCTTAAGACGAAGGAGATATTATGAGCGACACGTCAACGGACGCTGGCGCATCTGCTGAAGATCAGCAGCCAGTAGCCCCGATCCAGTTTATTGGTCAGTACATCAAAGACCTATCCTTCGAGGCGCCTCACGCTCCCGACATCTTCCAGGACTTGCGCCAGACCTCTCCTGACATTCCAATCTCGATTGATTGCAGTGTTAGAGACCTTAAGGACAACCAGCATGAAGTGACGCTCACAGTCCACTTGGAAGCTACGGTTGGAGACAAACCGGCCTTTATCCTTGAGGTCGCTTATGCCTGTGTTGTGGTGTTAGGTGAAATTCCTGACGAGCATATTCGTCCTGTTCTAATGATTGAAGTGCCCCGGCAAATGTATCCCTTTGTCCGACAGATAGTCGCTGACGTGACCGTCCAAGGGGGTTTTCCTCCTTTGATGCTTCAGCTAGTTGATTTCACAGATCTATATCGCCGCAAATTTGCCGATGATGAAGAATTGCAGCGGGATGCGCAGGCACGAAGCATGGCGGCTATGACTGGCGGACCCGTATCAGGACAAAACCTCTAACTCTCTAAGTCTTCCAAAGAGGGTCTTGTATCTTTTCTAGAAATGACATGTGCGCAGCTATCTCTTCTGCGGACGCATCATGTTGTCTAGGTGTTCGAACAGGTCGATCAATCTTAATGGCTTTGGTTGATTTTGTTACTTTCTCATTGGCAGCCAAGCCTAATCCAGGTTCACGCCCGCCAATAAGCTCCAGATAAACTTCTGCCAACAACTCGGAATCAAGCAACGCGCCGTGTTTTACCCGGGCAGACAAATCAACGTTGAAACGACGACATAGCGCGTCGAGATTGACTTGCGCACCAGGAAACTTCCTCCGCGCCAAAGGAACCGTGTCGATGGCTCGGTCCATTGGCAATGGTAGCCGACCAGCCAATTCAAGCTCCGCATTCAAAAACCCAAGATCAAAGGGAGCATTGTGCGCAATCACAGGCGACGTACCGACGAACGCGAGAAATTCATCTGCTATGTCTGCGAATAGCGGTTTATCAGAAAGAAATTCAATACTGAGGCCGTGTACTCTTTCGGCTTCGGAAGGCATATCCCGTTCAGGGTTTAGGTACGTGTGATACGTCTCGCCGGTAGCCATATGATTCTGGAGTTCGACACATCCAATTTCAACGACACGGTCTCCAGTCTTAGGATCAAGCCCGGTTGTCTCCGTATCGAGAACAATTTCACGCATATGCATATAATGAGACTTTCTTATCAAACTATTGAGCGCGACGACTCAAAAAGTGTTTCAGCCTAACCCAGGTGTGCCGTTTTCCTAATCCGCTGTAAACCAAGGTTGATGCATGGCGGCGTTTGTCACAATCTGGAAGTTGTCGCGAAAGGATACTTGTGAGTTTTTCCTTTGTCATGCCTGTTCTGGAAAGAACACGTTGGTGCTGAAGAAATAGCGGTGCGGTCACAACTACAACCGCATCACAATTTTTTTCTTCCCCCGTTTCAAACAGAAGAGGAACGTCCATCGCAACATACCGCGTGCGACGCAAGGCATGAGTGCGCAAGAACAATTTTCGAATGCGACGGACCAAAGGGTGGAGAATATTCTCTAGGTCAGAGAGAGCGGCGAAATTCCCAAATACGAGGTCTCCCAACATTTGACGATCTACACCGTTGGGCCCAACAGCCTCCGGAAAACGACGCGATATTGCCTTAACGGCTTGTCCGCCAGGGGCCATTAGACGGTGAACAGCCTCATCAGCATCAAACACCGGAACGCCCATCGTCTTTATCATCATTGCCGCTGTCGACTTACCCATCCCGATTGACCCGGTTAAGCCAATTATTTTTATTGGCAAAGGAGGTCTGTCTCTACGAGTCAGCTTTCTTGAAAAAATGACGGCGTTCTTCTTCATGTGTCACTACGTAGACTTCAAAACAACGTCACGGAGTCCGTTCGTTACAACCGGGCGTATGCCAAACCAACCTTCAAAACCAGGAACTGCTTGATGGAGTAACATTCCAAGACCATCAACCGTCTGCAAACCCATCTGTCGGGCTGCACGGAGCAGCTCCGTTTCCAATGGCGAATAAACCAAATCGTTTACTATCGCTATTTTGGGCAACGCACTCAGCGAAATCTCAAGCTTCGGCTGGTTAACCATTCCAAGTGTTGTGGTGTTCACCAGGAGCATAGCGTTTTTTATCGCTTCATCGCGGTCACCCCAATCGACCACTTTAATCGAACCTCCGATTGCCTTTGCTAGTTGTTCCGCTTTCGCAACAGTACGGTTGAGCAATAAGACTTTGGGAACCTGTGCATCAATCAGTGCCGCTACAACAGCACGTGCAGCACCACCCGCTCCGAGAACAACCGCAGCACCATCGTTCTTTCGCCATGTCGGCGCGTTGAGCCGTAGGTTTTCAATAAACCCGTGTGCATCTGTATTTGTCCCGGATAACTCTCCTTCACCTGATACAAACACCGTATTTATTGCGCCAATGCGACGCGCAATATCTGATACGGAATCCATCAATGGTAATCCCGCCTCTTTATGAGGCACCGTCAAATTAACACCCCGAAAACCAAGGCTAGGAAGTGCTCTTAAGGCATGTTCAAGATTGCTTGGAGCAACTGGCAATGGAACATAGTCACCGTGGATATTATGTTCACGCAGCCAGTAACCATGAAGGCGCGGTGATAAAGAATGTGAAATCGGCCAGCCCATGACGCCAGCTAATAAAGCGCTGCCAGTAACACTCATGACACGACAACTTTATGTTCACGAAGAAATGACAATAGTGGCAAAATAGGCAAACCAAGAATAGAAAAGAAATCCCCCTCGATGTAGTCGAATAGTTGAACGCCCAGACTTTCTAGGTGGTACGCACCAACAGACGAAAGGATATCTGTACCTACAGCAGCCATATATTGATCAAGATAGGCGTCGGTAAAATTTCGCATTCTTAATGTCGGTTGATCGCGAAAATGCCAAATACGTGTTCCACCGAGAGCAACGACAACAGCCGTCGCCAGTGAATGTGTGCGACCTCGAAGTGTCATAAGATGGGCTTTCGCATGGTCTATATCTGTCGGTTTATCAAACCACACACCATCTAAATCAAGAATTGAGTCCGCCCCAATTATAAAAGCTTCAGGATGACTACGTGATATTTTTACAGCTTTTAACTCTGCCAGAGTCTCTGCGACGGACAATGCATCAGCGCCTTCGGCTTGTAATGACTCTTTGATAGGCCCTTCGTCTATGAAAGCTGGCTCAGTGGTATAAGGCACGCCCGCTTCTTTAAGAATATGCGCGCGGCTTTGGCTAGCAGACGCAAGTATAACTGAAGGGGCGGAAAGGTCTGCCGTCACGATGCATATCTTTCGTTATAAAGTTGAATAATAGACGCAGCCGTTTCTTCGATAGATTTCCGGGTGACGTCGATGACCGGCCACCCATGTTTGCGAAATAGCCTGCGGGACGCGGCAACTTCTTCCTTTACTAAATCAACGTCGGCGTAGTCCATTCCTCGATGTTCATTCATCAGCCGGAGGCGAGACTGGCGGATATCCGTTAGGCTTTTTGGCTCTCTCGTTAAACCAACAAACAGCGGATTTTTTGCTGCCACAACGTCGTCAGGAAGAACAATCCCTGGAACTAGGGGAATGTTTCCGGCTCGAAACCCCCTGTTCGCAAGATACATACACGTTGGTGTTTTGGATGTGCGAGAAACACCAATCAACACAATGTCCGCATCTTTAAGACCGTCTAGCGTTTGTCCATCATCATGGGCCAGTGCGTAGTGCATTGCTTCAATTCGATCGAAGTACTCATCATCCAGTGTATGTTGACGCCCAATTTCATGACCCCCTTGCTTATCAAAAACCTTTTCTAGGGCATCCATGACCGGATCCAGTGCAGACACACACGGGATCCCGAGATCTCGGCATGCCTGTTCGAGAGGCCCTCTTATGGCAGGATCTAGCAGCGTAAATATAACCAGGCCGGGTGACGCCTTGATGCCATCAATTACACGGCTCATCTGCCCTTTGGTCCGAACCAACCACCAAAAATGCTCAGTTACGGCTTCATCGTCGTATTGAACAAGACACGCACGTGCAATTCCGCTGACAGTTTCACCAGAGGAATCTGAAACGA
>Ga0222718_10001843_pt1 | contig 19606 bp, 32 predicted proteins | sample C33_27DmetaG_FD_165045 | JGI IMG/M metagenome (GOLD analysis project Ga0222718, IMG submission 165045) | Estuarine water microbial communities from San Francisco Bay, California, United States - C33_27D | ecosystem: Environmental > Aquatic > Marine > Unclassified | place: USA: California... | reverse complement strand
TGGCATTCTCTCTCCAATTTTTTTACAAAATTTGCGTGAGTTATCCACAGCCCGCTAAAAGGTGCATAAACGCATGCATGACATATGCATAAAACCAACCAATATTGGTGAGTTACAATCGACACATGGCAGCCAACAAGAAAACCGCCCAAAAACCGGCAGAACCGGTAAATAACACGCAGGCTGTCAGCAGCTACCTAACGGGCTTATATCCGGACGGGATACCGCAGGAACATTGGCCAATCGTGCAGGTTGTGCGTTCTCTCGCATTAGCGGTGGACACGTTGCCGGAACAACCCGCCTTGTGGAAACAGTATCGTGAAGCATTGTGCGACCTTGACGAGTTGCACGCATACGAGGAGGACAAACTGGATGCAATCATTACGCGTTTGCAAGCCCCGGTTGACAACGGCGAGGACTGACCGCCCAACAAGGGGGCATGAGGTGGCACGGGTTGCTGAGATGTTAGGCACCCCTTTAATGCCACACCAACGGCATGTTGTTGATATTGCGTTGGAGCAGGAGAACGGGAAACCGGCGTACAGCGAGGTCACGTTAACCATTCCTAGACAGTCTGGCAAGTCAACTTTGCTGCTAGCGGTCATGGTTTGGTCTGCGTTGCAAGGCAACCGGCGACGTATCGCCTACACCGCACAGACGGGTTCAGATGCCCGCAAAAAGTTGGTGCATGACTTTATGCCTGCCGTGCAAGAATCAGATTTTGATTCACTAACGGTAATGAAATATGCGAACGGCACGGAGTCCATCACGTTTGATAACGGGTCACGTATCGAACCGTTGCCGTCCACGTTGACTGCGGGTCACGGTATGACACTTTCTGGCGGGGCGTTCATTGACGAGGCGTTTGCCGATACGGACGACCGCCGGGAACAATCGTTATTGCCTGCAATGGTGACGTGCGATGACGCGCAACTATGGGTAGTGTCCACCGCCGGTACTGACCAGTCCACCTATTTGCGACGTAAAACGGAGATAGGGCGCAACGCCGTGTTAGAAGGCGTGACTACCGGTATTGCGTATTTTGAGTGGAGCGCACCGGACGACGTTTTAGACATTGACGACGAAGAAGTGTGGTGGCAATGTATGCCCGCCTTAGGTAATACCGTGAAGATTGAGAAGATACGTCACGCACGGCAAACCATGCCGGAATCAGAATTTAGGCGTGCCTATTTGAATCAGTGGACTAAGACAGATGACCGGGTGATACCGGAACTCTTGTGGAATGAGGTGCAAACTGACCAAAAGTGGCCAGACGAAGGTTTGGTGTTTGGTGTTGACATCACGTTAGACCGGTCACGGTCAAGCATTGTTGTGGCAGACGGCGAAGGCACCATGGAACTAGTCGAAAATCGGGACGGCACCGACTGGCTGCCGGGGCGTGTGCGTGACCTTATATCAGCCCACGGGGGACGTGTTGTCCTTGACCAATATTCCCCGGCAGGCAACTTGTTAGACGAACTGCCAGACGTAGAAATAGTGAAATACAGCACCCGTGACAGCGTGTCCGCAGCTAACGCACTTTATGACGCAATCATGCAGAACAACGGAATAGCGGTCAGACCTCACGAAGCGTTAACGCTTGCGGTTGCGTCCGCAAAGAAAAAACCGGTCGGGTCAGGGTGGTTGTGGGCGAGAGTTGACCCGGCAGCAGACTTGTCACCGTTGCACGCAGCTAGCGTGGCGTGGCATTGTGCTAAGTTTCGGCCTAAGAAAACCAAATCACCGATGGTATTCTAGGAACCACTATGGGTATCTTTACACGTCGCAAGACTGAACAACGCGCAAGCGAATTCCCGTTTGTTTTGCCGACGGCAAATTATTTGCAACCCTTGCAAGGCCCGTTGCACATTTCACCGGCAACAGCGTTAACTATTCCGGCGTTGTATCGTTGCACCAACCTTATTTCTGACAGTATTGGTGCGCTGCCGTTAGCGTCATATCGCAACGGTGACCGGGTAAAACCACAACCCGCCATTTTGGAGCAGCCAGACCGCACCATGACCCGCATGGACATGATTGCGTCCACCGTCATGTCGTTAGTGATTGACGGCAACGCCTACTGGTTGTTGGGTGACCGTGACGAGTTAGGATACCCACGGCAAGCAGTTTTGTTGGCACCCGACGCGGTGTATATCGAAACAGCCCAAAACGGTGCAACCATCGCTTACCGGGTTGCCGGTCAGACATACCAGCCGGAAGATATTTTGCATATCCGTGGGTTGACGTTTCCCGGTTCCGTCAAAGGCATGTCGATTATTGAACACCACCGGCGCACGTTAGGTATTTCTATTGCCGGTGAGGACTGCGCAAGCGAACTTTACAACGCAGGCGGTTTACCGGTGGGCGTGTTAGAAGTTGACGCAGACATAACCCGTGAAGAAGCAGACGCATTAAAAGCCGGGTGGATAGCGAACAACGGTGGACGCAACAGGACACCCGCAGTATTGGCAAACGGCATTGCCTACAAACCGTTGTCATTCTCCGCACATGACCTAGAACTAATTGACGGGCGCAGATATTCAGCGCAACAGGTTTGTACTTTGTTTGGAGTACCGCCACACATGGTAGGCGTAGCGATGGACGGAACGTCAATGACCTACAGCAACGTGACGCAGGACAGTATCCAATTTGTGCGGTTCACATTGCGTCCGTGGCTGTCACGTATTGAACAGGCGTTATCTACGTTGCTGCCACGCGGACAAACAGCCCGTTTCGTTTTGGACGACCTATTGCGGGCAGACACCGCAAGCCGGTATGCAGCTTACGAAGTTGGTTTACGTGCCGGGTTCCTCACCGTAGACGAAGTGCGAATGTTTGAAGATTTAACAGACGCAACGACACCGGAGACAGACTGATGTCAGAACTAATAACACGCACCGTAGAGTTTGCCGGGTTTGAAGTCCGCGACGACGACGACGGACACCACCTAGTAGGCATTGTGGCACCGTTTGGTGCTATTTACGACGCAGGCAGCTACTTAGAACGGTTTGCACCAACAGCGTTTGACAAAACCATTGCGGAACGTGGAGAACGTATCCCGTTGTTGGAACAGCACGCCACAGACCGTATGCCTATTGGACGGGCAGTCAGTTGGGAAAAAACAAATGACGGTCTTATCGCAGACTTTCTCCTAGCAAACACCCACCGTGGTGAGGAAGCCCGCACCCTAGCCATAGACGGGTTCGTGTCCGGGTTCAGTGTCGGTTTTATCCCGGTACGTACGCAGTCGTCAGAACTGAACGGTAAACCGTTGCGGACACGCACGGAAGCCAAACTAGACCACGTAGGTTTTGTGCGGAACCCTGCCTACACAGACGCACAACTTATTAGCGTACGCTCGTTTGACCCGGACGACGGCGAACAGGTACCACGTTTAGCCAAATACCGTCACCTTATGAAAGAAATAGACAATGGCTAACTACGGAAGTGTCACCGTCACAGATGTAGCAACCAAAATTTTGGACGAAAACGACGTGTACCGTCCCGTCTTTCTGCAAATTATTGGCAACCAAACCGTGTATTTGGGTGACAACGATTCTGTCACCACGGCAACCGGGTTTCCTATCGTGAAGCACACAGACGTTACGGAAGGGCAGCTAGCACCCGGTCAAGCGTTATGGGGCATTTGTGCTAGCGGACAGACGGAAGATATCCGATATTTTTCGCATGTTGACTAAACGTCAATGTGTATGCTATTTGGTGACCGCCGATAGTTACGCCGAATAGTCACCTAACTGTCACCGTCAGACCCTACCCACATATCAGTTAGGAGAACTGACCGTGAAGTTGCTAGACCAACTTGTTGCGGAACGTGCCGAAATTTCAACCGCTGTTGAGGCAGTGCTTGACCGCGCGGCAGAAGAAACCCGTGACCTTACCGAAACAGAAGATAACAACCTTGGTGACCTGACCGCACGCGCAAAGGCACTCGATGCCCGTATCGCAGACCTGCGGGAAATTCAGGTTAGCCACCTTGAAGCAGCCAAACTGCGCGCAGAAGTCGCAGCCACTGACGAACCACAGGAAGCACCAGCAGTGAACCGTGTTGACGTTAAGTCAGAACCATTGACCTACCAAGAAGACGCGCCACACTCGTTCTTCCGTGACTCGTACGCAGCTGAGTTCCTTGGTGACGTTTCAGCGCAGGAGCGTCTGTCACGCCACAACAACGAAATGCGTCATGAACTCCGTGACTCCGGCTCCGGCAACTTTAGCGGGCTTGTTGTTCCGCAGTACCTCACCGGACTTGCTGCACCGTTCCTGCGTGCAGGACGTAACACCATGGACGTGGCCAACAGCCTTCCATTGCCAAACGACGGTCTGACCGTGAATGTGTCACGCATCACGACAGGCAGTAGCGTTGCAGCGCAGGACGGCGACAACGGCGCAGTCACCGAAGCATCACCAGACGACACCTTGTTGACCGTCAATGTCCGCACCTATGCAGGCATGGTTGACGTATCACGTCAGGCGTTGGAGCGTGGCACCGGTGTTGACGGACTTTTGGCAGCTGACCTTGTGTCCGCTTACAACTCCAAAGTCAACGCAGATGTTGTTAACGGTGACGGCCTTCTTGGTACGCACCTTGGCATTTTGAACACCGCCGGAATTGGTGACGTTGACGTAGACGACGCGTCACCAACCGCATACGAGACATTCCAAAAAATTGTTAAGGCAATTGGCACCGTTACCGCAGCCCGCTATGCGCAGCCTGATGTCATCATCATGCACCCACGCCGTTGGGCTTACATTTCTGGTGGACTTGACAGCAGCAACCGCCCATTGGCAGGTGTTACTGTTGCAACGTCACGCAACGTTGTTGCTCTTGGCAACCCCGGCGCGTACGGTGTTGCAGCAGGCGAAATTGCCGGAGTTCCGGTGGTCGTTGACGCAGGTATTCCAACCAACCTTGGTGCAGGCACTGATGAGGACGCAATCATTGTTGCGAACCGTGCAGACCTCGTACTTATGGAGCAGGCAGCCAGTCCGCTTATGCTCCGTTACGAGTCTGTCGGCTCCGGTACCCTCACCACCCGCATGGTTGTGTACGGATACAGCGCATTCACTGCCGGACGTTACCCCGGTGGCGTTTGCAAGATTCAGGGAACGTTGCTGTCAGCAACACTCTGATAAGTCGAACCCGCCCCGTTTTAAGTCCCCCTTGTGCGGGGCGGGTTCACCCCTAATATTGGAGCAGTTATGGACAAGTATTTGCAAAATCTCATTGCGTCTGGTGCAGACCCGGTGCTTATCGCTAAACTCTCTAATGTTTCCCCCAACGTGCCGGAACCGTCACCCACGGTTGTGGAGTCGGAGCAGGACACGCACAGCAGCAAACCCGCTCCGGCTCCCCGGCGACGTAAAACACGCAAGGCGGACTAATGGCATACACAACACTTGCGCTAGTCAAGTCGTCATTAGGTATCCCCGATTCTGTAACTAGTGAGGACACCGCCATAACAGCTGCCATTGGTGCAGCAGACGCGTTGATTGACAACTACACCGGACGCACCTTTGAAGTGTCCGCCACGTCAACCCGCACATACCTTCCACGCACCGCAAGCATTTTGGACGTGGACGACATCGCAACAACAACCGGTCTAGTCGTAAAGGTTGATAACGACCAAGACGGCACGTTTGAAACCACGCTAACCGTAACCACCGACTATGTATTAGACGGCAACGACACGCCCTACCGCATGTTGACCAACGTAAACAACGGTTGGCCACTATCCCTATACGGTCGCCCAACTATCGAAGTGACCGCAAAGTTTGCGTACAGCGAAACCGCACCGGACAACATTAAACAAGCAGCCTTGTTAATGTCATGCCGTCTGTACCAACGTAAAGCGTCACCGCTAGGTTTCCAAGCCGGTTCAATTCCAGAGTTCGGCGCAGTGCGTATCTCTCGCAATGACCCGGACGTTGCAGCCCTATTGCAAGGCGTAAAACTACTTGGGGTTGCCTGATGGCTGACTACGGCACAATTAAAGAAGCGTTAGCGACACAGTTAAACACGTCCACTGTCGTAGAAATTGTGTATGCAAACCCGCCTGAAGTGCCGTTTACGCCGTCCGCCATCATCATTCCCGGCACCACCGCAGTGGAATACGGCGACGCTATGCAACGTGGGTTGCTGCAAATGTTTTTTACCGTGACGTTCCTTGTGCAACGTTTTGACCTTGACAACAACATTGCCCGTTTAGACCCGCTTATCTACGGCACAGACAGCGTAGACCAGTTGCTTGCAGCTGACCGCACGCTAGGTGGCGTTGTGTCGTATGCCCGTGTAGCGTCCGCAAACAACGTTGGCAACATTGGCTACGGGGACGATATCTACCTAGGTGTAGACTTTGAAGTGGAAGTGATGGTGGAACCATGAAATACAAAGTGACCAGTGACCGGGTGAAGGGCTATCAAATTGGTGATTTAGTCACCGCAGATGACCTTGCACGGTATAACATTGAAGCATTGGTGACCGCCGGTCACCTAAAGAAAACAGCAACACCAAAAAGCGATAAAGCCGAAAACGAGGAAGTGACCCAAAATGGCTAAGTTTGTTTACGATGACGTGTCCGTAACGGTCAACTCCGTTGACCTTTCAGACCACGTACAGTCAGTGACCCTTTCAGCAGACGTTACAGAAGTTGACGTAACCGCCATGTCAGATGATTGGGATCAGTCACTTGCAGGACGCAAAAAGGTGTCCGGGTCAATCACGTTTTATCAGGACTTTGCAGCTAGCAGTGTCGATGCAACTATCTGGCCACTTATCGGGTCAACAACGACGATTACGCTTCGTGCAACGTCAGACGCAGTTGGTGCAACGAACCCTGATTACGACATCACCAACACGGTTATTACTTCGTACGGTTCCATTAACGGTGGCACCTACGGAGATGCTGCCATGACCACCGTCAATTTCAGCGGTGGCACTTTGGCACCTGCCGTGTCATAGTCATAACATAAACAGGCATTAACAAGGAGGGCGCAATGTTACCTTTTGTCATTGAAGTAACTATGGACGGCGGAGAACCTGCCGAATATGAAATAACCCTGCCCGCATTAGTTGCGTGGGAGGACTTTCACACGGACATGAGTTTTAGGGAATGGCAGACCAAACAGACATGGAAGGGTCTTGCATACCTAGGGTTTGCAGCTATCAAAGTGACCGGTGCAACACTTAAACCGTTCAAAGAATGGGTTAACACCGTCACAGAGGTGCGACTAGTCCCAAAAGACGACTAGACGGTAAACCGCGTGTCAACACGTTTTGGGCGCGGGAAGTAGCAGCCATGGCGATACGTACCGGTATTGCACCTAATGACCTGATGGCCACCCCAACGCTAGTATTGCAAGAGATGCGCGCAATGCTATTAGACCACCAACAGGGTTAACCATGGCCAACCTAGACCAAGACTTACGCAAACAGATATATGGCACGCAACGCCGTGGTGCCAATGTCGGGTTTGAAGTCGAAGGTCTACACAAATTGCGCCGTGCGCTAATCAAACTTGACGACGCAGCCCGTGACGACTTTAAAGCTGCCGGGTATAGCGCAGCAGAAATAGTGGTTGACGAGGCTAAACGTTTGGTGCCGGTCAGGTCAGGGAGGCTAGGCAAAACCATTAGGGCGCACAAAGTCGTTTCCGGCGCAAAAGTGTCTGCCGGTCGTGTCCGTGTCCCCTACGCCGGGGCAATCCATTTTGGTTGGGCAACACGCAACATACGCCCTAACCCATTCTTGTATGATGCAGCAGACAACCGGGTTAATGATGTTATGCAAGAATATCTTGACCAAGTGTACGAAATCTGGAATAGGAACGTCTAATGCCTGCAAAAAAAGCGTCTATTAGTATTAACTTGTTGGCGGACGCTACCAAGGCTAAAGCCGGGTTTGCGGAAGCAGAAAAGGCAGCAGACAAGTTTGACGTACAAATGGGCAACATTGCCAAAACTGCTGTCAATGCGTTTGCAACCCGTGAGATAGCGAACTTTGCCAAGTCGGCAATCGGTCAAGCGTCCGACCTTGCAGAATCTGCTAATGCAGTTGACGTAGCGTTTGAGGACGCAGCCGGACGCATTCTAGAACTAGGTGAAAACGCAGCAACCGCAGTTGGTTTATCGGCAACCGATTTTAACCAATTTGCTGTCCAATTCTCAGGGTTTGCAAGACAGCTAACCACAAATGAAAAAGACATTGTTGACGTAACGGAAGAAATCAGCGGTCGTGTCGCTGACTTTGCGTCCGTTATGAACCTTGACGTGCCCGACGCGGCACAAAAGTTTCAAAGTGCGTTGTCAGGTTCTGCGGAAGTGCTACGGCCTTACGGTATTGACGTTTCAGACGCAGCTGTTAAACAACAGTTGCTGACAGACGGTTTATACGACGGTTCAGGTGCCTTAACTGAATCTGAAAAGGTCATGGGTCGCTACCGGGTCATTATGGAACAGACGGAACAGATGTCGGGCGACTTCGCTAACACGTCTGAAGGGTTAGCAAACCAGCAACGCATTTTGAAAGCGGAGTTCGACAACGTTAAAGCCACCGTCGGCGAAGCAATGATACCTGCACTAGAAACGTTAATGGGTGCGGTCAAACCGGTACTACAAGCGTTCACGGTGTTACCGGAAGGTATCCAACAAGTTGGCATATTAGGTTTGGCTGCCGTTGGTGGCACTAAAGCAATTTCAAACACCATTCAGGGTTTAGGCGGTAGCGCAAAATTTGCTAACAAAATGGCGTTTGGGCTGACTGGCACCATGGTTGGCCTAACTATTGCGCTTGACCATTTTGCTACAAAACAACGTGAAATTGACGAAGCCGCACAGTCAATGCGTGACGTTTTGGACGAAAACAACAACGTGTTCACGGACAGCGCAGAAAAAATGTTGGAATACAACATTGCGGGTTCAGATCTTGACCGCGACCTGCAAACACTTGGTCTAACGTTGGGTGACCTTACGTCCGCTGCACAAGGCAACGAAGATGCCATAGACAAAGTAGCGGAAGCCACAAAGTATGCAAAAGAAATTGGTGAAGGGTTTTTTGATATTCTCAGCACGACAACTGTCGGCACCGAAGAACAAACTACGGCGTCTATCAACGTTAAACGTGCGTTAGAGGGTTACACGGAAGCGTTAGAGGACGCAGAATACCGGCAGGAACGTTTAGGAGAGTTGACCGGCGAAACGGACGCAGAAACGCGTCGTTTCATGGACATTATCGAATATGACAACGTATATAACTTTGCGGAAGACTTGCAGGAAGCTGCCACCGGCATGTCTGAACTACGCAAACAGACTTTCAAAACAGACACAGAACTTGACCGGTTGTTTGGACGGTTAGACAACGAACAAGCGGTAGCGGACTTTATCCAAGAAGTTAAGGACGCTAACGAAGCGATGCGTGCAGCTGCTGAAGGTTCCGCAGAATATGAACAGGCAGAACGTGACCGGTTGTTTGCGTTAGAAGACTTGATTGAGGCGCACAGTTTGCTTGACAGTGCGTTTGGCAAAGAACTCATACCGCTTATTGAAATGGGCGACGTTGACGCACTAGAAGCCAAAATTATGGAAATTTTAGGTCTTATCGGCACCATTGCTCCGAATATTCAAGCAGCCATTGACGCAGGCAGTTTAGGTTTAGGCGTGTTGGAAGCAGGAACGCAAGGTTATGTGCCGTTGCGACCCACACAAGAACAGTCAGCAGCTATGGCAGGCACCATTATAGAAAAAATCGAAGTAAACATGCCAGCCGGGTCAGACGGACGCGACGTTGTAGACAAAATGATTACATACAGCAAACGGAACGGTGGCGTGCCGGTTGCAAACCTGCCGGGGGTCAAATACTGATGGCAGTAACAACCACATGGGAATTTTATTTAAAGCAGTACAGCCACAGCATAGAAGTAACTGACCGCACGTTAGGCGCGTCCATTAACCAAGACGTACGCGTTGGTTCCGTCAGTCGTGGTACAGCCCTAATAGAAATCGACAACAATGACGGGGCGTTTACGCCTCTGAACGGTGGCACATATTCTGACCTTGACGCATACAGTTATGCGCTAATAATTGACGCACGCGTTGAAAACGGCAGCGGGTCAATTACACAACGTCAGGTGTTTGGCGGTATTGTGTCTGACTTTGTGTTACGTGACGACGGGCGTAACAGCACGGTGCAAATTGAGGCGGTAGACCCGTTGACAATGGCGGGGCGCAGCAAAGTAGAATTTTTGAACCTTGACCCGTTGCAATATTTCTTTCGTGTCAATCTTGGTGTCACATACATTTTGAACGGATATGTGGAACCGGTAACCGGGTCAACAATTTTTGAACCGGTGGACGCACCACAATTAGGGGCAGCACAAAAACGTTTCCCCGTAACCGGTGCAGACGTGCAGGAAATTGAACCGATAGTAGAGTTTTACGGGTATGACGGTTACACCGTTGCCGACTTGCTTAACTCAGCATTGCTACCAATCAACCCTGCTGTCATGCTGTCAGAATACTTAGGTTTTGGTTACAGCAGTGGACAGGAAACCACGTTTTATTTCACACACATTTTTGACGGTTCAAAAGTACCAACGTCGTCATGGCGTAAAGACTTTGTGTTTGACCACGACCCGACAGGCACAGAACTACCGTTTTTTGGTATTGACCGTGGCTACAACGTTGACGACATGGTGAACAGCGCACAGATAACACGCGCAGACCCGTTGCAATACGGTGGTGCAGATACCGAAACAAAAACGTATGAAAGCACCGAAAGTGTGGAGCGTTTTGGACGGCGCAACATTTCATATTCTAAGGTTGCTATACGTTGGGACGACACCACAGAAAACTTTGGAGTGTTAGAACCCGGAGCGCAACAGACCGCTGAACGTTGGGCAAATATGTATGACACGCCACGTTTCACCACAAAGTCGTTTCGTGCGTCCACTAAACAGGTTGAGGCAAAAGCAGATGACAGCGCGTGGGTGCAATGGGCTAACTATCTTGATTCACAGTACGGGTTGTGGAACACCGCCAAAATTGTTTATACACCTACGGGCGGTAGTGAACGCACAGACAACATTGTTGTAGCAGGTCGCAAAATCAACATTTCCCCGTCAGATACAACTATCACGGTGCATTGTTTGCCTATGCAAGACAACATGAATTTTATTTTAGATGATACGCAGCTAGGCAAGTTGGGCGGAACGTTAGACACGTACGATGACACGGACTACGTGTATGACGAGTTATTTGGTTACGATGGACACCCGGTTGAAGGTAACCGGCTTTACTAGGATAGGTAACTATGGCAACTAATTGGCCTAACAGCGTGCAGACGTTTACGAACCCTACTAGCGGGTCTGCGCTTAATTCTCCGTCGCACGCCGACCAGCACGCCACGGTTAATGACACGGTGGAGGCGTTGCAGACTTACGCCGGGTTGGTGTTTGTTAAGTCGGTTACGGTCGGGTCTGGCGTGTCATCGGTAACCGTTACTGACGCGTTTGACTCACGGTTTGAGAATTACCACATAACCTATTTTGTCGAAGACTGTTCGGTAACAGCGTTTACATTGCAAGTGACTTTAGACAGCATCACGACGGCTTATTACGGTGCGCGCCAATACACCACATGGACTGGAACTGTTGCAAGTGTTCCGAATGACAATCAAGCCCAATGGGGCATCGGTGCAATACGAACCGCGGCCGGTGGCGGTGGCAAAATAGATATTTACAAACCATACGTGAGTGGAACAAAAACGTTTATGTTCAGTCAAAACGTCTACATGGTGTCCGGCGGGTATTGGGATACGTTCGGCGGATATCAAAACAGCACGGCATCAGTTACGGACATCACTTTTAAGCCGTCAGGCGGCACGATGACGGGTGGAATTATTCGTGTGTACGGATACAACGACGGAGCATAAACAATGGCTACATGGACACGACAAGAACTAGAAACCCTATACCCCGTCGGAACAGTCAACGTACAGGTAGACGACACGGTAACGCCGATGTCTGACGACGAGTGGGACGCGTGGATTGAGACACAGGTAGGCACCGAAAAAGTAGAGGAGCCGACACCATGACCGCATTAGGCGACTTTACCGCAGGCGACGTACTACAAGCGTCAGACCTTAACGCTATCGGCGCATGGTCAGACTGGACTTCGACTATCACGGCGCAAACTGGCACACCAACGACCACCATTATTTATTACTCGCGTTATGTCAAAATTCAAGATTTAGTAATAGCAGTTATTCGCGTTCGTGTTGTCGATTCAGGCACAGCGAACGGTTCTTTACGATTCACTCTCCCAATCAACGCGAACGCAACAGCTCCGCAATCGTTTACGGTGTCAGGCCGTGAAACCGCAGTAACTGGTGACACGTTAAACGGTGAATTGACTACAACTTATGCAAACGTTCGCTATTACGATAACGGCGTGCCGTGGGTCAACGGTCGTTATTACTCACTAGTTACTATTTATCAGGCGGCATGATATGAACCTAAACGAAATTGGTTTAGACGTAACAGATGACACCGACATTTTGACGGCACGCATGAGACACCAACGTGACCGGCTACTAGTTGCGTCGGACTGGACACAAGTAGCCGACGCACCCGTAGACCGCGACGCATGGGCGACATACCGTCAGCAGTTGCGTGACTTCCCGGCAACATGGACACCCGGCGAAACCGCCGACTTCCCCGACCCGCCAACATGATTAGGGCAGCTATCGCAATCGGCATAGGCGTTGTGCTTATCTTCATTGGTGTATGGGGCTTAACAGAATGAGTTGGTTTGACCGGGCGCGCACAACATGGGAGCAACCCGGTTACACCATTGGCGAACACACAAACAGTCCGCCAGTTAACTGGTCAAACGTTGACAACATTGTTGTGCACTACACGGCAGACAAAAAAGCCAACCCCGACACCGCACAGTATTTAGCGAACATTCAACACGCGTACGTTAACGGGCGTGGCTACAGCATCGGTTACAGCGTCGCAGTAGACCAAACCGGGCTGTCATGGGAGTTGCGAGGCACCGACTTTACACCGGCAGCCAACAAAGGGTTTAATAACGTTACGTGGGTCATTCTGTGTTTAGTTGACTGGCAAGACCCGTGTAACCTTGCGATGATAGAAACCGTCCGGGGTTTAGTAAAGTTTGCTCGCACACAAATAGGGCGTGACGTGCCGGTAATCGGTCACCGTGACCTTGCAGCTACCCAATGTCCCGGTAACGGCATATACGCCCAAATTGAAGAAAAAGTATTTGAACCCGTAAACCCTGAACCGTCACCGGAGTACGAAGTGAAACTGATTGACCCGCCAAGCCGTATTTATGATTCACGCCGACAAGGTGGACGATTCAAAGACGGAGAGTCACGCAAGATATCAACCGGCAAAAAAGGTGCCGTGTTTGTCAACGTCACTATTGTGGACGGTGCCGGTGAAGGCGGGTTTGCAACTGTGTGGGGTAACGGGGCTATGCCTGACGTGTCGAACGTCAATTACAGCCACGGTCAAACCATTGCTAACACGTCGTGGGTGCCGGTCGCACCTGACGGGACAATACAGGTGTATTGCTACCGGTCGTGTGATGTCCTCATAGATTTACAAGCCACCGTGTAAACTCACGACCGTAAACAGGTCGCATAGGAGTTCCGCAAAATGGTTTTAGATATTTCTAAAATTGTGAAAGTGTTCAGCGGGGGGACAATAAGTTGCGCTATTGCACATAACCTAGGGTCACTTGAAAACGTGGTAGACCCTGCCGTGTTAGGTGAAGCGTCCAAAACGGGTGCCGTGCTAGCAGCATTAACCATGTTGCGTATTGCGGGTGGCATTACGCTAAATAGCGGTAAAGGCGCATGACGTGCCTTCTTGGGCTGCCATTATTATGGCTGTGCTTGCACCGTCCGGCGTTGTTGTTACACTTATTGAACGTACACGACGAGAAAACAACCGTGACCACAACCGCAACAGCGAACTATTAAAACAGATTGACCACAAAGTTGACCGGGTATCTGACAGAATGGACGACCACATGGAGTGGCACATCACAAAGGAGCCGAAATGACTATGGCTAAGTCTTGGGGCAAAGTGTTTGCCAGTACCGTTCTAGCGTTGTTCCTTGTTGACGGAGGGGACGTGTTCACAGTCGGTTGGTCAGACCTACGCACATATCTTGCAGCCGGAGTAGCTGCCGTGTTGCCGTTGGCAATCACCTATCTTGACCCTAACGACACCCGTTGGGGCAAGCAAAAATAAACAGATAACCTTAAGGGGGCGTTATGGGTTTACTAGACGACTTGAAAGCACCTAGCAGAGTTTGTGCGTTTCACATAATGTTGCAGAAACTGCCAGACGACGAACGGGAAGCGGTGTTGGACTACGTGGAACAGTTACGGCAACGCACTAATACGCAATCTTCAACCGGTGTGTCAATATCAAAGTTGTATAACGTCTTAAAACAGAACAACCGTTTGGTAGGCAAAAATCAGATACGTGACGTTATAAACCACGCGTGCAGTTGTGAGATTTCGTCATGACGATAAAAGACGGGCTGTCTAGTACCGGGCAAAACGACGCCGACAACATCGTTAAAGGGTTGCGTCACGCATTAAAGGAAGCAGACCAACGCGCAGAACGTTTGGAGCGTGAACTAGGCGTATTGTCCAAGGTTGGTCAACGGTCTGCACCACCTAAATGGTTGAAGTCACCGCCGAAACGCACAAAACAACACCACGCTACACCATGGCTAATGCTGTCCGACTTGCACCTAGACGAGGTCGTACGACCCGAAGAAATCAGCCACGTTAACGCCTACAACCGGGACATAGCCCGCCAACGGTTAGAACGCACCATGCAACGGTTCGTGAAAGTCACACGGGACTATTGGACAGGTTTAACGTATGACGGCGCAATAGTGGCGTTAGGTGGCGACATATTCTCCGGCGATATCCACGAAGAATTGTCAGAAACCAACGAAGACACAATGTTGGGGTCGCTTGACTATTGGATAGACCACCTAGGTGCAGCTATCGCAATGGTGGCAGACGAATTCGGACACGTACACGTCCCGGTTGTTGTCGGCAACCACGGCAGGACGACACGCAAACCGCGTGCCAAACTTCGTGCGCGTGACAACTTCGACTGGTTCCTAGGCAGGGCGTTACAACGCATGTTTAAAGACAACCCACGGGTCACGTTTGACGTATCAGACAACGCAGACTGCCCGATACCGTCCTATGACCGTACGGTGATGTTGACGCACGGTGACCAAGCCCGTGGTGGCGGTGGCATTGGCGGTATTTGGCCACCCATTATGCGGTTGGACGCACGGAAGCGCGCAAGGTACGACGCAGTTGACCAAGGCTACGACCTACTTGTAATGGGGCATTGGCACCAACTGGTTTACGGCAAAAACTTTATTGTCAACGGGTCAATGAAGGGGTACGACGAGTACGCCCACACAAACAGTTTTGAGTTTGAACCACCGCAACAAGCAGCATGGTTAATGACCCCGGAGCATGGCAAAACGTGGACTGCGCCTATCTTGTCTGCTGACCGTGACTCTGAAGGTTGGTAGTTGTTGCAAGTGCAACTGAAATAAAAGTTGACATAGTGTTTGCACTTGTGTATATTTACAAACATGCAAACAACAGCAGCTACCAACCAAGTCCCTAATATCAACTTGCACAACCAACGCAATCTAAAAAACTTGTCAACCGGTTTGCTACGTAAAACCCTTGACGGGTTAAAAGCCTTACAAACTGAAGAAAATAATCATGACGTGATTATTCCATGGCATATTTACACAATCGAAGAAATTTTAGACTTTCGGAGTGAAAAAGACAGTTGGGGGGGTTACTGGTGAACCGTTACGAAGCAAACCGCATTGGCAAACAAATTTTTATGTCATACGGGTGGCAAGCGGACGTTGATTGGGGAGAAACGTGCGATCTGCACGAGATTGACGAAGCAGACCAAAAATTAGTTTATGACTATTTCGTGCGTTGTGCTGACCGTGTTAGTGACTGGTTGCGGTTGTGATGCGGTTACGAGTTGCGGGGCTATGTGTATTCACTGCCCTAGCAGCCGTTGCAGCGTTCCGGTTTGCTGACTGGTCTATTTATGGCACAGACCAATTTAAAACCGTCACAACAACGTCTAGCACCACTACAACGCAACCGGTTATAACGATCAGTCCGTTACCGCCACAACCAACCGTGGCGACCACAACAAAAGTGCGGAAAGTGCCAACAACTACGACGGTGCCGGACGGGTTGCTATGCCCGGAATGGTGGTCAACGTTGGAAGCGTTCTGGCCAGAAGAATTGTTGTGGCAGGCAGACTACGTTATGTGGGCGGAAACACGTTGCCAAAATTTGCACCGGTCAGACGTTGGACGTATTGGTTACGGTGACCATGGTTTGTTTCAGGTCAACGCTATAAATCTTGATTACCTTGCCGGTTGGGGTATCACCGCAGACGACCTTATGAACCCTGCACAGAACGTGGTAGCTGCACGGATTCTTTACCAATGGGCTGACAGACAGTATGGTTGCGGTTGGCAGCCGTGGTACTCGTCCGTTGACCCATGGCAACTTTGTAATGGGTAAAGATTTAGATAACTACGAATGTGGCACGCGCACAAAATACGGTTATGGCTGCCGTTGCGACCTTTGCAGGGCAGCTAACGCAGCAGCGCAACGCAAATATGCGCAACAGGGCGTGGAATCTGAAATGGTGTCTGTTCACACAGAATGGGAACGGGCAACAGATTTACGGTGGACAATAGACGCAGCGTGTTACGGCAAACCGTTGCGGTGGTGGTTCGCCGGTGACGGTCGAAACGCACAGTCAAAAACCACACGGCGTGCGCTAGAAATCTGCGAATGTTGCACCGTTCAGACAGAATGTTTGGACTATGCACTTTCGTTCCCTTATCCGTGGATAGGGGTATTTGGCGGTATGACACCGCAACAACGGCATAAAGAAGCCACAAGGAGGGCAAATGAAAATGAACAGGGAAACGTCACCTGACATGAAGGGTTTGGTGATGTACCGAAATGACAAACTGTTAGCACAGATGTTGCACTGGCAAAGCCAACTGGCGTTGTCAGACAAAGACATTGACAACCACCTAGATGACCTGCAAATACAAGGTGACGCAACCGCAGCTGACCTATACCGGGAAGTTGTATGGGGCTTGTGGTGCGTAATCAGGTCTAGTGAACAGTTGTCAAAAACAATGCACACACGTTTGGACTGGTTCTGATGGCGTTTGACCTATCAGGCTACGTCACCGTTAACGAACGGTTGAAACACGCGTTACAGAAATGGCCAGACCTACGGGTGCAGGAATCTGAACCGGTGCTAGTTCAAACAGACGGTCAAACGTTTATTCAGGTAACAACAACCGTGTGGAGAACGCAGGACGACCCGTTGCCGTGCGTAGCGTCATGTTGGGAACCGTACCCCGGCACCACTCCGTACACCCGTGGTAGTGAACAGCAGAACGCAAGCACAAGCAGTTTAGGCAGGTGTTTAGGGCTTATGGGTATCGCTATTGAAGCGGGCATGGCCAGTAAAGACGAAGTCGTGTTAGCGCGTGAACGTACACGGGAAACACCCAACGTGGAACGTGACACCACGCCACGAGGCAAGCAACCTGCCAGTAAAGCCCAAATGGGCTACCTAAAACGGTTGATAGAGAAACAAGGCGTGCAGCTAACCGCCGAAGATTTAGAGACATTGCAGGCAGACAAGTTTGCTTGCAGCAAAAAGATAGAGGAGTTATCAGAAAATGGCGTATGAAATGTCACTACAAGACCGGTTGCGCGCAGTCGGCAAGGAAAATGACGTTACAGCGTTGTTGTGGCTTGCAGCTGAACGTTTAGACACGTTAGAAGCACAGGTAATTGAACTACGCAACGCAACATTTGTGTTGGACGCAATACGCAGGGACTTAAAGCAATGAACCGTTTGAAGCGTTGTGTGCGGTGCGGGATATATCAGCACCTACACGGTGAGAAACAATGGTATTGCTACCGCTGTCACTCCCTTATTGAAGCGAAAAAGTCTCGTGAAGATAAGTGAAGCAGCGTTTACCCGGCAAGTAGTCGAACTGTTGACGGCGTGCGGGTGGCGGGTCTACCACCCGTTACCTGCACAACACCGCAACGGACGTTGGGCAACCGCTACACAAGGTCACACAGGTTGGCCAGATATCGCAGCTGCACACAAACAGCACGGATTCATTCTGGCTGAACTTAAAACCGCTACTGGGCGGGTATCCGATAATCAGAAAGCATGGTTGCACACGTTGGTGAGTGCAGGCGTGGAAGCCTATGTATGGCGACCCGCAGACATTGACGTGATACGTGACCGTGCGCAAGGTATCCACACAAACTGACCGTTGTTGTGGATATGTGGAAAACGTAAAACCGCAGGTCAGACACCATATTTGACAGCCCTTGACAACGTCACTAGACTCACCCACACACTTACACCGGGGAGCGACGACGGCGAGGGACGAAGCCAAGGAGAAGCGAACCCGTGCTATCAAGCGAAGCAAAACAAACGTTGCTGAGAATCGCAAAAGCAATGCGACCCGCAACACCACCATGGAACGCAGATGACAGCGTGTTAGACGAATGGGTAAACACCGCCATTGCACGCAACATGGAACCCGGCGACATACGCCAACTGTTCGACAAATGGACTAACGACGGCAACACCCGTTGGCCATCGCTATACCAATTCAGAGAATTAGCCAGACGGCGACCCAACAAACAACCCGTAGACCTAACTACGTCATGCCCTAGCTGCCACGGTTCAGGCTGGGCATACCAACATGACAACGACGGCACAGAATTAAACATGGAACGCAACGGTCATGCCTACTCGTATGTGTCATTATGCAACTGTTCAGCAGGCAACCAAGCCCAACAAACAGACCTATACAAATCATTAGCCAATGCTGAATGACGTAGAACGCGCATGGTTGAAATACCAACAACACCACGCAGTCCAAGACTCCACCGCCCTACGCCTACTGTACGCAGCACACGGCAAATGGCCACACACAACCAACCACCCGTTACAACGCCCAAGCGACATAACACTAATCAACTGGCACGAAGCACAACAACGACGCAATGCGAAACAACAACTATAAAGGCGCAAACCCCGTATACCGGGGACAATGGCGAACCGTACGCAAACAGATACTGCTACGTGACAACAACACATGCCAAATAGGTTTGCCAGGTTGCGCAAGCGTCGCAGACTCCGTAGACCACATACAGCCCGTATCACTAGGCGGGGCATGGTACGACCCTGCCAACCTGCGTGCTGCCTGCAAACATTGCAACGGCGAACTAGCCAAGATAGCTGCACGGGTCAAGCGAGAACAGACACCGACACCCATTCAGGGCAACAACAACGGCGTAACCGTCAACCCGTCGCGCAAATGGTAGGTATACATTCAATGCATGACGTATGCATAAATAAACAGCAGTAATCCACAGGTAATTCACAACTGATTTTTTTGGTTGTGGATAACGTGGTAC
>Ga0222718_10001840_pt1 | contig 19618 bp, 17 predicted proteins | sample C33_27DmetaG_FD_165045 | JGI IMG/M metagenome (GOLD analysis project Ga0222718, IMG submission 165045) | Estuarine water microbial communities from San Francisco Bay, California, United States - C33_27D | ecosystem: Environmental > Aquatic > Marine > Unclassified | place: USA: California... | reverse complement strand
GGCAGATTCCAAAACCGAAAGTCGCTATGAAAAGTTACGGAAAGCGGAAGCAAGACAAGCAAAAACCTGGAAGAAAATCGAACAGGAAAAAGAGCAGCTCAAAGCGCTCAGGGAGCAAGTCGAAGCGGACCGTAACGTATTAGATCAAGAGCGGGTAAAGGTCGCGGAAGAGTTATCTCAATCGGGCACTGAGCATTCGCCGGATGTTTACGATCAGGTAGCTCAGAGATTCGAGGATGAGGGGGAGCCGGATCTCGCTGAACAGGCGAGGAAGATGGCGGAAGACTCTCGTAATCGAAAACAGAATGCATCGAAAACTGTCGAGATCGAAAAGTTTAAGCGGGAATGGTCTCAGTCCGTTGCAAAGCTCTCGGATGAAAATCCAGACCTAAAGCAGCCGGACAGTGAGTTGTATAAAGCGGTCAAACATCTAATTGATAGCAAACCCGCTCTGACAACTTACAGCACGGGATTCGCCGATGCGGTAGAAGTCGCCAAGTATTATGTCGACTCTCGCAAACTCGAAACCATTAAAACCGAAAACAAAAAGCTCAAAGACGAGCTTGATAACTTTAAACGAAAAACAAACCTCGGGGGAGGGGACGTTACCAGGAGAACAGGTCCGCCGGGCTTCGACGATATGTCGCGCTCGGATCAGCGGAATGCAATTCTGAAAATGATCCGCGAAGCCGATACATAGGAGATTTAACATATGGCAGCAGATACCAATTTAACAACGATAGCGGGAACAGGGACCAATGACGTAGCAGCACACGCGTTGCAAAAATACTTCAGCAAGTCTCTGCTCGACACTATCGAAGAAACACTGGTCCTGGATCAGTTCGCAAGCAAGCAGTCACTACCAGAGAAGAGCGGAAGCAAGTCCATGCGGTTTTTCCGTTACGCCGCTGGAGATGCCGCAAACGTGTCAGCAATTACTGAGGGCACTAACCCGGCAGCAAATGCTTTGGCAATCGATTCGATCGATGTTGATCTGAACCAGTTTGGTCAGGTAATCGCAATTTCAGATCTGGCGTCAGCCACTGAATTGTTTAACAACTTGGAGCAGGCCACGCTTCGAGTGGGGCGCGATTCCGCACTGAAGATGGATTCGATCATTCGCGATGAGCTTTTCATTAATGATACATCCAACCCGGTCCCAGGTGACAATAACATCTTCTCGGGATCCACAACTACTTGGGGTTCCTCGATAAGTGCCGTCGATGCGACTGACTTTTTGGACGCCGCCACGGCGCTAAAAATCCAGAGCGCAACTCCAATTAACGGGTTTTATATCGCTGTTGTTGGACCGCAGGTCGCTCGCGATTTGATGAACGATGGTGACTGGATTGCAGCGCACCATTACGCAAACCCAGACAGCATTGTCAGGGGCGAGATTGGTCGATTGCACGGTGTTCGTTTTGTTGAGACTACTCAGCCATTCCGCGCCGCTGTTGGGGATCAGTATACTTACGTGTCTAATGGAGCATACTACGGTTCTGCTGTAGTTGGCGCCGAAGCATACGCATGTGCGAGCTTGAACTCTCAGAGTCCATTCGCGCCATCAGTGACGATCACTAACGGTGCAGATAAGTCAGATCCTCTGAACTTGCAGACCAAAGTTGGTATGAAGTTTTACACCGCCGCGAAAAACATTCAGCCACTGCATATTGCTCGCGTCTATTCAACCACTAACTACGGACAATAAGAAGTATGCCATTCACAATCGACATACCCGCTGAAGCTGTCCAGTTGATGGATGGTGAGGAAGCGGTAATGCCGAGTCAGGGAGATTCTGTCTCGGTGACGATTGAGGGCACCGTCGAATCCATGGGGGATGGCACTGTCAGCGTTTATGCTAATAGTGCCAACGGCGTGGATCTTGGTGGTAAGTCTGAAACCCAGAGCGGCCCCGACGATCTCGATCGCGATGGCATGCTCGCAATGTTGGAGCAAGCAAAATTATGAGTGAAGTAAAAGTAAGATTGGCGCAAAAGCCAGTCAACGAACCGATCACATTTGTTGTCGATGATGAAGCTGGAATCGGATTCCAGGGAGATGCTTCGTCCAGTGCAGGATCTGTCATTAAGACAACGTCCAGCCTGGGGAGTATCACCTACGGTTTGAAAGTCAAATTGGTCGACAGTTCGGGCGCCGCGATTGGTGCCGGGACATACTACATTCCGTTACAAGCGGAGTCTTGATAGGGTTACGTGTCACGGGGGAGGGGAGACTCTCCCCCGCTTTAAAATGCCAACATATACATTTGAAAATCAAAGCGGATGCACCATGGAGGTCAACGTACCTATGGGCACCGAAACAATAGTCCAGAACGGAGATAACTGGACGAGAATAAAAACCCCCGAGGGATGCATGGTCAATGTTGGCGCACAAATGCCAGACCAAAAAGCAGCCATGAAACGCGGGTATAGCCAGGCCGAGGATCTCGGGTGGAAATCAAAATTTAGCAAAACACAAGTAAAGAGAATCTGGAACATATGAACGATCTACCGTCCAGCAGAGTAAAAGTAATCAGGGATACGTCATCCTACACCGGAGCATTTACCCACATTCAATGTCTCAGTGATTGCGTAATCACCAGCATGACTTCGTCCGCCGAGGGTAGTGTCACCAGTTTGGCTTTACCAGCGGGAACTCTCTGGCGGTTGGACATAACGCAAATCCAATTAACTAGCGGCGACATGTCGCTAACTAAAGCATGATCGCTTTAATGCACCGAATATTTTTCGGTCGCAAGTTAACCGAGTCCAGCACCGGGACGTTTGCGACATACATAACCACTGACACTGGTCACACGCTCAGTGATGGCAGCAACTCAATAATAATATAATGGCTAACATACGCGTTAAAGATCTTCCCAATACTGATACCCTGGCAGATGCCGATGAGCTGATAGTCGACTCATCATCAGCCGGGACCAGGCGAGTCTCATATTCAGAACTTAAAACCGAGGTTGCCGCTGATTATGTAGCGGCCCCTACGACCTATAAAGTCGCTCCGCTCAATAGCAGCAATAAGATCGATGCAACTTATTTGCCCACAACCGGAGACACTGCCAAAGGCAGTTGGAATGCCAGCACGAACACTCCCACGTTAGCGAACGGAACCGGGTCTGCTGGTGATTACTATGACGTTACTACTGGTGGGATAAGTCTAGGGATATCTTTTTCGGTAGGTGATGTTGTCAAATATGATGGAGCAAACTGGTTTAAGATCGATGCAGTTGCAAACATTTTTGACGGCATCAGCACAGTCGACCAAGTTAAGACTTTGGCGCAAGTCCCCAACGTGGGCAGTTCAGCCAACGAGGTGTCCGTCAACGGAATGCTTGGCGACCTCGCATTTCAATCGTCAGAGGGGACATCACTCGCAACGCTAAAACTTACAAGCCTCCCAACCTCTGCCAGCGGACTTGCAAGCGGCACTGTCTGGTCAGACTCTGGCACTCTTAAAATTGTCTCTTAAAAATTATGTCAATTTCAAACTCCTATCCCACTCAACGCCCCAGCCTCAACCTAGTGTTTAACGGGGGCAGTGACCAGCTCGACTCGCGCATTTCGTTTTCTCGGGCAGACACTCCACCCACATATGCTGCTCCCTCGGCTGTGCATTACTGGAGCAATGAGAAGCATCTGAGTAGTCTCAATTTGCTGACATACTCCACCGCATTCGACAATGCAGCGTGGGGAACAAATAATATGCCAGCACCAACCACGGGACAGACAGACCCATCTGGAGGCACTGGTGGTTGCATATTAATCGCAGACACGACGAACGGGAGTCACAACAAATTTCAGTCTCAAGTGACCAGCGGTGACCTCTCGTTTACCGTCTACGCAAAACCAGCATCTGGGACAATGAGAATGATGCTTAATTTGTATAATGCCGCAAACGACTGGGAGGTTTTTCTTTTCGATTTGGTCGGAGGAACTCCCGTTGCAGCATCGGGGACGAGCAGCACATTTGCCAATGTTTCAGCCACTCAGACAGCCAGCGGAAACGGGTATTATAAATGCACAATTAAAGCTACCGGCTCAATCACAAGTGCTTTAGTCGCGCTTAACCCCAATGCAACAACTTCGGGACTTGATGCTTATGGTGACCTCAGTTTCGCGGGAGATGACACCGCTGGAATCACGGTTGCTTTTGCGAGCTTAAGCACGGTTGGGAGTAGCGATTACAATGCGACAACCTCCCAAATACACCGAGAATATTCCTCTACCCTCAAATCAGTTTCCAGTTCTGGACAACCCCGCTTTGAGTATTCGCCCGCTGATGGTCAGTCAGCAGCTGGAAGTCCTTTAGGGCTTCTGGTGGAGAGCCAAGCGACAAATTTAATTCCGGGTAGTGACGATTTCAGCACGGGTTGGAGCGTTGACAATCTCAACATTGAATCAAGCTTGGCTATTGCGCCGACTGGCACATTAAGCGCAAGTCTTTTACGTGCAACGGGTTCAACGCATCACCGAATTCGACGAGTGTTAAATGTCACAAGTGGAAACAATTACAGTGCTAGTATTTACGTTAAAGCAGCCGGATACAGCCACTTATTTTTAGGCTCGGGCAATACCAGCACGTGGGCGGCTCGTGCTTATTTTGACGTAAGTAACGGGACTGTCGGAACGGTTTCCAACGGAACCGCAAGCATCGAAGATGTGGGCAATGGGTATTACCGATGCGTCATAAACGGCACGGCCGGGGCAACCGCCGGGGTTTATCTGGAAATTAATGTTTGCGAACAGGATAACGCCACCAGTTTCACATCGAATGATTTTGGAGGTTTGCTTGCTTTCGGACTCCAATTTGAAGAGGGGGCTGCATCATCGTTGATTTCGACTTCGGGGGCTTCCGCGAGCCGCGCTGCTGACTCTTGCTCAGTGGATTTGGACGGCATCCTAGCTGACGGTCAAGATGTAACTTTGTATGCCGAGGGAGACTTTGGGGACCCAGCTGTTAAAGCCTCAAACCGAATAGCGGTAATTCTTCAACAAGACTCTGGCAATTACATAAATCTCTACAATGGGTCCGGATACAGTGGAACCGGTTACATAAATTATGGGGGAGTGTCGCAAGCGGATTGGAGCGGTGTCACGACTGGCGAATTTAAAGCTGCAGTAAGCGCGAAGCCAAACTCGTTCAACTATGCTGCGAACGGCATTGCTGGAGCTGAAGATACTTCTGGGACGGTGCCTAATTATAATTCGTTGCATCTGGGGGAATGGTACGCTGGCACACTCCAGCTCGATGGAACTTTGAAAAGAGTGACGCTTTACGGACAAGCGTTGTCCTCGACTGAACTCGCTGCACTGACATCCTAAACCAACTGACTACGAAGCAAATGCTAATGTTACCGAAACGTATTTCGGGAACATTAAACCTATTACAACATGACATTTACAGACTACTACCTAAAATTCGCGGACGCAGCTGAAGCCGACTCAGTGCTGTATACCGAGGTGCCAATTGAGTGGGATCGGACTGATCCAGACAACCCAGTGCCTACGAAGTGGGAGAAGCAGCAGAACTTTCGCAACACAGACATCGTTGGACTCATTGTGGACACACCAGCGATACTGGATGAAAACGGTGAAGTCACTAGCGAAGCGACATACGTCGATGGCGTTCACGTGAACATTCGCCTAATGCCCGGTGAGTTAGCAGAGGGACTCAATGATTATCTCTGCGATCCAATTCCCGTAACCCCGGCAAGAGTCTGGGCATAGGACATGAATAGTTGGGTTGAGCATGCCAAATTGATGGCAGTAAGTACGCTCGGGGTAACGGTCACGTTAAGTGAGATCAACGTAATTTTGCAACTCGGCATCGCACTGGCGTCACTCGCGTATGCGATTCTAAAGATGATGCATGCGTATCGCGACTATCGAAAACCAAAAGATGATGTTTAGAAAATCAACGATCATAACTCTCTGCCTCGGCTCATTGCTGGTTGGTGGATGCGCTCAACTTGATAGCCTCACCGGGAGATTTTATGAGCCACAAATAACCAACCACACTAACACGGTGAGCACACCGCTCGGGCCAGTCGACGTTGTGTTAAGCCGCACAAACTGGGTGGTCAGTTCTGGCTCCCGTGCAGCAGCCGAGTTACCCGGCCAACTCAATATACCGTTTGGTTCGCTCATTACATTTCTAGCGTTATCGGCGCTAAGTATCGGAGCATCGCTTCGCTCAAAAAAATATAAAGAAGCCACGATCTCTGCTTTGGATTGTGGCAATCAGCTCAAAGACGAGCTGAAGAAACACAACATTGAGATCAGTGGGATTATGAAGTCAGTTGTTAAAGACCAGAAGTCTCGAGGCACGTTCTCAATCATTCGCAAACTTTTAGATTTGATATAATGGGATTATCATCCGGACATACATTTACCGATGGTGAAACGGTCACTGCTGCCAAGTTAAACAACCTGGTCAACAATGGCACAATCACAACTAACACGATCACCACGGGCATGCTCCTGGATGATTCGGTTACGTCTGCAAAGCTCGCGCCCAATGCAGTTACTGGTGCCAGTATCAGTGAAAACACAATCAATCTCTCGACGTTAAGCAATGCGTCAGGAGGCACATCAGGAACGCTCGTACAAAGTGGATCCGGTGGAGTATTTGAGGAGTTGAGCCCAGGTGCCACTGGCACGGTTTTAGTCTCCGGGGGGTCAGATGCAGCACTCAGTTTCGGTACCATTGATAATGTAGCGGTAGGCGCTACGATGATCAGCGGTCATACAGCGCTAACCGATCCCGGCCAGGACGATCTACTGCTGGTCAAAGATAAAGTTGCCGGAGTAAATAAAAGCGTTCAGATCCAAAACCTATACAAGACGGTCAACGATCTCTCTGCTCTGAGTTCGAGCGATATTGCAAACCCAGATGAGTTCCTGGTCATCGACGGTGGATCCACTCCTAAGAAAATAACTTACCAAAATTTACAGAGTTCGCTCGGAGGTGGTGGAGGTGGTTTACCGTCATCTGGATCAGGGTATTACAGTAGCACTGGAAACACGCTCGGGACTGTTGTTGGCACAACAAACAAACTGGAATCTTTTGCTCATGGGTTTAGTGCCGTGCCGAGATTGGTTGTAGCTGTTTTGGTCTGCGTTACCGATGACTCATCGGGTTTTGGATACTCTGTCGGAGATGAGATAAACCTGGAAAGTTTGAACACTACATTAACTGATGGGAACAATCATGTTTATAATTCACCAGCGTCAACAGTGTCAGCAGGTTCGTCGACGATACGGGTCCAGTTTGATTACAGCCTGTCAACGGCAACTATCGGATTAGCCATGATGAACAAGATCACTGTTGGTAGTGTTAACCAGGGGCAGTATCGGGACTGGTATAATGGTAGCGGAGCTTCTTACTCTCGCTACAGAGTTAAAGTATACGCTTGGTCATGACACTCTCAGCAATAGCAAATTATGTCTGCAACAAGCTCGGGAAAACCGATGCTTCATCCATCAACGCTGCCAAAGACTTTATTCGTCAGCGGCATGAGATGGTTGTCGATACCGGGTTATGGAAAGACACACTCGTCATTTCAGAGTTCGACTTGCCAACCAGGGAATCTCCGGACACTAACCCATACACGGTTAATGCGTCTGTAAGCACAAGCTACGAGGAAGAGTTTACTTTGCCATACGAGATCGCTCGTCCGATCAACATAATCTATGACGATCAGTTAATGGCGTATCGTGATTTGCAATCTCTGGTTCGCACTCAGCCAGATCAGATTCTGGGAACCGGAAAACCAGTTGCGTTTACCGAAATCGAACCAGTTGCGCTATCCAGGTTGACAAGTTCTGAGCCATTCAAAATACAGCTCAAAGCGCACGTTAACAGTTCCGATAGCGGTAAGACTATTTACTTTAAAGGCAAGAACAACTCTCGCCCTGTGAGCGAATCACTCACGTTATCATCGAGCAACTATTACGGTGCTCAAGATTTCGATGAGGTGCATTACGTTTCAAAAGAGATCACTGCTGGCGATGTATTGTTCAGCAACGGTGCATCTACCGAAACCATCCCGGCGGACTCAACCAAGTATTCGCTCTGTCGCGTTCGGCTTAATCTCAATCCAGATTACGTCGACGGTGAAACGATAAAAATCATTGTTGTTGGCAAGAAACGAGTCAGGCCAATGCGGCATGATTATGATGAGCCGCAAGTGAGAGGAATCGATAACGCTATGATTTCTTTTTGCGAGGGAGACATGCTGGAGCGGGCCCGTCAATACGGCAAAGCCCAGGTTAAATATTCAGAAGCATCCAGTTTGCTTGAGATCGCTCGAGACATTGAGCGCGGACAATCTGCTGCCATTTCCACACTACAACCGAATGTAAACGGTGAGTATGACCGTCACGATTTTGGATTCTAAAGATGCCGGTCTATTTCAATGATGCAACAGATGATCCGATTACGTACGATTCCCAACCAGTTATTCAGGGGATCAACTCATACGGTCGCGCATCGACTATCCCGCCTGTCTTGGCAAGCAATCTCGAGAACATAGAACTCTCGACTGCTGGCATCACAAAGTCCCGGCGCGGTGCCTGGAAGATCAGTAACGATACATACACAACGATCCACGCGATCATCGCTCTGCGAGTCACTACCTGGGATTACGGGTTAATGATTTTCGCGGATGGCAATGTCTATCTGCATACGCCAACTACCACCGGAATCTTATTCGCCGGGGAATACGATAGTTCGGCATTACCGCATCAGTGCAGCGTAACTGAGATCAATGGAGCAGTATATTTTACCGATGGCACGGGAGACATACTTGCTGTTCGTCAAACTGGATCTGAAGACATTCTTGTCGATGACGATGGCAACAGTGTCTGGGATGACGTTAGCACTATTGTCAGTTATGACGTTGCCGTTGAGATCGCGGATACGGACTCACCGGAAAATACTCGAGCGTTAACGTCTCACATGTTCCGCTTGTTTTGCGCGACAGGCATCGACACGCTTCATGTGTCACATATCTTGCCCGAGGTTGGTGGAACCGAAAGCTCAGATCCAGGTAACTCCGATACAGCGACAGGAGACGCATTTCCTCCGCTGAATTCCATCAGAGTTGGAACGGGTAGCTCGGATGCGATACGTGCGATTGTCCCGTTCAAAGATTTCCGAATCGCAATACTCAAAGAGAATTCAATTTACGTTATCGATGCAAACCCATCACTGACGCCTAACCAATACAACGTGCAGATGGTCTCCGATAAAGTTGGTTGCCTGGCAGAAAAGTCAGCGGTCAGGGTTGGAGATGATATACTTTTTCTTAGCCGGGACGGTGTTCGTTCAGTAGGCACTGCATTTCAACAGGACCAGGTTGCAACCAGCGACCCTATATCGCTACCCATCCAAGATATTATTGAGGAGATTAACTGGGGATCAGCGACTAAATCGTGCGCGTCATTTTGGCGAGGCCGATACATACTTGCTGTTCCAACAGGATCCTCAACGGTTCCTAACACTGTCCTGGTATACGATACCAATCTAAAACAATGGGCAGGGAGATGGTCCGGATGGCAACCATCAATGTTCGATATTTATGAGCCATTGAATGATCGTCGACGTTTGGTATGGGCAGATACAACGAACAACAATGTTGCTTACTTGCGAGATCATATCGACGAAGACTCGACCACCGAAAACGATTACGCCGATTACTTGGGAGCCAGTTACACTCAAGTCCCGTTCGAGATTCTTACTCGCGGTCTTACGTTCAACGATCCTATATCCCCGAAGACATGCGACTTTCTCGAGGTAGAATTTTTTAAAAGCAAAGCTCGAGCAAACATCACACTGATCCCCGATGGAGGCGACGAAGTGATCCTGGATAGCGGTCAACTAGTCGACACTGGAACTGGTGAACTAAGATTGGACTTCGTTCTTCCAGCGGTGTTAGGCAAGCCAGGAATCGTGCGCCACAACATGAGCTTAACGGGAACGAACCAGGGACGAGAGTTCCAGGTAAAAATCACCAATTCATCGGCAACTCAAATTACCGAGGCCGGACTGGAATTGGACGATCAGAGATACATCGCATTGAGAAATGTTAACCTCGGAGCATTTATCGAAACACTAGAAAAACAGGTTTGACCATTGAGGACGTTATTAAATTTGCGAGCGAGAATGGCAACGGAAAACTATTTTCAGATTGGACAGAATCCGAAGTCAAGCAGCACCTCTGTCTCCACGCGAAAAATAAGACGCTCATGGTCGCCGAGGAAGATGGATTCATGCGCGGGTTCGCAACGTATCGCCGAATTAAAGAATTCACCGGGGATATTGTGCCGCATTTTTGGGAACCGAATTGCTCGACGGGTGAGCACGTATATTTTCATGAACTTTGCAGCGCTGGGGAGTCTGCGACATACACATTGTTTACCAATTTTGAGGAGCAGAACAAAGACGCCAACAAACTGATTTACTGGGGGCACCGGCAATACAATTTAAAACGATACAGATACAGAGACTTTAAGAGATTAATGTTATGGGCAAACCGAAACCACCAGCACCACCAGACATAGCAGCAGCCAACGAGGCCGCTGTATACGCTGATATCGATACGTTACCGATCCGCAAACAGATCGAATCCGCGTCCACGATGGGAACATCCGTAACGTATACCGATCCGAAAACGGGTGAGCAAAAGACTGCTGACTTCACTGGGTTCGGTGACATTGATCAGATGCGTAATCAGCTTGAGTTCATGTCTGAAAGCGCCAGGACAATTGCAGAAAGTCAACTGGACGTTCAGGAGGAGTTCGGTGAGAGAGCAATTCAACAAAGACTTAAAGAGCTTGAACTCTCAGATCCCCAGGGAACCAAAATCCGAAAGATGCTCGGCGAGGAGGCGATGAAAGATCTCGAAGCCGGGTATGGTTTGGGTGATGAGTTGAGCAGCCAGGTCACACAATCTATCCGGGGAGCCCAGGCTGCTCGAGGCAATGTGCTGGGAGATGCGAATGCAGCAGCCGAGGGATTTGCTCTTGGTGATGCTGCCATTCGATTGCGGCAACAAAGACTAGCAAACGCATCCAGCTTCCTCTCAGGCATAACTCCAGTGGCTCAGTTCGGAGCAATCTCTGGGGCACAACAGGGCGCCGCTGGCTTCAACCCAATGGGAATACAACAGGGCGCCGGGCTCAATCCAAACGCTATGCAGATGGGCGCAAACTTTGCTCAACAATCTTACAAGCAAGCTAGTTCAAACGCGTTCCAGAGCGCGGAGATGAACCCGTGGAATACCGCTCTTGGTGCTGTTAGTGGAGCAGCTACATCAGCGCTCACTGGCGGGTTTGGAAGTTTGATGGGCGGAGGTCAATTCTTTAAAGGTGCAAGCAATGCATTGGGAGGGAAGTATACATGAGTTTTCAAAGTGGATTCGCACAGGGCACACAGGTAGCCGCACAACTACAAAACAAAGCATCGCGTGAGCGAGCATCCGATTTACAGGAGGCTCGAGATAAGATAAACGCGGAAGCTCAGAAGCAGTTAATCGATCAACGGCAAGCCGAATTTGAACGGAAGCGCGATGTAAATCGCAGAACGGAGGAAGATCGCTTAACGAGTGAAACTGCTCTCGGTTATTACGCATCCGAAGCTGGCAAGCTGAAGTTTAATGACAGAGAAGATGTAACCAAGTTTCGAGAGCTTACTGCATACACCATGAGCGAAATGAAAGATCCGAATGTTCTTAAAAAGTTCGGCATGATCATGGATATGCACCAGCAAAAGTATGCTTACAAAAAGCAGATCGATCGGACCATTCGCGCTGAAGAGCTGAACACTGAGTATGAGGATCTGCGTGATGAAATGCACAAAGAGACTGGTGTTACGCTCAACCCCAACGATCCAGAAAGTCGCAGTAGACTGGATGCCTGGAGTCGTAAAAAGAAAATGGACGCTCACTTGCTTAAGCAGGGTGTAACCTACGAAGACGCTGGAGTGGACGGGAGCCAGGAGGGATTATCCGCAAGCCAGTTTGCGACGATGAACAATTTTCTACTGGAAAGCGGTAAGCAACAGCGTATTTACAACGATAAAACAGACGAGCAGAAAAACGCTGAATTTGTTAAGAAAAAGATCGAGAGTTTGCCCGAAAACGCAACTCTATCAGAAAAAATAGCAGTAACTGGCGGATCCGGGAAGTTATCTCAATCGGAGATGGAATCGCTGGATCAGGCTTTTGTTGCAATCGATCTGGTTGCCAGCACAGAGAAGCAGATGAGAAACCTGGGGATACCATTACAGGGTAATGAGTTTGGAGGCTGGTTCTCCAAGTTGAAGAAATTCGCTGCACCGTTCACTGGTCAGGATGTAAGCAATATCGATAGTTTTAAATCAACTTTGATTCAGAGTATACCCGTCCTCGCTAAAGGCGTTTTTAAAGAAACAGGTGTTCTGACTGACGAAGACGTTCGCAGGTATTCATCAACCATTGCTTCAATCGAGAACACTCCCGAGAGCAACGAGCGCGTCATGGCAGCAACTCAGTCGCTTATCGCCAGGCTAACTCGTAACCAACTTAGGCGATCAGTGGATGGCGGGAAAAATGTAACCGCATACCAGGTGGATGCAAAGCGCTTGGAGAAGATGCCGATGACTTCTTACTGGGTTCCTAAAAGCATTCAGGGTGACAAAGAAAAAGTTAATAACCACGTTCTCAAAGCAATGTATGAAGATCTGGTCTACGGTGAATCACCTGTAATATCACCAGGCGAATTGTCCAGATACTGGACAGGTGAGAAGTGGGTTATGATAACGGTGCCCAGCTTAGAATCTTTCACTAACTCAACAGCGAAAAAAGATGCCAAGTAATCAACCTGATTTCGGTAACCTCACTCTTGAGGACTTAGAAGTAAGCGAAGATAAAAGTATCGATTTCGGCAATCTTTCTTTGGACTCGTTAACCGTATCCGAAGACGATGGGCCAGATTTTGCAGCGATGCCGAGGATCATTGATCCGGTCGAAGATGCAACTGAAAAGCAGCTTTACGAAATGATGAAAGCTGAACCGGGGAAAGCATACTCTCGGGAGCAGTGGGACCGTTATCTGACCTATATGAGTGAGAAAGATTTCTCTCCCATGCAGGTCACCAAAGCGTTTTTCGGCGGCATTGGCCCGATGCTTACAGAGATCGGACAGGGCGGACTCGAGGTCGCAAAAGAGATAAGCAAGCTCTACGCAACCGATGGATCTGGTCGCGATAGAAAAGCTCTTGAGAATATCGCCGGGATGACTGCGGAGGGATCACTGAGAGCAGGCTATGACATGGGGATGATCGGTCACATGATTGCTCTCAATGAATCTCTCTCTGACACTGTAGCTACATCGAGCGGTGGTCTCCAGGGAGGATACGGATCCGGATACTCATTCCCGAATTACCGCAAACGATCTTACAAAGATTTCCCGGAGGACAAAAAAGACAAAGTGATCGGGCGAGCGATGAAGCTCGCTAAATACATGTCTGATCGCGAAAAGTATGCGACAGGCCAGGACACGATCATGGGGGATCTAACTTCGTTTTTTGCTGATGACGAAGAGTCCGTTGAACAATTTGAAGCGGTCAAAGACACATTGGCCGCCACTATTAACCCTAAAGGCGCAGAGTTTCTGTCGATCTTCAATCCGTTTGCTCCCGAGGCACTGGCCGCTGGGGTTGGACGCAAACTTACAAAGCCTGGGAAGTTGGGCGTCAAAGATAAAGTCTTGGCGGGAAGTCAAACCGTATTCCAAAAAAGCGCTGACTTCACTGGTTGGGCTGGTGAACAGCTCGACAATGTAAAATTAAAAATGGGTGACGAGGCATCCGATCTTGCGAAAGTCCGAGGTGTTTCACCGGGCATGATGCAAAGCTCGTTCCAGACGATTGCAGACACGCTCGCTGCAACCCGGCGGCAGGTCGCTAATTCTGGATCGGAAAATTTCTTCATGAAGATGAGCCGCGATGGTGATTACGCTCGAGCGAATCCTCGAATGCACCAGCTCATGCGTTTTCTCGGTCATGGAATATATAATGATATTCCTGCATTAAGCCCGGTTCTGAGAACTGCCGCACCAGCAGCTCGAGTGGTAGTAGATACTGCTGGAGGCGCTATAGAGGGAGGCGTTGCTGGCGGGGCCATGGTGCTGCCAACCATGGACGAGGAGATGATTGGGACAACCATGGCATCTGGCTCGACTTTAGGCGGAACCGTTCAGGGAGGACGTAGCGCTTTTTGGAACAATAAAATAAAAGTCAACGCGGCTGCTGAAACATTCCTAAATACTCTTGGGCCCGACTTGCGAAAGATCGTTGATGGCCGCATTGAGCGTGGCGAGCTCGGCATGGGCGATATTGCTCGCATGGCATCTTTTGAAAATTGGCTTAAAGGCTTTACTCGGGGAGTCACCGGGGACACTGACGTTGATTTTATCTACTGGGATGGCGCTGACATGGATGCTGTCGAGAAAGTTTTAATTGAAAACGGAGTCGACCAGGCGCTGAAGCTCGATGAAGTCTCAAAGAAATTTGCCGAGCAATTTGGCAACGCGGATGCTGACCGCATTGTAAGCCCGACCAGGGGTGTTCAGATCTTGAACACTCGCCGCGCCGGGAGCAAACCAATAGCACTGGTCAACCTCAACTCAATGAGTGGCACTACCAGCATCCACGAGGGTATCCACGCGCTCAAAAGATTGGATCTCTATCGGGGAGCATTCGATGACCTCGAGGCGATACTTTTTGATAAGCCTGGCAGAGGTGAGGATGCAGGAACTAATGGTCTTGTCAGCGATGCAGATCTTCAGAGGTACTACAACGAGTATGTCGATCGATTTGTTCTTGCTGCTGAAACCCCAGAACAGAAAGCGCAAGCAAGCAAGCTGGCTATTGACATTGTCAAAGCTGATCAGTTGAGAGCAGATAACGCGACTCCCGGCACTCCCCAGGCGGAGGTTGAATACTGGCAGAGAGTGAGAATGAAAGAGGAGGTTGTCTCTGATGTATTCGAGTCATTCCTGGCAAACAAAGATCCTCTCTATATAACCAAGACTGGACTCAAAGACAATACGACTAGACTAGCTCGACCGTTTTCTCAGGTTGTCAAAACCATGGGCTCATGGATCACGGCCAATTCAAATGGGGAGGCTTTATCTGTCCAGAATTACACTGGCCGGGATGGCAAGCGATTGGCATACGATAGCCCCGAGCTCGAGGCGACAATCAACGGTCTTATCAATTTCCGGAATCGAGTTACTCAGAAAGACGGCAAACTAACTCGAGCCGAAGCGGCCGAGGGCGAAACCGGGGATGCGTTCAAGAGGACTCAAATCAAGCGGGGCACTGCACTTGCCAAAAGTCTGGAAAGCAGCTTGCTCGTCAAACACGATGACGAGGGGCGAGCAGTCTATGATGCTGATGGGAACATTGTTTTTGAGGACAGTCAAAAAGCAGTCAGGGATAAAGAACGCAAGCGACAGACTTTTGTCCGCGATACAATCACAAGTCAGATCATCTCGGATACTGAATCTATCCCCGGCAAAGAACCAGTGAGGTTCGATAAAGACACTGAGGAGATCAGCGGTGATTACTTGCATGAGGACACGATGAAGTTGCTTCGTAATGCCCCCAGGAGCGTTATGCCTAAGTCGCTTCTCGAGCATCTTGAGAAAGTCAACGAGGCGATCAAGACAGGTAACGTAATCGAACTGGATTACAATCCTCGGTTGTTCACCAAGAACGGTCGATCAACTGCAAGAGCTCAATACTCATCAGCACTCGGATCCACGATCCGGTTATCCATTCCGTTCAGCATGCGGATGACCAAAGCTGGCAATTTCACGATCAATACACTCGACGTAACTCATCTAGTCGATAAATACAACCGGGTGCTAGGTGACAGTAAGCGCTCAAAGTACATTTTAAGCGCCTGGGGCAATGACAGGAACGCGTTTAATAAAGACCTGGCCAAATACCTCGAGAACACGATCAACCCGCCTGAGCAGTTCGATGGTGGACTTGCTTCTGGGCTGGATGCAGATCCAAAAATCGCCCGGCAAAAAGCCAATCGCCTGTCTGCATTTCTAGGATTTAAAAAGAAAGACATTGACTGGAAGAACAACGAGGCCCGACAGGACACAATGCTTAAAGCGCTCAACCCAGAGCGCCAGGATAACTTGATCAGGACTCGTCGACTCGACGGTATTAATTCTGTCCGGTCAACGGATCTACCTCGAATGCCACTAAGCCGGTCTGGCTATAAACGAGTTCAGAGAAATTTTGAGCCCGGTGAGAATGCGGTCAGGAAGCGGCCAGCGCCCGATAGCGGTATCATCGCAGAGCAACAATTTGTTCGAGGACAAAACGCATCGTTCACAACTCGCCCTGGGTTAATTTACTTCGATCCAGGTTATCACGGGAGCCCATACGACTTTGACAAATTCGAGACGAGGGAGATCGGATCCGGTGAGGGGCATGCAGCATTTGGTTATGGACTATACTTCGCACAAGAGCGGCAAATAAGTGAGGGTTACCGAAAGCAACTCTCTGACAATACTGCCTACAGTAATGATGAGATGCGAGACTTTTACGAAGTGGGAAGCATCATTCCAGCCTACGGAGGCTACGACAAAGTTTTGGATTTTAAAGAGTCTGCTGATGGATGGCAGGTAACCGTCCAGAGAGTAGAGCCTCCGCTGTGGACTGCACCGGGCAACGAAAAGCCACGCGTACACCAAACATCTCCAAGCAGCCTGGACTACGAGCAGGTCACTGGCAACCAACGCGGGTATCTCTACAAAGTTGATCTCAACATTGATGACAACAGCGCTCTGCATTGGGATAAGAGACTTAGCCAGCAGCCTGGACAAGTTAGATCCGCAGTTGAGAAAATCTCAAGAGATATACAGTCCGGAGGAAGTCAAGATACCAGCATTGAGCGATGGGAAGACTTTCAAAAGCTGGATCCAAGTGGGACAGGCGTCTACAGGTCCATCGAAGAATACTACAGGTTCAGAGGTGATAGTAACCCAGCAAAACTTGCCTCAGAAATGCTGCTCAAAAACGGAGTTAGGGGCATTAAGTATCTTGACGGGTCCAGTAGGAGAAGTCCGGATCCTGACAAGACTTATAACTACGTAATGTTCGATGACGCTGACATTACGATCACTGAGAAGAACGATGTAAAAATAAAACCGTCAGACGTTCAAAGACTGTTTGATCCCGGTGATGCTCGAAAGCGCGAGAATAAAGTCCGAGGCATCGACGTTGGTGACAAGTCCAAGAAGCAAACTGAGCTAAGTGTCCGGGATTATCCAGACAACCCAGATCCCGATTCCGTTGCACTTCCAGCTCGTCTCGGAGTTGTGAACCGTAATATCGCCGGGGTTCCAAATACGTATGCCGAGGTGGTTAACATTGTTGAAAACCAGGTTAACCGGATCAGGAACATGATCAAAAACAAACCAGAGTTTGCCCAGGCTGCTGCAAACTTTTACCGCGACATGGCGGAGGTTGGTTTTGGTCTTGGCAAGAATCTGGCACCACTCGGGCCCGATGGAAAACCTCAGCTATATAGATCAGCCGAGCTGATGCTCAGACTGCTTGCGCTGGGTTCTCCGCGCACTGGAGTTGCTGCCAATGCGACTAAGTCTGTCCGGTCTACAATGGCTACAAAGGGGCAACCTGGAGGCTACAAGATAGGCATGGGCACAGGTCAACTGGGAGCCAAGAAAGCTGCTAAAGATTGGGGCGAGGGTAAACACTTTGATGTTACATCCAAAGAGGCGATCGGTGCCGATGATAAAGTCAGAAACTTTTATCTCAACTCCCTGGCGGACCTCATTGAAATGGCAGCAGCCGATCAATCATTGACTCCATCTGAGCGAACCAGGCAAGCCAGAATGCTGCGATTGATGGCGGCCAAAACACTGGGGATGACTGATGGTAAAATGGACGCTGCACTTGAGGGCAAAGTCATCAAGTTCTTGGATGGTTTGGCGACTGTCGACATGTGGGATATGGCATCCAAAGGCTACGCAATTGGTGGTTACATTCCGTTAAAGAATCGCGCCAAAACTAAACCCGCTGCCTATCAATGGTCAGTTCCGAAACATAGAGTCAAGTCGACGATCAACAAGAGGATGTTTAAAGACATTCTCAAAGAATCTAAAATTTTACGAAGAGACGCTAAAGGCAAAATCAAAAAGACTGAGCCCAAGTCCATTGAAGAGTTGGATTACCAATATGCGAAGTCTCTAATGATCGAGGGGCGCCAGGATTGGGACGCTGAAAGCTGGGCTGATCGTGTCTCTCAGGGATTTGATGCGGACACTGAGTTCTCATACTTTAAGCTCAACGATGAAGCTGGATTATCTCCCGGCGGAAGTGGTCCTGTGTATGACGCTCAACAGATGATTGATGGTCTTATAGCGGATCGAGTCAATGAGCTCGGTCTCGCTGGTGACCTAGGCAAAGAAAAGTTTAAAGCCAGGAACGCTCAAGAGGTTATCTGGGCACTCGAGAAGAGTGATAATCCGCTTCTCAGTAACCGTCAACTAGTGCGGTTTGGGGACAGGTTAAACGATGTTGTTAAGATGTTCGATAAGATCGTTGAGACCAGGAGAATCGCTCCGGATAAGATTACAGAGAAAGCTCAAATTGCTCTCCAGGTTATTGAGGAAACATACCGAGCCACAAGTGAGCAGATGATACCTATCGAGGTCACTACAGATGGAACCACTCCCACTGCGAGAAAGATTCAGGGAGTAGAATCCATTGCCGGTGCCGAGGCGCTAACTCAGGCAGTGGCTGATGGGAGTGCTGATGGATTGCAGACGATACTTGATGGCCTGGGACTGGATGCTTCCATCACTCAAGTTAAGACTGGGAGAGGTGGTTACCGCATGGACTCTGGCGAAATCGGAGTAAGTCCAAACATGGTGATCTACCTGAGAGGCGACAGGACTCTAACAGGGACAATCATGAAAGCATTGTCGAAAGCATGGGATCAGGAAGCGGGTAACCTGATACGCAAACCGACACTCGAGGAGACGTTGTCCGGTGCTGACACAAATCATGCCGTTCAGTTTGACACTACGAATCTGAGCCCCGATCAGGTCAAAGAGTTCTACACTGAGTTGTCTAAGCTAACTGATGATGATGGGAATGCATTTCTAACAGGCTTTACCGAGACTCCGGAGGGCATCTTCATTGGTGATCAGTATTACTCTGGCAACATGAAACGAGAAATAGCTAAAAACAAACAAGCTATCAATGAGATCAGGGAAAAATACACCGTTGGTAATTTAGCGGTCGAGCCAGTTATTGTTGAGGACTTTTACCGCTCAGACGATGTGACTGATAGTCCTGCTGGTGCCGATGCACAGGGAGTTGACCAAGAACTTGCCAGGTTGGTTTTGAGTTATGCCAAGCGAAAAATTGAAGACGCAAAATCAAAAATCAAAGCGGGTGAGTATGGTGACGTTAATCAGAAAGTTGACAGGGCGGAGTATGCAAAACGAGCGGTCGACAGGATTAAGACCGTGCCTGGGTCGACTGAAGCTCTAAAGTCTGAGATGGGT
>Ga0222718_10001839_pt1 | contig 19624 bp, 29 predicted proteins | sample C33_27DmetaG_FD_165045 | JGI IMG/M metagenome (GOLD analysis project Ga0222718, IMG submission 165045) | Estuarine water microbial communities from San Francisco Bay, California, United States - C33_27D | ecosystem: Environmental > Aquatic > Marine > Unclassified | place: USA: California... | reverse complement strand
TCCATCGGTATGCTACACCCGATACTCTATCTTGTTTTACATATATGTGGACGTCACGCTTGGGTTTCACCATCAGCGCAAAGTGGCTCATCCCACTATCGATCCCAACATGAAACCGTGCATTGTCAATAATATATGCAAGTTTGTTCAAACCCAAATGCTCCTGACCTCCAACATCAACTAGAGGAAGATCATACTTACTCTCTATTGTTTTAATATCGTCAGGTGTGTACCCCGATTTCTTATTTCTTGGGCGTCTCTGTATTGTAGCATACTCGCCAGCTGGTATTGGAGTGGGTTCAAACTTATTCTTGTCCAGCTTGATATAATCATCATACTCAGGATAACATATTAGTGTTTTTCTACCAGACTTAAACTCTACCTCTTGCTGGCTCTTGCTGTTCGCATAGACATTGAACGCTGCGTGGTCTATGATCCAATTGTGTGTTGTTGGTTGATCTAACATACTGATCAACGTAGCAAATGCGCCATGGACGTTTGGAACGAGCATGTTGCTTCCATCATGTGTTTGATATAGATTGCTTATCTCACAAATGCAGTCACCGAGCCCACTACGACCGGCTTTAGTTCCTTCTGTACGATGAACATCTGTACCAATGAAATCACTTCCATCAGCAAACACACGAGCTATAAAGTTCATTTCTCAACGACACAAGTAAATGAATTGTATAGATCTGGACCATCAGTAACAATAACCTTAGAGAATTTTCTGGCGTGAAAATAGTCTCTAAGGTATGTTGGTGTCAACACTGAAATATGTTTACGATTATTCCACGGTCTCCAATATGTCTGGGAATAATCTGGGAGGTACAAATACATGATTCCCCCATCCTTCAATCTCGTCGACCAGTAATCAAGGGCTCCAACCCAGTCTGGTAGGTGCTCCAAGCAATGAGATGAAAAGATGTAGTCATATTGTTTATCAGGCAGATTATATGCATCCCATTGATCATTAATCTGCAGATCAATTGGTGTTGCTCCAGGGAAAGCCCATTCACGTCGGTTGCAGCCTATATCAAGTCCTTCACCCGACAACAACTCTTTTGCAAACGGAATAGCGAACCGTGCTGCATGACCATTCGTCTGCAGTTTTAAGTACAGATTTCCCTCATGACTAACAGTGTCAAGCATACTGGTTCCAATAGTTCTTTGTTGCTCCTGTGTCGAAATCAAACCCCCACGTATCAATATCTTTCTTGTACCAATCAGCGACAACCTGAATTGTTTGGGGTGTGTACAGATCTTTATACGAACCAGGATTCAAAGCAGTAACATTACGGGCCCTAGACATTTCAGGGATTTTGAAGTACATTTTCAAGTCCTGGTCTAGATTCTCGAATCGTAGGATATCACAACGAATTGTTCCTTCATCATCCGATACATGCTCAAATGCAGGATACCAACCACGGATTGCTCGGTGCCACATGAACTCTACACCACCCCACTTGTGACGATCCTCTAAAAACTCCTCAAAGCTGTTGATTGGATGTTTTCCAGCTGGCTCCTTCTTTTCTACCTCAATTACTTTCTTTGCGAAGAAGTAACGCGACACAACTCTATCCCAGGGGTTGCGTACTATGGCAAACGCATCATAAGCTGATGTTAGTGATGGACTCCAATCACGCCACCGTGCATGTTCAAACCCATGATGATCTCCAATCTTGTTCATGTGAGCCAACACAGCTTCGCTATATGCTTTGCTCTTATGGTTAGCTGGAACTGCAGTAATAATTTTATCTGCTAGTTGGGGACTGCGACGAATCGTCATCCCCGCATTCTTAGGAATGTGAACGAATAGTTTTTTAATTAACATTAGCCATCAACTCCTTAACATTCTCTCCCCCGTTGGGAAGTTTGTCCTTCAAGAAGAAATGAACAAAGTGGGCTTCTTTCACCTTATCATCCCTAATACCTTTATACAAACCATTCCACTTCCAATCAAGATGCTTGACCTTCATGCCCTCTTTACGAATCCAGGTATTAAGAAGTGTTTGATCTGTCGACCACTTCCATGCTCCCTGACCATCAACAAAGTCTTTGAACTCCGGCCGGCGAAGGAACTGCTGTGGTGTCTCTCCATTGAGGTACTTATCGAACTTCTTATTCATCACCATAACACCCATATTGATAAACTCAAACCCTAATTGGTTTGGCTTGAAGTCTAGTTTGTTGCTATGGAGCTGGCCGTACTGCATCCGAGAGTAGCCAATGATCTTTTGCGCATATTGTTGCGTGATTGGCATCTCACGTTCTACGACCCCACCAAAGTCAAATTTCTCGTGCATCTCATCAAAGATGTTAGGTGCACCTGGACGAATCCAAACATCAGCATCAATGATAGCAACTTGGTCGTATGTCTTCAGGAATGTGAATGCATTCTCTTTCTCGAAAATTGGAAGAAACCCACCATGCTTCTCATATGACTCTTTACTACGATTAGTAGCAAACACATCAGGCTTGATCATTAAGATAGGTGTACGTTGGACCTGATGCTCAATACCATGTTGTTTACAGTACTCAGCAACGGAATCGACGCAATGGTCATATAGACTCGACTTCCGTCCAACATACACCTGATATATCACTCGTTTCATTTCACTGTCCTGTAATATGCTCGTATATCTCTTTCCAATTTTTCTTCATTGGAAATTCATTGTCATTCATGTTATGACCGTGCTCCATTACCAATGGTCGAAGACCGTTCTTTGCTCCTTCACGAGCATTCTCAGTCTTGTCTTCTATCCACCAGTAATCCGTACCTTTGTACTTAGCAAGCTCTTCATCCTTGTCTGCACCAGTGTCAAGGAAAATAAACTTGTCAAATACTGTTTCACCAAATAGTTTCTTGAGATTCATTTCCCTCAATCGGGCGGGTGACATATCATCAGACAAAGATGTAATCACATGAAATACAAATCCATGCTGTTCATGTAGTTTACGAACGTAATAGATTGCATCTCTTAACGGAGGAAGAAATCCTATAGAAGCCGACTCATTGAAGTATCGAATCAACTCTTTGGACAGCTTAGGTGTAATACCATATTTCTTGTCCATCTTATATTGATACTGGCCGCCGCGCGTAACTTGATAACCCTTACGCCGCATCCAAATATCAAATGCAAACTCCCAATTGAGCAACACGCCATCACAATCAGTTAAAATAATTTTGTCCATAATATTCCTTTTTGTATATTATATACTATACTGTGTTGGGGATCAAGTGTGAGTTCACTGCAGTATGAAGTAACTTCTCTTTGATGTATGTTTTAAATGTATCATTATGCTCTATCCTAGGCCTGATGTAGAACGGGGCGAGGTTGTCAGTTGGATTGTCAAATGTTACTAACTCGCTGTTGCTAAAATCCCAAGTACCAATTGCCCACGACCCCGGTCGGTCAGTTCCGTAGCCTCCATATTCCTTCATTAAGTATTGCGTAAACATAAAATTATCAAAGAAGTTTGTATGTTCATTTTTCCAAAACGTCATGAACGGCGCCCACATTTTCAACCTCGCCCCTATCGACTCGAGGGATTGGTCTGCAGGTTTAAGCTCAATTATTTTTTGTAAGATCTCCTGTTCCGTCATAGACGAATATCCATACTTTGCTAGATCAACACCAAACGCACTGACTGCTTTTTTTGTCGCGTCGTAACCAATAAACAAACTGTGTGTTATCGTAGATAAAAACCACTCCCTTTCGCGAGAAAACTGAACTAGCTCTTGCGTATCAGACTCCATTTGTTCTAGGGACAATTTTGGTAAGCCACAAATTAGGTTTCCCTGAACAAACAACCGTTCTCCAGATTGTTTGAAATGGCTGTAGATATTGTCGAGTGTGTGGTAGACATGATCTTTATGCATGCCCTTTCCTATCACTTTACCTGTCGGTTGGTGTAATGTGTCGATACCAAACTGCATATAGTGGAATCCAGCTTCACAAGCAAGTTGTATTTGTTCTGGATGTGTCTTCATTAACTCGAGTCTTGCGTAACCTCCAAACCGAGGTGTAAATGACAAACGATTTACAACTCGTACAAGTCGCTGGAGTGTTTCTGTTCTTGAGTTTACAGTATCGTCACTCAAACCAAACTCGGTGAATCCATGATTGTCATATGCTGATTGCAAGAACCTGTATAATTGCTCTTCGCCTATCGACGTATCTTCTTTCATTCCCAACAACGGATAACTGCAAAACTTACAGGCAAATGGGCAGCCCCTTGATAATTCCAACATCGGCGTTTCACCTGGAATGTGCCACAAATCATGTTCGTGGAACTCATACATATAATCTTGATTTTCTAGGTGAGTGGAGTAAAACGTATCAGCGTCAATTACTTTTGTCTTGTTAGAAATTGTAAACTTGAGTTGATGCTTCTTGTAGAAGTGATGATCAATTATTCCAAGCAGAGCATGTTCACCATACCCAACGACAGAATAATTTGCATCGACGTCAGCTGGAGGAGGCGTCAGGCCTCCTGTTACTATTACAGCTTGAGGGAATAGCTGTTTGAAACGTGTAATGATGCTCGCAATGTGGGATGGACCATAAAGAAATGTTGTTGATACACCTATTACGTCAAATGGGCGTTTATGATGCTTTGCCCATCTGACGAGTTCTTCTTGTGTCCAAAAACCAATATATTCTAGAATATCAACATAGTGGCCTTTTTTCCGTAGGCGGTCAGCCATGATGTATGCGCCTGGCATCCTTGGCCGGCGAACCGCACCTGCTGATGATTGCAACCTACTATCACGTGTTGATGGACCGACGTCATCAAATAATGATTCAGCAGGATTATCACGAGTACGACCGTTTAATATACCATCAAGTTGGTACTTACCAGCAGCGCCACCCTTAACTCCACAGAATGAGTTAATTAAAAGAATCTTCAAAGGCTTCAGATCGTCCATTATAATATGCCTGTGTTAAGTGCTGTCTGTTGTAATTGTTACGACCAGCCCTATCTTCTTTCTGAAGACGTGAGTCCCGCTGCTCGGATCTAAACTTATCTTTAGTACGTTTCTTATTACGTGAATCAAAACGCTGAAACTTTGCCATGATACCCTCTTAGAATGCGTCCCCAGCTGAACGCGTGCTTTCAACTTCCTTTAGGAAGTCCTCATAACCACCGACATGCTTACCTGCCCATTCAATCTGTGGTACAGTTCTTACACCTGGAAACTTTTCTTGGAATTCTTTCCAGGCATCATCATCGGCACCAATATCAAAATATGTGTAAGAAAGACTATATTGTTCAGCGATGTTCTTTGCCTGAACACAGAACGAACAATTGTCTTTACCGTAGATGTTAATCATTTACAATTCCTAACATTTCTTTTGTCATGATGTAATCACGAACCAGGCCAGATCGAACAATGTCATCCCAACCAAAGTTTACAATACTAAAACTTTTCAATTGCTCTATAATACTAAGGAATTTGAAGATACCTTCCTTCTCATCCTTAAACCTAAAATCTGATTGATGATAATCACCGCTAAAGATAATCTTACTATCTTTACCAACTCTGGTGATTATAGAGTCAAGTTCATGGAAGTTCAAGTTTTGCATTTCATCAACGACAATAATTGCATTGTTGAATGTAGAACCTCTAATGAACGATGTAGACTCGAACTGCAGCTGCTTTGCAGAGATCATCTTATTGTAAGCTGTGGAATCTCCAAACAACTCAGTGCACAAAGATTTATATAGAGAAGTAAATTGAATCGTCTTCTCATCGAGTGTACCAGGCAGAAAACCAACATCCCTAGTTGGTACCATAGACCGTACAATGATTAATCTGTCTTGAGGGTATTGGGGGTCAAGAACTTCTTCGAGTGCAAGATACAAAGCGATAAATGTTTTACCTGTACCTGCAGAGCCTGCAAGGATTAGATTGTCTCCCTCATCCCATGCTTTAAATGCTACTTCTTGGTTCTTGGTGATTGGTTCGAATGTCCGTAGGTTGTCAATACGGACAGTCATAGAATTATTTTTAGGGCGATCGGTGCCGCCTTGTTCTCTTTGTTTGGCCATCAGATATGTTTAATAGTATTGCCTTGGCCTGAGCCTTTTTTGACTTTTTTAAGTACGTCGTTCCATTCGGTACCGGCGCGACGATGTGGTGTCTTAGAATCGCTGATCAGACCCATTGGTACTGTAACACCAGGCTCCCAATCAGGATTATCTAGTAGATATTGTTCACGTGCAGACATTGAGAGGAACATTTCCTTCTCTTCACCTGTCTGTTTATGTCTCATTACGTATGTTGGCATGTTGATAGTTTAACGGCCAGTCTCCTGGCCGTCCCTCCTAATTATTGCACTACTTGTTCTCTCTCAGCCACATATGAGCTTAAATAAGCTCGCTTCCTTTCAAGTTTTGTGACTAAGTCTTGTTTACCTTTCTCGACTAACTTTTGAATGTGGTTGTCCAATTCAATTACGTCTTGCTTAAGTCTTTCGAGTTGGGATATTGGCATGCAATCTCCTTATAAAGTTGAACACTATTTGATAAGATTAGGAAAGGCCTCCTCTGCAATGGTTTTGGTTATAGTCTTCGCTGGGGCTTTTTTATTGATCATGTCAATAACTAGCTCAGCGTCCTTGGGGTGAATAGACTCTAAGAGCCTAATAAAAAGTGCTTCACGCTTGACAGGCATCATATCTTTACCCTTGCCAAGTTTGTGGAAGTAAGCAAATTGGATGTTCTGTCGAAGCAGGTTCGATGGAGCAGACCTTGCGTCTGCTGGTTCATAGGGCGGTGGGGAACCCTTTGGTAGCAACCACTCTACGCGAGAGTCGTAGATACCCTGCAGCACATCCTTGAGAGCGGTTGTTTCATTATCTCTCAAGATTTTAATTTTTTCATCTTTCGTTTTAGCCTTACCGACTTTTTCAAAGATCTCATAAATTAATAAACGATTAGTATAAGCCATATTAAATAAAATCTCCAATGCTATCGACGAGCTGTCGACATCTCTTTTCAACCAAGTACGGAAGTATCTTAGACTTGTTAGCCGTTACTTGCTCATCAAAAATATTTATAATTTTCTGTTTTAGGTGATCCGGTGTTTCCGCCAAATCAATTAATTTTTTATTCCGTTGGTAATTCCGATACCACGATGCAGCATGCAACAACTCACCATCTGATAGGTCCTCTACAATTGCATCGATCTTTTTTTGGTTAAGTGGAGTCTGACGAATACCCTCAACGAATACATTATCATCAGATAGAACATTAGGTATTCCATCAGCTGTGTCGCCTTTCAATATCAATTCAAGTAGTTGCTTTCTCGGGTTAGTCTCTGTAAGAAACTTTTTCTTGACAGGAGAGTATTGAGCAACGTTATCATACTTTTGCAACTGGACAAAGTCTTTGTCACCAGATACAATCATTACAGGTTCGTGTCTGCCAAATTCTTGTGTGTTGTGTGCCAATGTTCCGATAATGTCATCAGCCTCACACTCAGCAAGTTTGATTGTCTTGTATGGAAAGTTCTCACCAATCTCGTCAAACACAAGATTGATTACACGGAATACTTCAGTCCAATCAATATTAGATTGTTCACGTGAAGATCTGCGTTTCGCTTTGTAGTTCGGGAATGCTTCGTACCGCCAGTTACGTTGTCCGTCCCCAGCAATCACAATGTTATCAGTTCCGTACTTTGACTTGAACCTATTGACATGCATACGAATAGAATTGAGGATTGTATGCCTCAGGAAGTTCTCTTCTATCTCTACGCGTTGTGTAACAAGATTAGCAATTGCAATCCCGTTATAATCTATCAGAATCATCTAAACCAGCTTTCAAATGTTTAGAGTGTATCTTACACCCTATAAACTCATTGTAAAAATCATCTCTCAACAAAACATCATAATCAAATTGTAACTTAGCTTCGTAGTAAGAACATTCGCCTTTTGTATGACACAATTTTAATATAATTTTCTCAAAATTGCTACTGCCTTTTTGTTCTACCAACTGCTGGACTTCTTTACTGGAACCCCAATAATCTCTCCAGTCTGACTCAACTCTTGTACGGACCCTACGTTTACGAGTCTTCGTTACTGGCAATGTCTTTGGTTTCCAAAAGAACTTTTTACCGATATATTTCTTATCAGTATCCTTTTCCCTGATCATATAGACAAACCCCTGATAGTCATCAGGAGTTTCAGTGAATGGTTGGTTTTCATATAACCACATATAAATGCACCTTAAAACTCGGTAAGGGTACTTATATGACACTTTATTCATCGGCTTCTTCTTGCTCAAAATCCATCGTACTTCCACACAACGGGCAATAGACAGGAGTTTCTTCCTCCTCCTGTACTATTAACCGCATTGATGTAAAACAGACGACACATTCGCCCGTGTATTCTGTTTCACCCATTAGGCAGCCTCAGCCCAACCCCATTCGCCTTCCATACCGGTAACCGAGTATTCTGTTACTCGCTTCTCAAAGAAATTATCATGCGAGGCACCATTCAGCACCCAATCAAGCCACGGAAGAGGATTGTCCTTCACTTTAAACTTTGGTTTAAGACCAAGCTGTAGCAGACGACGATCAGCGATATGACGAATATAAAGTTTAACTTCATCTCTTGTCAGTCCTTGTACGTCAGACCCATTGAACGCCAAAGCAACAAATTTGTCTTCCAATGCAACAGCTTGCTTAGCCATCTCATAGATCTTTGATTTGAGTTCATCATTAACAATCCGAGGATGCTCATCACACAGCGTGCGGAACAACTTAGCGTTACCCTGTACATGAATCGTCTCATCACGGATAGACCATTCAACGATAGTACCCATACCTTTCATCTTGCCAAACCGCTGGAAGTTCAACAACATGACAAATGAAGAGAACAGCGACATCCCCTCATTGAACACAGATTGTGCTAGTGTAAGAGCAAGATCGGTCTGAGTGTGAATCTTACCTTGTGACATAAAGTCAATCTTGTCGGCCATCTCTTTGTACTCTAAAAACTTAAAGTATTCATCATCAGGCAAACCGAGAGTATCGTTCAGCAAAGCATATGCGCGTTGATGAACAGTTTCTCTTGCAGCGAAAGACGATAGCATGTTACGAACTTCGTTGTTCTTGAACTTGGGGATCAAGTATTCATGATAGTTCTCACCCACCTGTACATCGGACTGAGTAAACAGACGTAGAACCTGTGTGATAAATTCTTTCTCATCAGCAGTAAGTTTAGTCCGCCAGTCATGTACATCTTCTGAAAGTTCAGCCTCATCTTCGACCCAGTGAATCTCTTCATGTTTCTTTGCTAGTTCTACCGCCCATGGATACATGAACGGCTTGTATGTTCTTGATTGTTTGAATAGTGACATTTATCCCTCGCATGCTCGACACTCATCGCCCTCAGCCAGAGCTGGCTCGTGTGTCTGTGTGTTGTTTAGAAAATCCATTAGTTGTTCATAACCACCAACGTATTTGCCTTCTACGTAAATCTGCGGTACGGTCTTCACATCATCACGTCCTGTGACCTCTTTCGCAGTTTTTCCAATCTCTTGCAGATCGATATAATCAAACGGAATACCTCTTAGTGCAAGCTCGTCTTTAGCACGAGCACACCAAGGGCAATCGCTCTTACCATATACAATCGATCTCGTGTCGTCCTGGAGAGCAACACGCTCAATCTTCTCAGATACATTCTCCGCTCTTGCCTTTGCTTCGGTACGGAGATAGTACAATCCCTTCAGACCATCTTTCCAAGCCTTCAAGTGCACTTTATTTACATATGCACGCGAAGCACCTGATGGGAAGAACACATTGACCGATTGACCCTGACATATGTACTTCTGACGGTCACCAGCGTGTTGAACGACCCACGTCTGGTCTAGTTCCTGTGCTGTCTTAAAGATAGCCTTCTCACCCTCTGTCAACTCAGGGAGGTGTTGAACTGAACCCTTGTTTGTAATAATAGACGTCCATGTTGATTCGTTATTGATACCATGACGCGTCAACACTTCTTCGAGGTATCTGTTCTTTACTAGGAACGATCCTGCTCTTGTTCGGTGTGTGTATGCATTCGCTTTTGAAGGCTCAATACTAGGGCTAGTGGCAAGAATAACGCCACTAGAGGCGTTAGGGGCGATGGCCAGTAGATGAGCATGGCGGCGACCAGTGCCAACGCCGTCAGGATACTCACCTCTCTCCACAGCGAGACGTTGTGTTTGTTCAACTGCCTTCTCCTTGATATGTTTGAATACTACTTCATTGATTTGTCTTGCGAGCTCTGATTCCCAAGCCACGTTTTGCCGTTGTAGTAGGGAATGGAATCCCATTGCACCGAGTCCAATCGAACGCTCTCTTTGAGCTGAGTAGCGCGCTCTGGAAATTTCATCTGGAGCGTTTTCGATAAAATACTCGAGTACATTGTCCAGCATCGTGATGAGATCTTCGACAATGGTCGTGTGCTTCCAATCTTCATAGTACTCAAGGTTAAGAGAAGATAGGCAGCAGACCGCAGTACGATCAGGACCGGTAGGAAGATGAATTTCATTACAAAGGTTCGAGCCATGAATTTTTAATCCTAAGTCTTTCAAGTTTTGAGGTAAGAACTCATTCGCCCTATCAATAAAGTTTAGATAAGGTTCACCAGTACGGAAACGTACCTCAATAATCCGTTCCCATAGTTTACGAGCACTAACAGTCTCAGATACTGTACCAAAGTGAGGATCTTTAAGTTCCCAATCTTCACCTTTGATTACAGCTTCCATGAATGCATCACTGATGTTGATAGCGTTATGGAGGTTCAATGCCTTACGCTGAACATCACCAGTTGGAATACGAATGTTCAAGAACTCAGCAATATCGGGATGAGAGACGTCCATATAAGCCGCATACGAGCCTTTACGCGTCTTTCCCTGTCTATACGCAATCATGTCTGCATCAACGGTATGTAAAAATGGAATTGGTCCTGGAGCAATGTCAGTGACAGATCGAACATCGGACCAATGGCCACCAACACCGCCACCAAAGATAGACAACCAACGAAGCTCAGAAGAGTGGTCAATCAGACCATTGATTGTATCTGGGACGTATGTTAGAAAGCATGAGATCGGCAGACCCTTATCTTTCTTTACACCATTAGGTGCATTCGATAGAACAGGACTTGCAAACATAAACCATTTGTTACTTACATAATCATATAGTCTCTGTGCTAGCGCTTCGTCTTTCTGTCCTTTGTATGTTGCCCAAGCCTGTGCGGCTCTTGAGTATGCTTCTTGTGGGGACTTTTCATAATCGCGCATGTAGAAATCCTTCAACATGCCGACAGCGTACTCAGTTAATAACTCATCTTTACTTACATTAATTTTTACAGACATGTAGATCCCCTACTCGTGAATTCACAAGTATCATCGTTGTTTTTGTGGAAGTAGTATTATATAGGGTTTTCAAAATGTGAGCAAGTATTATTTCTTCTCAGGTTCGTAATATTCTTTATACTTAATTATAATACTTCTCTGCTTGGCAATCAAGTTCCTTGCCTCAGCAATTGTCAATGCTAGTTGAGCATATCCATCATCTGTCAGAGCGATGAATACTGGGTCAGTACCTTCACCCTTCAGCTGCTCGAACACTTGATTTACATTTTCTTCTGTGACAATAATAAACTTAACATCCCTTGCCTCCATAGGATCAGGCATAGGAATATTCAAACGAGTCCTCTCAACGGCCTTTGTCTGTACTTCTACAGTCTTTACATCAGGTCCTTGAAATAGACTCGTGATACCACAACCGCTAATTAGTAGCGGAAGTGAAATTAGGATTAATAAGCGCTGGACATTCACGATTGGCCTCTATAGGTGATGGAGCCTTCTTTTCTTCTTCTGTAAGAGGAGATCCACTAGCAATTTCTAAACACCGCAGAGCATTCTTCACTCCACGATCAACCAGTTGTTGAGTCTTCTCTGTATTGGCAATGGCAAATACACCAAAGTCTCTTTTATCAAATTTCTTAGACAAAGCATTTACGTCTTTGCGCTGTTGTTCGTTTTCTTTTCTTAGCTGCTCGTTCGTAGCCTGAATAGCTTCGATATCAACTTTCATAGAAGTGATTAGTGCCTGCTGTTCTTGAATAGCACCTTCGAGCTTTTGTTCATTAAGTTGGGAGACGGCTAGAGCAGCCTGTAGGTTGGAAATATAATAGATACCGCCAGCCACTATTGAGACAATTGCTAGGATTGCCACAATCTTAATCACAGAACCAATTCCAAACATATTACTGACCTATCTTATTATCTTCGATATATTTCCTGAATCTTTTTAGTAGGACGGGCGGTTGATTCTTCTTTCTACGACGATCAACAACGACCTTCGGACGCATTGTCGGAGGTAGAGCAACAGATTGATTGCCAATAGATGTAGCTGGTGCTTCTTCTTTATGCATATTGATATACCAATGCGCTAGTTGTTTCTTTCTTTTACTCGCTGTCTTGGACGAACGAACTTTCTTTAGTTGGCTGATGCTCTTGCCTTTGAGACCATGACGAGCCATATCCCCTTTGTCTTGAGGATTACGCCCGTCCATAAAGTTCTCTTTCATGCCAGCAGCTCCCCAACCGTTACATATATTTTTTGTCTTGTAGGAAAATGAATACCTTCGTAGATATCTATACCAAATATCTTACCTATCGGATATGCATTGTCTTCGATCTTGATGTAATCCTTTGGTCTGACCATCTCATCGAATGTTCTGTTTAGTACCTTAGCATTCTTTGCTTTGTACATACCAGGAGACAGTCTACCATCTTCCAGAACAAACCAATCACGACCTTCTTTTACATCAAGAACGGTATCGCCACCTAGTTGTGCAATACCTTCTAGCATTTGTTTTTCCGTGATGCTAAATTCTTCTTTCAGCAAATACAACGCTGCAGCATACGACGCAATCTTCTGTTTACCACCAGGAACTTTTTCAATTAGTTTCTTGATATTGAATACTAGTCTATGGAAACGTGTATAAGCATCTCTCTGCTCTTGAGAGGAAATATTAACATCCTTGTTACGTTTACCATCTTGGTCTATGATACCAAGTTTAAACGCCTTCGTATCGACGAAGTCGGTTGTTAATAATCTTAGGAATCTTAGTGTGTATACTAAGTCTCCTGCTCTCTTTACAATTCCCATTAAATCTTTCTCAATTGTTCTACTACGTATTGGTCCATTGGTATGTTAGTATACTGGTCATTACGAATAATCTTCAGTAGTACCAAGAACGGTTTTATGATGTGCCATTGATCCTGCTCGACCTTCATCTCCAACATCTTAAGACCAGCATCTATACCAAACACATTGAACACAACAATCAAATGATTCAGTATCAATCTCTCTGACAGTTTACCAGTTTCCTGATACCTATTCAACAATCTTTTTATATACTTGAACCGCTTGAGGTCCTCATAAAACTCCTCTGCATCAATGAACCGAGGATTATAATAATGTTTTGCAGCGTATATTAAAAGGTTCTGTTCTGTTAGCTCTATTTCCATAATAACCTAATCAAGATAATACAATCTTATTTAGGGTCGTCTAATTGGAAACGGCCAAAAGCCTCTTGGTTCCTCTTCTTGTTGTTCGACAGGAGCTGGTTCAGCTTTCTTACGACGAGAGCGTGTTGGCTTAGGCTCTTGTTCAACAACAGGTACCTCTTCAACAACTGCGGGAATCGGTTCAACCTTTACTTCAGGAGCAGGTGGTGGCGTCCAGTCTTTAACAGCCATGTACGCATCAATCTGCTCTTGAGTAAATTTACGCTTCAACAGAATCTCCTTACGCTTGGGATGTTTCCAGCCTTGAGGAGTTGGTACTGCATCTTTGGCCCACTTAGGAGGTTCTATCATATCTTACTGTCCTTGAACTTTAGAAACTGTCGGCATCGCTTTATCGCCAGCACTATTATCACCATTACGCTTAGGGGCAACGCTAATGCCAGCTGTCGCAGCTTTCGCTGTATCAGCAGCTGCTTTAGCACCATCAATACCTGAATCATTACCGCCTAAACCTCCGTGCTTAGCAACAAACTCCTTTTCAGAACCAGATGCCTTCGAGTCAATTGGTTCAGGAGCAGTAGCGCCCTTAGTATGAGCGTCTTGTTTTTCCATGATCCGACGGAATACTGTCCACTCTGTGCCTTCACGCATCTTCGAGCTACCGTCCTTGTTTGCTTTACGTTGGTATACAGTACCAGTAGAAACTTTCTTCTTATCAAATGGGCTCTTTTCTGGACTGCCTTTGGCACGATCCTTAACAGCCTTCATCATATCATCCCAACCCTCTTGTTTCATCATCGGGCAGTCAGGACTATGGTTCTCCATAGAGCCGTCGCACTGTGGGCATGGTTTCATCTTACCCTCAGCCTCTTCGACCTTTTCCACTTCCTCATTCCGACCAGCTGGATGACCAGGCTTGATAGTAACAGGATATGTCTTACCGCCCATCTCAAAGCTCTTCTTACCAGCTTTGTGAGCAGCAGCGGCCTTACCCATAAAATGAGCTACGCCTTCCTTATCGAGGCCTTCTGGCACTTCGAATTGAGGTTGATTACCTTCCAGGACCTGGACGTAGGCCTGGGCCATTTTTCTAATGTCTGATGTTTTCATAGTGTTTCCTTACATCCAGATTTGCGAAGCAATTGTTCCGATTACGGCCACGAACGTAGCCCAGAACAATTTGTTAATTAACTGTACCGTCTGTGAATTCTTTGTTACACATTCTTCCAAACGATCTAACTTTTCTGAAAATTTATTCATGCGTTCATACGCTGAATGATTATTCTTTTCTATCTGAATCAACTTCTCCTCTGCACGTGCAAGTGAGATCATTGCGTCAGATAGTCTGTCAATCTTTTCTTCGATTCTATCCAATCGATTATTTTGTGACTCTGTTGCCATTATTTCCCCATGTATTTATATTACCAGGCCTTACAAGACCAATACCGTGCCTTGTCCTTAGGTCCTGGATTGTCACAATTGTGACGAGCTCTAAATGACTTGCGACGAGCAGGAACATTCTTCTTGATCGTCATATTCTTATCACCAAAGTTGACCTTCTTAGCAACGCCATCGCCGTCTGGATCTACATACACTTTAGACTTCTTAACGTCGCCAGGCATAGGTTTATTCAGAGGAACCTTCTTCCCCTGATATGTTGCCTCGAATACTTTGAACGATTTCATTTCTTCTCGTCCTTGGCCATAAACTTCTTCAAGCCCATCTTAGCAAGATGCTTAGCGGTAGAAGGACCCTCACCTTGCTTACCAGGAACAACAGATTTTACTTTCTTGTATGGACCTTCGAAAGGAGGTGTCTTGTCTGCTTGTTCTGCTTTGTATGACTTGAACTTACGAGTAGCAAAAGGAGGAGCTTTCTCGCCTGGCTTGACTTTAACCATTTGACGACCAGTCAATCTATCAAGCGCGCGACTTTGACCTTTCATCCGCTGAGGAATCTTCTTCTTATCCTTCATACCTTTTGAGATATATGAACGAAGAGTACTTGTCTTCAACTCATCAATTTGTTCTTCTGTTTGTTCTGCAAACCCACGAGCTTGGACTGGCATCCACATCTTCTTCATATCATCCCAACGCATCTTTTTGCCATCGACCATTTTGTAATGAGCTTCAGCAACAGTCTCTTCGTTAGGACCTTTCATTAGAGGTTTGCCAAGACCACTCATACGGTTCAATGCCTTTGACATGCCAACATTACGATCCTTCTTGCCTAGCATTGTATCTTTCATAGCTTTCTGATGATAGCTCTTTACTGTCTTATCATCTAGCTCAGCTACTTGCTCAACTTCTTCTTTTTGAGTTTTATCAGCCTTAGCAATCTGGCTCATCAGTCGATTGACATGACCCTTAGCTTGAGCAGAGGTAAAGCCATGAGCTTTCTTCAGAGCCTCAACGCCTTGTTGATAGTTCTTGGTAGGACCAAGTGTCTTGTGCAAAGCAGCATCGGTTGGACGAGCTTTGACAGCCTCGTCAACTTCTTCAGCGACCTTCTTGGCCTGGGCTGTTGCAATAGCCATCTTCTTCGACATATCCATTCCAGGATTGTCGCGCTCAATTGCCTGAGCAATCTCCTCGCGCTTTTTCTTTTCGGCTGGTGTTAGAGTTTTCTCTCTGAGTTCTTGGAATGATTTCATTATCTGATTCCCTTTTGGCTTGCCTTGGCTTTGGCTAATGTTTGACGAACTTTGGCTCGAGTCAGCATCATGTCATGCTTCTTCTTGTCCTGCTCTTTCTCTTTTTTGATACGGTCTTTAGTTTGAGCAACCATATCTGTCTGCTCAATATCTAATGTCTTAGGATAGTTCTTTGCGCCTGGCTTGAGAGGAGCAAGACCTTTCTTACGACGTTGGTGAATGTTATACCAAAGACCTTTCTTAGCTTGTTTGCCATCTTTGGTTGTGTGAGTGTCTTTCGCTTCAGTCTGACCTGGCGTGACTTTCTTGGCATGGTCGACAGTATCTTTCTTGCCCCACTCATAGTATTCGTTCTTTGGCTCAACCAGCTCAACAGCATCGAGCCATTTACGTTTGTGAGAGCCATCAGCAAACTCTACAATCACATAATTCGAACCGAGGTGGGTAACTGTACCAACATCTTCTGATTCCTTGACAACAACTTTGTCGCCAAGCTCAAATAGCTTACCTTCGATAAAAGCTTCTCTTGTGTCAGATACAGGCTTAAGTGCAATGTGGTTCTTGAATGTCACCTCTTCTTTGAGGCCCATACCTTTACGGACATCATTGAATAGTTTCTTGGAATCTTTTGTCGACATGTGGTGAGGTAGGCTCTGGGCGAATGAAACAAAGTCATTCTTACTGGCATGACCTCTCTGCTTAGTAGCAGAAGCACCTTCAACACCTTCACCATCTGGGTCACGGTGGCCAGCAGACATTACTTTAATATCTTTGAAGTGATAAAAGCCATGACGCGACTCTTTACCATTGTACTTGTTTAACAGGTGTTGGAATTCATTTACACGATCGTCACCAACAACCATCACTAGCTTCTTGTGACCCTGCTTATGCAATTCGGTAGCAGCATCAAGAGCATTACGGACTTGTTTGTTGATCATTACGTTACGGGCATGCTTGGGAAACATCTTACGAGCATGCTTAACCTTATCGGAGTAGCTAAGAGGATTCTTCTTAGCGTCCTGCGACTGAGATACAAAAACTTTATATGGATTTCTACCAGCATGCTTGGCTAACGCATCAAGCATCTTACCATGACCAACTGTAGGAGGATTCATTCTTCCGAAAGTAAAGAATGCTGTCTTGTCCTCTTCAACTAAGAACTGGCTGAACGAATTTACCATAACAATTAACCAATACCAGGTTTATCAATTTTACCACTACCACCACGTTTACGATCGAGCTCTGCACGACGGATACGTGGCATTAGTTTCTTGACAAGACGATCAATACGGTTCTTGACCTCAGGACGGTCCATCCGTTTCTCAATCTCTTGTTTACGTTGTGGGGTTAGATCGCCCTTATCACCCTTGGCAAGTCTGTCAGCAACCATCTTGCGAGCCTGCTTCTGAGCACGACGCTTCAAAACGTCCTGGCTTGCTGTACGGCGCTTGGCCTTCTGCTGGCCAATCTCAATACGCTTGTGGTACCGCTTCATCTGACGACCGCGCTTGAGACGCTGGGTAGTACTTAGAGCTTCTGTCTCTACACCTTCGCCTGTATTGCCTGTAGGTGTATCCATCTTACGCTTCTTAGCGTTCTTGGATATCAAATCTGGCATGCCAGGGGTGTAGTCAACAGTTAAAAAATCTTTAAATTTTAAAGGTTTAGCCATTACGTCCTCGTTGGTTTGTCCCATCCTTTTAATATATCTGGCGAGAAGTTGTTGTGCGAAAATTCCATTCGATCAACAATCTTCACAGCATCACCACCAAGTTTATCGATTGCAACATATCCTTCAGCGCCTGTGACCTTGAAACCATTCTTGGTCTTAACAAACGTATCGATATTTTGCAACCGGTTCAAAGTATTTATAAGTTTTAACTTCGCCAAAACTAATTCTTTTTGCAAGTCAAAAATATACTTTAAACTGACTCGGTTCTCATTTGAGAAAAAGGAAAGAACATCATCCAACTTGGATTGACGGCGAGCTCGACCTTGAGCGGTCTTGAGCTTATTAATCTCAACACGATGCTTATTAGTTATATATCGGATGAGATTATTAACATGTCGAGTAGTATTACCAATCACTTCGCCTCGACGTACGAATGTGTTGTTGAATTGCTCAATAGTCTGAGCAAGTTCTGGATTAGCAACCAATGTCTGCAAAGTGCCGCTGCTGACCTTGTTGAATAACTTGCCAGCATTTGACAAGTGCAAGGTTACTGCAGCTGTTTCCTTCGCAGACATCGTTGCCTGTGTTAGGTCTCGCAACATTGCATCTTGAGACCATACATTCTTAGACTGCTTGAATTTTCTGATGTCAACACCATAAGATGCCTTCATAGATTCAAATGTACTTCCTGTATATGTCGTATGCCAGACAATACCAATCTGAGACTGCTTGATAGTCTTTGCAGCTTGGCTGTCTGTTGGTACAGCATAGACAATAGTATTTGGATGGAACGTCAGATACTTCTGACCATCAATCTTTTCTGATGCAAGGTCATACTTCGAGTATAGGAAGTCGCCTTGCACGACTCCTTTGATTCCAAGCTCAGGAAGATACTTCAGAGCTTGTTTTAACTTAGACGCAAGGTCACCAGAAGTGTCTGCATCAACTTCAGCGGCACTCTTATACACTTTGGGATTCTTGTTGAAGATCCCCTTCTTCGCTACAAAGAATTGTCCATCACGAGGATCAATACCAGCAAAGATAGCAGGAGCGCCATCCCACTTGACAGAGACATTCCCCTGATGCTTACCAGCAAGCATGTCACGTAGTGAGCGAAGAGCGTTGATAGCCTGACGTGTGCCATCAACCCCACCATACAGGACTTTGTCCTCTATGTGAGTCATGTGGGTGTTTTTCTGAGCAGCTTGCTCAGTGAGATAATCTTTGAAGTTTTTTGTCATACTGGTATTATACAATGGATTGGGGTTCATTGCAAGTAGCTAGTATTAGCTACTTTTAGTAATCCAGTAGAACTAAATCAAACGCAGCGGTGCACCGGGCGTTGTTTGACCTCATTGATGCGCGGATATCAATGTCAGTCTTTTCAGGTAGTTCAATAGGGATTGTAAAATCGTATATGTACTGACCACCTGTACCAGACACTTCTAAAGTATGTCCAATACGAAAAGCACCTGTACCACTATAACGAACAAACATATCAACGGTAGCATCGGCACCCGATTGGATTGATGCTGAACCCTTTGTTATATAAGCTGTCTGACCTGCTGGTACTGTATAGATTGCCATCAATGTTTGAGACTTGCTAATCGAGATTCTCAATACTTCGGTTGGAGTGCCTGTTGTTGTTGATACTCTAAACTGAGCTGTGTTATCAGCTGATGTGAAAGCTCTATACACTCTAGCAAATGTCTGAGAACCTGTACCGGAACTACCAGAGATAGTTATTGTTTCCTGCACTGGTT
>Ga0222718_10001838_pt1 | contig 19634 bp, 21 predicted proteins | sample C33_27DmetaG_FD_165045 | JGI IMG/M metagenome (GOLD analysis project Ga0222718, IMG submission 165045) | Estuarine water microbial communities from San Francisco Bay, California, United States - C33_27D | ecosystem: Environmental > Aquatic > Marine > Unclassified | place: USA: California... | reverse complement strand
CGCTATGCTGACACCTGAACTTGCAACAATATTGATCAAGTTAGTGGGTGATGTAAGTTTCTTGACTGAAGTCAGAGACAACGCTTCAAACAACGACTAGACGATGGCATACAAGATAAACAACACATTCGGAACCTTACTGGTAACACTGCCTGATGGCACGATCGATGTTGCCACAACAGACCTCACACTGATAGGAAAAGGTTACGCAGGCTTCGGTGAGAAGTTGAACGAGAACCTTGTAAAATTATTAGAGAATTTCAACAACACCACTGCACCTTCCAACAAGATACAGGGACAGTTGTGGTATGACAAGACAAACAACCAATTGAATGTTTACACGGGATCAAAATTCAAACCTGTTGGTTCAACATCAAACTCTGCTACCTCTCCGACCAATGCTGTGCAGGGAGACATGTGGTTTGACACCACGAACACACAACTTTATGTGTACACAGGATCAGCGTGGACCTTGATAGGCCCAACGACAGTGGCAGGATCTGGTGTGACACAGGTTATCACAGAATCACCAGAGGACAACACAGGTGTAAAAAGAAGTATTCTTAAATTAGTGGCCAACGACACGGTGGTTGGTGTAGTATCCAATCTAGCATTCACACCAAGTGCAACAGAGGCACTAGGGGCCTCACTGATATCAGCCGGCTTCTCCACAGTGGCACAAGGTATACAACTGTCAACGTCGGTAGCATCCGCTAAATTCAGAGGCACCGCCACTGACTCAGATGCGCTGGGCGGTGTGACCGCGGCCAACTACTTGAGATCCAACACCAACGACACAACCACAGGTTCTCTGGGAGTGTTGAATGACACAGGATTGACGTTGGGTGCAGGGTCAGACATCACAATGAGTCTCTCTAGTGATGACCTAACCATCGCACAGACCACCCAGGACAAGGACATCATATTCACGGTCAATGACGGCGGAGTGACCAAGGAGGTGCTCAGACTAGACGGATCAGAGGGCAGGATAGAACACCTAAGGGTAGGAGACCTCACAGTGGATGGCACACAAACCATAATCAACACATCCACGCTGTCTGTTGAGGACAACATAATAGAATTGAACAGGAACATATCCAGCAACGCGGGTATGCCAAACTACACCGGACTCAAAGTCAACAGGGGAGCAACGTCAAGTGCCACAGAACAGGATCTGTTCTGGGTGTGGGATGAAACATACGCTGATGACGGAACAACAATTTATGGAAATGCGGGCGGAGCCTGGACTGCTTTCAAGGCCGCGGCCAACACAGACACACCATTAGAGGCGCCAACACTAGTGGATGTAAGGGCCAACGTTGTACACGCAACGTCAACGGCGGCGCAGTACGCTGACTTGGCAGAGAGATATGAAGCGGACTGTCAGTTGGAAGTCGGAGAAGTGGTCAAATTGGGAGGCAATGCCGAAGTGACCAGATGTGCGCAAGAGCTAGATGATTCGGTGTTTGGCGTAGTATCAGAATCTCCGGCATTTTTGATGAATGCACACGCGGGCAACAATGATTCTCATCCTATGATCGCTCTGAAGGGAAGGGTGCAGGTCAAGGTGTCAGGCCATGGAAAAGCGGGAGATCGCTTGGTCGCCGCGGGAAATGGTGAGGCCAGGACTGCGTCTTTGGATGAATGCACCGCTTTTAATGTAATAGGCAGGCTGATAACGAATAAATACAACGACGAAACAGCACTGACAGAGTGTGTAATAGGAGTTAAATAGTTTTATGGCATATACAGCAGGTGATACAATTTTAGATGATGAATACAACGCATTTATCAACAACAGCAGTAGTCCTTTTGGCCTCAACCACATAGGTGGCACAGGATCAGCCAAATATGGACTGGGAGAATCAAATGTTGCCACGGTAAGTGCTGGCAACACCATCAACGCATCACACTGGAATTCATTGTTCACAGGAATAGACACGGTAGCGGCGCACTGCGGCGTGACCGGCAGTATGACTTCAAGGTCATCTGTGTCAGCAGGTGACACTATCGAGATTGCCAACGCGGTGGCCACGGACCTTGCCACACTGGCCACACAGGTTTCCACAGGAAGTCCAAGCACGACTGCAACCAGTCTATCAGCAACTCTACAGACATCCACATCGAACGCAACGTGGTACCAGAGTTTCACAACAGCGTTCACCATCACATTCGCCAATGCCGACAAATTGAGACACTTCTTCAACGCGGGAGGTTTCGTGAGGGTACACGCGGCAGTGACAGGTTCTGGACTTGCCGGCGATGGTGCGGGACCAGGAGCAGATGCATCTTGGACCAACCTATACTCAGCCCTTGGCAACATCGACATCAAGCAGAGTTCATCAACAAGATCAGGTTCGGGCGAGACCTTGACCACCAATGGTCTATCGAATGGTGCATTGGACCTGGGCGCAACTGACACCACTATAATCAAACTCACTGATGACACCTATCCATATGGTTCTAACACATTGGAAGTCAAGGCCAAATTGAACGCGGCGGTGGGATCAGCGACGGTGATGACAGTTACCATCGTGGCAACAGACGGTTTGACCGACTACGTCACATACACATCAGGTAACCTCGAAGGTTCTGACACGGAGTCATACAGGAACGGAGAGCACTCGCACTATCTAAAAACACAGGACACTACGGCGGCCAGCCTGGCGAACGCCCACGCTCCGTCATCCACTGGTAAGACCAGCACAACAGTAAACTAATAATTTTTTCCTGGTTGCTGGACCTCCATAATTATAGTATAATTGTGGTATGGACATCAGAGAACTCAAAAACCTTTCAGACAGGTCATATAGGATAGCGTTATCAAAGAAGAATGCCTTGGAGAAGTCCAGGTCATCGTCGGTGTTGGCGTACTCGGGACATCTATTCAAAGCAGACGCACAGATAATAAATCTGGTACAGGTCTTGAAACAGAAACACAAATCCTTCGTGGTGCTTGATTCGAATGACAACCCCATGTTGGTGACCAATCCGGATGAGTTCCTAGACAGGTTGATCTCCAAGAACCAAGAAGCGTTGAACACCTATCATCAATTGTATCAAGACATAACAACCAAAGGATAGGCCTATGAAAGGCGTGTTATTATACTGCTTCAATACCGAATTCTACAGGTATGACAAGATCGCCGCCAAGACGGTTCCTCTCCTCAAAAAAAATCTGAAACTGCCCATAACCATAGTGACCAATTACGACACTTTCAAACTACTTCCTCCGCTGGGCATGGTGAACTACATTTTGACCGATCACGAAACAGGAAACTACATCAATCGCAAGCCATGGCACAACCTCGACAGACACCGTGCATATGAACTTTCGCCATATGACAAAACGATTTTGCTTGATATAGATTACTTCTGTTTCACGGATTATCTTTTGACACTCGCAGATGCTGACAATGATTTCCTTGTGCACCAGGATGTACATGATCTGACAGGAAAGGGAAGTTACAAATTCAGGCAGAACTCTATGATACAAATGGTATGGGCCACTGTGATTGTGTTTGCAAAGACGGACAGGGCAAAAGCAATCTTTGACATGGTCAGACACATCAAGGAAAACTACAGTTACTACACTGAACTGTATCGTATCAATTTCCGTAATTTCCGCAACGACTATGCTTTCGCTATAGCACTACATCAACTAGGCGGACACCAAAATTATGATGTCATCCCGGCCAAGTTGCCGACATTACCGGGTGTGGCCAAGGTGTTAGGGATCAACAATGATGAAATTACCTGGCAAGTAGAGGATAACATAGGAAAAACATCTGGCACAGATGTGCATGTCATAGACAAAGGAGTGCAGAATGTCTGATAAGGGTTTTCTATGGTTCTGTCAGAACAATGACAACACCGACTATGTTGAACTTTCGATTGCTTTAGCGGAATCTATCAAAAAACACAACAATGTAAACAAAATTTGTGTGATCACTGACAGTAAAACAAAGATTAGATCACAACACATAGACGTTGTAAAGGTCTTAGATCATGACGACAGCCAAGAACACGAAATAAAATGGGCCAATGAATGGCAGGCATTTAATCTTACACCATTCACCCATACTATCAAATTGGCGGCCGACATGTTATGGACGTCAAACACAGATTGGTGGTGGTACTATCTTTGGAGGCATGACATGGTCTTTGCTGTTGACTGTTACAACTACAGGGATCTCCTGATCAAGGATGTGAAATACCGTCCGCATCACAAACGTAATTTATTGCCTAACATATACAGCGATCTGACATACTTCAGGAAAAGTCAGCGAGCATTCTTTTTTAGTAAGATATGTAAACTTATAACACAGAACTGGAAGGAGGTGTGCGAATCTATACTTGTAAACTGCTTTGACAAGTATCCAAGCACCGATGTTGTTTATGCATTGGCAAATAGGATAGTTGATCCCACACAGTCACATTCAGTAGATTACCCTTGGTTCAAGATACTACACAACAAGAAGTCCGTCAATGCAGTGGAGCATGTAGCAGACCAATCTAACTACCTTATGCCGACTAGGATAGCAGACAAGACGTACCTTGGTAATCACGCAATCATGAGGCCGTTGCATTATGTGGATAAAAACACCTTGAAGGAGATGGATGTCAGAAATTTTTAAGGCACTTGCGAACCTACCTTCACCCAAGGCCAACATACCTATGATAGAGATCCAGGGAAAGAAAATTGAGGTATCATTGGAGGTATTCAAAGAAGTGACCATGCATGGACCTGAAAACTACGAACTAGTCGATGGAAAGATAACAAGGAAACCTGATATACGTACCTACAAGTATGCATATCTGCAGAAAGCAGACGAGGGATATGATCTGATAGACGGAGACATGTTCTGGCCAGTTGGGATCTGCGAGGGAGGAGTGAAATGGACAAGGTAAAGGTTTGTGACCTAGATTTCGTCTATATCAGTTTCCGGGAGCCCAACAAGGAAGAGAACTGGGCGGATCTCAAGAACAAAGTGCCCTGGGCAAAACGTGTGGATGGTGTTGTGGGTTTTGACAACGCACACAAGGCCGCGGCCGAGTTGGCGGAGACGGATTTCTTCATCAGCGTGGACGGTGACAACGTGTTGCACGAACGTTTCCTGATCGAAACACTAGATTTCAGTTTGACTGATCCAAATGCGGTGCACAGGTGGAGGGCAAAGAACAGCATAAATGGACTTGTCTATGGCAACGGTGGCATAGTTGGTTGGCCAAAGAATACCTGTCTGGGCATGCGGACCCACGAGAACAGTGACTCAGAGGAGAACCAAGTGGACTTCTGTTGGGGAGTGCCACACGAGAACCTCCTGAACTGTTATTCAACGACTGTGATACATTCTACACCCAAGCAGGCCTTCGTCGCGGGATACAGGGAAGGGGTAAAGATGAGCCTCGACAGGGGTAAACCCATACCGGCTTCATTGTTCAACAAAAAGGTCTGGCCAAGCAATCTACGTACCCTGTCCACATGGATGTCTGTTGGCGCAGACGTGCCAAATGGCACATATGCCATGCTAGGATCCAGGATGGGTTGTTACGAAACAGTGATTGGCGATGCGGACTTCCTAAAGGTAAGGGATCTCGATCATCTGGAGAAGATCTACGAAGCGGTGACACCGGACATAGACATGGCAGAGGAACTCAAGACATATGGCGAGAGCATCAGGCAGAGGCTGGACATACCGGTGGCCGAATATGACGAGAACGAGAGCAAGTTCTTCAAGTACGCATTGTCACAACACACAAACCAAGGAGTGCAAGATCGTGAGTCAAAGTGATTACAAAGCGGACGCACTAAAGGCCAAAGACAAGTTGACCGAGGTATCTCCAACTATGTGCCTGGCCAAGTGGAACCAGACCTCACTGCACCTGCCAACTGGACTGACCAACAGTTGCTACCACCCGCCCCTGCACGAGATAGACCACACCAAATTACAAGACAACCCCGCGACGCTTCACAACACAAAAGAGAAACTGCATCAGCGTCAACAGATGCTGTCGGGCGAGAAACCCGCAGGCTGTAGTTACTGCTGGAACATGGAGAAGACGGGTGAGATGAGTGACAGGCACTACCGTTCAGGTGAACCTTGGGCCATGCAGGACTTCGACGACATCAAGAAGAATCCCATAGATGAGCATTGGACCCCCAGGTACGTTGAAGTAAACTTCAGCAACGCCTGTAACTTCAAATGCAGTTATTGTTCTCCACAGTTCTCCACCACCTGGGGCAAGGAGACAGAACGTTATGGAGAGTTCCCCACCACCCCTCCCCACAACGCACCAGAACACTTCCAGGGCAGGCGCAGACCCATACCAAACAGGGAGGAAAATCCCTATGTGACTGCCTTCTGGAGGTGGTGGCCCACGTTGTACAAGAACCTCAAGCACTTCCGCATGACCGGGGGAGAGCCCATGATGGACGTGAACACGTACAAGGTGTTCCAGTACATAATAGACCACCCCAAACAGGACCTACACCTCAACGTCACCAGCAACATGTGTCCAGCGGACAAGAAGTTGAAGGAGAAATACTTCAACATGGCGAAGACGATATGTATGCAGGAGAAGGTAGAACACATGATGCAGTTCGTGTCAGTTGATGCGTTCGGCAAACGTGCTGAGTACATACGTGATGGATTGGACTTCAACTACATGATGGACAACGTCGAGGAGTTCCTGGAAAGGATACCCGGACGCAACAGCATCACGTTCATAGTCACATACAACAACCTCAGTATAACAAGTATGGACAAGTTGTTGGAGAAGATACTGGAACTGCGTAGGAAGTACTCAAAGACCTATCAGAGGGTGTGGTTTGACGTGCCATTGCTGAGGCAACCAGCGTGGCAACAGATAACATTGTTGCCCGAGTCATACCAAGCCATACACCAGGACAACATAGAGTACATGAAGCAGAATTCCGGTGAGGAGAACGGACTACACATATTCAAGGACTTCGAGATCCAGAAGATGCAGAGGAATCTCGCACACTGGCGCGAAAACGCGGACGCAAGTACTCAAAATAAAAAAAACTTTTACGCTTTTTTTAACGAACACGATCGCAGACGTCTCACAAGGTTCTTGAACACGTTCCCTGAGATGGAAGAGTTCTGGGAGGAGTGTAAGAATGCCTGAGAACTTTGTTGCACATGGATGCAGTTTCACAAACTACAAATGGCCGTGTTGGCCAAATTACATCAAATGGTTCACAGGCGGAACCATGCTGAACAGAGCCGAGGTGGGAAGTGCCAATGAAACAATAGCAAGAAGAGTGGTTGAGTCTGTACACAAAGATGATCCAAAACACATATACATTATGTGGAGTGGGGCCAATAGATATGAGATGTGGGACGAACGCAACAACATTCACACTGGAGGGCATAGAGATCCAGAGAAGCACAAATACTGGGTCAATAATTTCCAAAACGACAATCAAAACAACTATAGGACACTTGTTAATATCATGTTCGCTCAATTGTTTTTAGAGAAACATCAAGTGCCCTACACCATGATGGTATGGCGTGGAGATGTTTTGTCTGACAAATTTCCTATCTACAATGACATCGATTGGTCAAAATTTGTTTTCTACAAAGACAATAAAGGATTATGGGAGTTTGCCGAAGATAATTTTTCACAATATTACCTGGCGGGTGAAAGTCATCCACCTCCGATAGCACACTACTACTGGGTAAAAGACGTGCTGTTCAAAAGTGATGTATTATGTCCACCAGATGAGCTAGATAAGTTAAGGAATTGGTATGGATGATCTAGAATATAAAAAACAGATACTGGACACAAAGAGTGCCAGTTTCTGTGGTGCTAAATGGTACAATGCCACGATATGGTTGGGCAGTGGAATGACCACTAGTTGCCACCATCCATTGCCACACAGGATAGATCTAGAAGAGATCAAAACGAATCCCAGTGCCATACACAACACCAAACAAAAGAAAGAGCAACGTAGGCAGATGCAGAATGGCGAACGTCCCGCAGGCTGTGAATATTGTTGGAAGATAGAAGACATGCACAGGGATAACATTAGTGATAGGGTTTACAAGTCGAAAATTTTCACTGACGAGGATCTGGACACCGCCTACAGATTAGATCACAACAAAGATGTAAATCTGAAAACACTTGAGATAGCATTTGATAGGACCTGCAATTTCAAATGCACGTACTGTAATCCAGCATTTAGTTCAACTTGGGCCAATGATATCAAACAGAAAGGCCCATACACAGGATTGACGTCAGACGGCCGGAACCATTTCACCCATCCTCACAACAGTGCGGAACCATACAAGAAGGATGAGACCAACCCATACGTTGAAGCGTTCTACAAATGGTGGGAGAGTGATCTACACAAAAGCCTAGATGAATTACGTATTACAGGTGGAGAACCAATGATGAGTCCGAACCTATGGAGATTACTGGATTGGATCGAGACCCAGGGAGAAAGAATGAATCCTGACATGCGTATAGCAATCAATTCGAACCTCGGAGCCAAACAGAGCATAATAGATAGGTTCAAGACAAAACTAAGAGGCTTTAAAAATTTCCATTTGTACACCAGTTGTGAGGCAACATTCGAACAGGCAGGATACATCAGAGATGGCATGGTTTTTAGTGACTGGCATTCAAATTTATTACACATGATGGTTGATAAAATTCCATCTGAAATACACAACATGGCCACCATCAATGCGCTGTGTTTGGAATCGTTGCCTGAGTTCTTGGAAAAAATGGTCTGGTTCAAAGGTGCCAGTAAAGTTTATGGACCAACCATTAACTACACACTCAACATATTAAGGTTCCCTAGTTTCCAATCACCGTTAGTACTGCCGGACGATCTACGGAATAAATTTAAACTGGACTTGGTAAAGTTCTTAAGTAATAACGAGAAATACCTAGAACACATGGAAATAAATCAAACACAAAGACTAATAGACTACCTAGATGTCGTCAAGACACCACACGCTGGTGCGGCCGCACAGGAACAACTACAGAAAGATTTCAAAATGTTTTACAGTCAATATGACAAAAGATCGGGCAAGGACTTCGAGAAGACTTTCCCAATTATAGGAGAATGGTATCGTGGCATATGATTATGGGGCCAAAGAGCCCGAGCAGTTGAAAATAAAAGACATGACTCCTAGAGAAAGAGAGTTGCTCATTGACAGCGAATCTTTCTGCATCCTTCCATGGATGCATCTGCATTCTTATCCTGACGGCAGGGCATATCCTTGTTGTTTTGCTTACGAACGTACTTCGGTGGGCAATTTGAACACAGAAAGTATGGAGCAAGTTTTCAATGGTGAAAAAATGAAAAAAATGCGTGTCAACATGCTTGAAGGGAAGAAATGCAGGGAATGTGTCAAATGCTACGACCAAGAGAAGTCGGGCTTCTTCAGTTTAAGATTAAGTTCAAACAAGCACTTCGGACACAACATTCCTTTGGTGCACAACACACTGCCCGATGGCAAGGCAGATTTTGTCATCAAATATTGGGACATAAGATTTTCAAACCTATGCAACATGGCCTGTAGAAGTTGTGGAACATGGTTTAGTTCCAATTGGTACGAGGACCACAAGAAAATAACAGGATCACCACCCAATCACGCCAAAATTATGAAAGTTGGACGATCAACCAATGACATATGGGAGCAGTTGCTTGACCAGTTTGATAACGTTGAACAGTTTTACTTCGCAGGCGGTGAACCCATAATCATGGAAGAGCACTATCGTATTCTCAAAGAGCTTGATAAGAGAAAGATGTATCACGTAAGATTGATCTACAACACCAATTTCAGTAAAACAATGTTCAAGGACATCGATGTCTTTGAACTTTGGAATAAATTTGAGTCTGTGTCAATCGGTGCGAGTCTCGATGCCGAAGGACCACGTGCCGAACTTATGAGAAAAGGAACCAAATGGGACGACATCGTTGCCAACAGGAAACGTATGATGCAGGTTTGTCCCAAAGTAGATTTTTATATTTCTTCCACCGTGGGATTGACCAACAGTCTGCACGTGGCAGATTTCCACAGAAGTTGGGTAGAACATGGTCTGATAAAACCTTCCGATTTCAACTTCAATCTACTGCAATCACCCTATTGGCAACGAATGGATATATTACCAAGGGAATTCAAAGAAAAGGTTAAACAGAAGTATCAAGACCACATAGCGTGGTTGAAGACTAATGACCCATTGACAAGGGCAACGAAAGGTTTTGAGTCAGCCTTGAAATGGATGTACGCAAACGATAATATTCAGCATCTTGATTATTTCTTTGAAAATACTAGGAAATATGACGCAGTGAGGAATGAAGACACGCCTTCCGTGTTTCCAGAGTTAAAAGAATTGTTTGACAAGTATGAAAAGAATTAAGCCAAGTGCTGGCAATCGGACTTTCTGCATGGCACCGTGGACGCACACGTATCTTTCGCCACAGACAGAAAGGCGTATGTGTTGCGCATCAAGGGAACCAGCACAGAGTTTCAAGCAGTACATAGACACAGGTAACGAAGCAAAAGAATACAGGCCGCTGACACTGGAGCAACATTGGAACTCTGATTACATGAAATCTGTGAGATTGCGTATGATGGCCGGCGAGGAATTATCTGAATGTGAAGTGTGTGATCACAAACTGCTCAATACCAATGTATACAGATCATACTGGAACCAATTGTTCAAACACAAAATAGATGAGGCATTTGAAAAGACCGACGACAACGGTGCAACAACAATGCCAACAATCAGTTTTGATTACAGGTTCAATAATCTTTGTAATTTTAAGTGCAGAATGTGTGGGAATATGCTCAGTTCGAGTTGGGAGGCAGAATCAAGAAAACACAATAATTGGGACAACGAAACACATCCTTGGATGGCATCACCCCTTAGAGAACAGATAAAGAAATTTCAGGACCAACAAGTGGTGCAGGAATTCCTAGATGCTATAGAAACAAAACAAATAAAGGAAATTTATTGGTGCGGCGGCGAACCTCTGATGTGGGACATGCATTGGCAAGCGATGGAGAGGATCATAGAACTAGGTTTTGCTGATGAGGTGTACGTGAGGTACAACACCAACCTAAGTAGGACATCTTTCCAAAAGTCAAATCTTTTTGATCTCTTAAAGTATTTCAATGACTGGCAGGTGTGTGCATCCATAGACGGAACTGAAGAAATAGGCGAATACATAAGGGATGGCCTTGACTACGAACAATGGCTACGTAACTTCAAGGAGGGACTGTCTTTTTCAACAAATCCAAGGCAGATGAGATTAGATTTTACAATAACACTCTTAGGTTTGTTAGAACTGAAACGTATGTTTGACCTTAGCCAGGAATTAAATACCGAAATTTTGACAAAAGTTATGTTTACCTTCAGCAACGATGAGATACTGAGTCCATTGTCACTACCCAAAGAACTTTTACACACTATTATAGATGAAGCGTTGGCATACATGGAACCCAAAGCGACTAAGAAACAACAGGCTCTGATAGATGTGTTGAAAAATTTGAAAAAGAGAGATACATTTGAACCCACTAAAAGGGGAAAACTACGCCAGATGTACATCGACAAAATAAGGAAGCAAGATATTACAAAGATCTTGGCAAAGGATGAAAGGATGCTGGAATGGTGGAGAAGTATTTAAAATCTAGTGTCTGTCCGTTACCATGGACTCATCTTGAAGTTGACGTGAACGGCGGTGCTTCTCCTTGCTGTCTATACAAAGGCAGTGTGCCAAATGTTAAAGTCTACGAGCAGAGTCTCAAGTCAATACAAGACACCGAATACATGAGCAACTTGCGAGAACAATTCAGTAATGGAGGACGTCCTGAGGGGTGTCAGAGTTGTTGGCAGGAAGAAGACGCAGGTAAAACATCAAAGAGGCAAAATTCTTTATACAAGATGAAGAACAGTCTAACAGACTGGACCCCCAATAGCGAGCCAACGCTGAAGTTCATAGACTTTAAGTTGGGTAACGTTTGTAATTTAAAATGCAGGATATGTGGATCGTGGAGTTCCAGCAAGTGGGCACAGGAAGAACTGGACTACGGTGAGAATCCAGTCGCATTGAAAAATCTACGTGAGGGTGGCTGGCCAAAACGTAACCCACAATTTTTTGATGATCTCAAGGAAGATCTCAAACACGTGGAGTACTTCGAATTCACAGGCGGAGAACCATTCATGATCAAGGATCACTTCAAAATCTTGATGCACTGCGTAGAAAAAGGATATGCGAAGAATATAGATATACACTACAACACCAACGGAACGCAACTGCCACCACAGGATATTTTTGACCTGTGGTCGTATTTCAAACACGTGGAGATAGCGTTCAGCATTGATGATGTGGGAGAACCTTTCGAGTATCAAAGGCATCCGGCTATATGGAGAGAAGTTAATGCTAACCTTGTGAAATTCAAAGAGAGGCAGACACCTAACATGGATTTTCAGATCTGCACAACTATATCTATATTCAATGTGTTCAACCTGGCGAAGATAGCATTATGGGTGGCACAGTATCAACCTAAATTTTTTTACGTAAACACCTGCTTTGATCCTGACTACTTCAACATACAAACTTTGCCTAAACCGGTAAAGAATATTGTGAACAGCAGGTATAATATGTTGACGGATTTCCAACCGACCTTGCGTTTCATGAACTCGGCAGACAGGGACAGCGAGGATATGAGGAATCAGAGAAAGGCACGTATTTTACAGACTGACAAATACCGCAATGAAAGTTTTGGCGAAGTGTTTCCTCTTTTAAATAAGGTTTTACAGATATATGGATAAAAAACTTATAGCAGGTGGTTGTAGTTTCACTCTCGGTAACGAACTTTCAGATGACGTGGATGGAAAAACCTATTCCAAGAAGTCATGGGCGTATAGAATATCCAACAGCATGAACATGGAATACGTATGCACAGCGATAGGCGGTATTGGAAATCCAGCGATAGCAAGGAGGGTGTTCACAGCATTGTCACAGCATAACGACGTCGGAGGTGTGATCGTCATGTGGAGTTTCCTGTCCAGATATGACTGGGCCATGCCGAGGCATCACGCTCTAGATCTGCAACGTTGGACGAGCATAAGTCCCTGGGACACTGACGAAGAGGCAAGCAACAGAGACAGGGCGATAGCGGATTCGAAGTGGGAAAAGTACTACTGGGAGAAAAGAAACAAGGTTTTAGAGGACACAGGGATCAAACCGTTTGCCAACACGTTGTACAGGCACGCCGCGAACGAATACCACGAAACATATCTCAGTTGGAAAAGCATCATTTGGTTACAGAACATTTTGGAAAAAAGGCAAATACCATTTGTGTTCACACTGGCGGACAACAGTCTTTTCTATCGCGAGCAAGAGGCACACAAGGACAAAGATCATCTTATGAAAGCATTACACGATGAAATTGACTTTACCAAATGGTTTAGTTTTGGAGAAAGAATGATGGGATTCAACCAATGGTCGCTCTTGGAAGATTATCCGAGGGGTACCACACATCCACTAGACAATGCCCACCAAGATGCTGTAAAATTAATGGTACCAACATATGAAAAAATAATAGGAGGAGAACAATGATTGCATGGTTCAAGAAAATGATCAACAAGATCAAGGACGAGATACGTTATAGGAAAAGGCTCAAAGAACTTAAGAAGAAAGATCCATTCATATACAAGTAGAAAATGGAGATACTCAATAGGGAAAAACTGAAAGAGGTTTTGGAAAGGTGGAGGGAACATCCATCGATCACTGGCCTGATGGAAAAATTTTCACAGTTGCAGTCCTACACAAACAAAAGTTATAAAAGTCTAGAATCATACACCAAACAGAAAATAAAAGAATCAAAGTACCAATTAGTTGAATTACCTTACATAGACGTAAAGGAAGATCCTGTGCGTCCTGAGTTGGACCTACAGTTCAGGCAATCGTACGGTAGGAAGATATATGGTCTCAAAGATGACGTGGACGAGATTGCCGCGATAATGTGTTTCGCTTTCACCAACGAAGTTCCTAAGACTGTGGAAGAGATGGAGATTATGAGTCATGATGCCGCCCTTCAATCAATACACAGGGCAGGCGTACAAGGATCAATCGCAATAGCATACACCGTGTGGGCAAAGAAGAAAGGTGGCGGACGTGCGATTGTGAATGAAGTGTATAAGATGGTCAAGAAATCTAATCACCTAAATAGGCTTGTCACGCTCTCTCCAATCACTGACATGGCAAGGAACTTCCACATAAAGAATGGAGCAAAGGAATTGCAGGTCAATGAAACAACACAGAATTTTGAATACGACATAAGCCTGGAGGATTGGGAGACTGCACTCGTCAAAGCGAAAGGATTCCTGAAAGTACGATGAGTTGCCTAGGATTATTTTTAGCAGTTTCTATGCACGTGGGTCTCGAAGCCAATTACAATAACATACATCCACACGCTAGGTGTACAGTGGACAACAAGATAGCAGGAGTTTTCTACAACTCTGAGGACAGGATCAGCACGTACATTGGTAGGGAGTTTGAATTAGACGAATACTGGAAAATTGAACTAGGACTTGTTACGGGTTACAAATCCAGAGATGTACTGCCCATGGTAAGATACAAGACGGGCGGTCTTTTCGTTTCCCCAGCATATGAGAAACACAACGGCGAAGAGAACTACGGCGTCGTAATAGGGTGGGAGATTGGAAAATGAGAATACTGGGTATCAACTGTATGAACCACGATGCCGCTATGGCCGTGGTAGATTACTCGGAAGGACTGGGAAAAATACTTTGGGCCGCACACAGCGAGAGATATAGCAAGATAAAAAATGATCACTATCTCAATCAGAAGATAGTGGACGAGGCAATGACGTTTGGACCATTTGACAAAGTGGTGTACTATGAGAAACCTTTACTTAAAAAGATGAGACAGTTCTACGCAGGACAGTATGGCATGGCCATGAGTTATACGGAAATGCCACAATGGCACCTGGATCACTTTGGCATCAAGATAGATGAGTATGTGAAACACCACGACTCACATGCCGCGGCAGGATACTTCACGTCACCGTTCAAGGACACAGGAGCAACAATTCTCACAGTGGACGCAATAGGAGAATGGGACACCGTTTCCATATCAACAGCAAACAGGAATCACATAGAAAGAAAAGAAACAATCAAATATCCACACAGCATAGGTATATTGTATTCAGCATTCACACATCGTTGCGGACTCAAACCTGCAGAAGAGGAATACATCCTGATGGGCATGGCCGCATACGGAACACCAAAATACAAACAAAAGATTTATGATGATTTCGTAGACCAGTCTCCGTTCAAACTCAAACAAAATTTACACAGGGGATTGAGCGATTGGGAACCAAATGCAGATGTTATGGACATAGCGGCCAGCATACAGGCAGTCACAGAAGAATGCCTCGCAGATCTGTGGACTAGGGCCAGCCGGTATGGCAGTAAGAACTTGGTATATGCAGGCGGAGTCGCTTTGAACTGTGCGGCCAACAGGGTTCTAGCAAACATGGGATTGTTCGACAACATATGGATCATACCAAACCCAGGAGATGCTGGATCAAGTTTGGGTTGCATAGCCGCACACGAGAAAAAGCATCTTGATTGGCAACATCCATTCCTAGGACACAACATAGATGGCGAGTATCCCGTAGACGCACTCATAAAAGAATTGAAGGAAAACAAGATGGTTGGAGTGGCAAGTGGCAGGGCGGAGTTTGGGCCACGGGCACTTGGTAATAGATCACTGTTGGCAGATCCCAGGGGTGAGGACATCAAGGATCTGGTAAACTCGATCAAGAAAAGACAGAAGTTCAGACCGTTCGCTCCGGCCATATTAGAGGAGGATGTACACGACTATTTTGACCTACCTAAAGCAGTTCAAAACACCCCTTATATGCAATTTACAGCGGCGTGTACTGCTGGTAAAGACTTCCCTGCCATAATACATCACGATGACACTTCTAGGGTTCAAACGGTGCGTAAGACGGACAATCCAGGCTTCCACGCACTGCTAACAGAATGGAAAAAGCAGACAGGTTGTCCCATACTTTTGAACACCAGCCTCAACATCAAAGGACAACCAATTGTCAACGACAGAGAAGATGGTAAAGCGTTTACCAACCGGTATGGTGTCAAGGTATTAGGATGAAGTATATCATGATTTTGGTTTTATTAGTGGGTTGCGGAATAAAACCATCGGCCACTTGTGATCTTGATTTTGAAAAAAAAACAGTGAAAGATATCACAGATAGTTGTGTGGAGAATCCACAAGTAGGCATAAAGAAAGAATTCTAATGATCAAATTTGGCGGTGTAGACAGAATATATGATGCATACAGTTGGAGGATCACTCGAAAGGCAAAAGAAGTGTGGAGGTCTGGCAATGTTGTTAGCAGTAGACACACCGAAGGATCGTTCCTGGATAAATTCGAAAAGTCAGTGGCAAAATTTACCAAGAGGAAATATGGTGTGGCAGTTGGCAGTGGTACAGATGCATTGTATTTTTCGCTGAAAGCGAAAGGCATAGGTCCAGGTTCTAATGTTCTATGCCCCGCGGTCAGTTATCTCGCCACAGCCGAAGCGATCAAACGCACAGGTGCCACAATCACTTTTGTTGATGTGAACAACAAAGGACTTATTTCTAAAATTCCTGAGTTTGGATTGCCTAATGCTCTGGTATATGTTAACCTTTTTGGCAATATAGCAGATTATGAAAGACTTAAAGAATACTGTCTAAAGAGGCGTATACCTTTGATAGAGGATGCCGCCCAGAGTCTTGGCAGTTATTATGGAAAAACACCGAGTGGCAAGTTGGGTGACATAAGCAGTTTGAGTTTTGCACCGAGCAAACCACTCCCTTGTTTTGGTAACGGCGGTATGGTGTTGACCGACAGCGAAGGAGAACGTGACTTGATCAGGAGTTTAAGATACCACGCGATTGGGACAGGAAAACTTTCTTTCGGATACAATTCATGTCTAAGCAATGACCACGCTAACATTTTAAATTTTTTACTATCCAAGTACAAAGGACTATTGTCAAAGACAAGTAAAGTGAGGAAGTGGTACGATGATAAGTTGCTCGACCTTGGAATTAGTTCAATTCAGACATCATCAGGCACGACATCTAACAATCACAAACTTGTGATAAAGACACAGGACAGGGACGGGCTCAAGAAGTTCTTGGATACCAAGGGTGTCCAGGCCCAGGTTCATTATGCACAGCCGATGTCAAATATGAAAATGTTTGACACAGGACAGGATATGCCCAACGCTGAAAAATTTTGTGTTGACGTTCTGTCTTTACCTATAAATCCTTTCATGAAAAGATCTGAAGTGGTCGCAGTGTGTGACTTTATAGGAGAGTATTATGGCATTTGACAGTGTTCAGGTTAGGTTCAAAGATGTGAAAGATTTTGGATCGCCTTTCGCAAACACAAGGATGGTACCATTTGTTGACAACTACTTAGAAATACTGAAAAGTATTGTGAATGATATCCGTACAGATTATTTTTGGTTCTTTGCTAATTTCATGGACCTACAGACAGTGGATTTGGATTACATACCCGAGCAAAACGAGGCAAAACAAATACACGTATGGTACAACACTCATCCTGCAGGCGGAACCAACAAGGAAGGTAATGTGATGCTCATTCCTACCAAAGAGTTCAAGAAGCAGATGCACGAATTGAAATACCTACGGGATTACAAGGACATAAATTATCATCCACACGATAACCTATATCAACAAATCATTGCCAAGACCTCTTTCAAATTGAGGAATCCTTACGAGGCATACAGGTCAAACCCTGGCTTCTATACATTTCTCCACAACAAAGACATAGACATAGACAAGGTCCCTAACTTTTACCCAAGTTTCTGGGATGACGTCAAGATGTATACCTGGGGAGATACCAAGGACATAATACTAGTTCCAAAGCAGGAAGATGTTGTGCAGTTCTATGACATACAACGCAGTGTGCATTATGACCTGGATTACGAAGTGAAACCAATGGACATAGTTTTCATATCATATGACGAACCCAGTGCTGAGAAAAGGTACTTGGCGTTGAAGGAACGTTTTCCAAGGGCGAAATGGTGCAAGGGCATTAAGGGTCAAACCCTGGCGTATATGTCCGCGGCTATGATGTCCGACACTGATTATTTTTTTGCCGTATTCCCAAAGAATGATGTGGCCGAGGAATTTGATTTCACGTTCCAACCCGACAGGTTGCGTGATCCTTGCCACTACATATTTGACTGCTACATACCACCAATTGATCTCAGATACGGATGGGGTGCAATAATATTGTACAACAAGGAACTTGTCCTACAAACAAACAAGCCAGATCTGGATTTCACTATGTCTAAGGCGCATCATTATGTGCCTATTCTTTCGGCCATCAGCAACTGCAACGAAACCCCTTTATTGGCCTATAGGTCTTCTTTCCGTGAGGTCATAAAGTTATTACAGATGAAGCCCACGGTGGAATCCAAGTATAGACTGAAGAAATGGCTGACGTTGGGCAAAGGAGAAAACGCCAATTGGTTGCACAAAGGAGCCATTGACGGCAAGGAGTACTACAACCAGCACAAAGATGACTACAGTAAACTGATGTGTTCCTACGATTACGAATGGATTAAAGATCGTCTTAAATCGTCATACCCAACTGAAACTTGGGATTGATCTCCAAATTTTCAAAATAGAAAGGCTGTTGCAGGAACCAATTCAAATAATTTGGTATGCCTTCTTCGATGTCTATGGTTGGACTAAAATTCATCATTGTCTTTGCTTTATCGCTGTTAAGCGTGTCTCTGTTAGGATAAAAAGAATCGTGTGGTTTAGTTATTATCGTGCCCACGCCCAACTTACTCCTGATTATCTCAGCGGCATCTATTATCTTCCTGCCATTACCCCTAGTGCAGTTGAAGGTCTCGTTTACGACTTCGTTGGTTGTGGCCAAAGCGAAATAGTTCGCCACGTCTAGCACGTTTGAGAAATCCAACTTGTTGTCAGGACCTTGCACGGTCATCTCACCTGTGGTGAGTGCGGCCTTTGTCAGTTGGCTTATTACCCTCGTGATTGTGTCCTTCTCTCCGTATAGAGCAGATGGTCGCATAATCACATAGTTCAACCCATATTCTCTGTTCCAAATCTTACACATTATCTCACCTTGTCTCTTGTATGATCCATAAAGCGTGTTTGGTTTTGGTACTACAGTCTCATCGGGAATTTTATTATCGAACTCTCCATACACCATGCTACTTGATGCATAAACTATTTTCTCAACTTTATGCTTAACACATAAATCTAAAATATATGCAGTGGCAGTGACCATGTTGTTGGTTGCGTCCAACACATTCCTTTTGACCATCCTTGCGTTAGGATATGTTGCCACGTGTATGACCCTCTCCGGTTTGAAATCTTCGAACGTCTGTTCCATGAACTGTAGGTTCTCTATCTGTCCGATGTATTCTTTGTCTGTGCTAGTTATTGATTTTCTTTGATTTAACACAGGATGATATTCCCAATCAGGGAAAGTGTAATATTGATGGAAACAATCAATTATACCAACTGTGTGTCCTTCTGATTTT
>Ga0222718_10001837_pt1 | contig 19640 bp, 21 predicted proteins | sample C33_27DmetaG_FD_165045 | JGI IMG/M metagenome (GOLD analysis project Ga0222718, IMG submission 165045) | Estuarine water microbial communities from San Francisco Bay, California, United States - C33_27D | ecosystem: Environmental > Aquatic > Marine > Unclassified | place: USA: California... | reverse complement strand
AAGAAATGTTTGCTGGATATACAGTGGCTAATAATCATTACATGACTAATATGGATTATGCTAAAAAAGATACTTATATGAACGCAGATCCATTCCGTAAATTACAATATTTAAGCTATGGGCATAATCAAGGTCATGGTGCTGTTAAAAAGTTTATGGAAACTGGTATTGTGACTAAAGATGGATTTGGAACTAAAGGTACAAAATATATGAGAACATTAGAAAACATGAAAAGTAAAGAGGGGATAGAGTTCTAATGGTGGCTAAAAAATATCAAAATCCAAAGGGTGGACTGAATGAAGCTGGACGTAAACATTTTGAAAGTAAAGACGGTGGAGATCTTAAGCCACCACAAAAGTCTGGGACACATGGTCGTCGTGTCAGCTTTGCTGCACGCTTTGGTGGTATGGCTGGCCCTCTAAAAGATGAGAAGGGTAGACCAACTCGATTAAAAAAAGCATTACAAGCGTGGGGTTTTGGTAGTAAAGAAGCAGCACGATCATTTGCAGCAAGAAATAAAAAAGGATAATTATGGCAGAGATGATGAGATTAAATGCAGATCAAGTAATTAGTAGACATGAGAAAGCATTAATAAGAAAAGAAAACTTTAGGAACTTGTATGAAGAAGCCTATGAGTTTGCATTACCACAACGTAACCTTTATGACGGACATTATGAGGGTAAAGTAGGCGGTAACAAAAAAATGAATAGAGTGTTTGATTCTACTGCTATTAACTCTACACAGAGATTTGCTAACCGTATGCAATCAGGCATCTTTCCTCCACAACGCAAGTGGTGTCGATTAGAGCCAGGAACAGACATCCCAATGGAGCGTCGTGCTGAAGCACAAATGGCATTAGATAATTATTCAGAAAAGATGTTTTCTTCATTAAAACAATCTAACTTTGATATTGCAATTGGTGAGTTCTTACTTGACTTATCTGTAGGGACAGCTGTGATGATGGTGCAACCAGGAGATGATATTAATCCTATTAACTTTATTTCTGTGCCACAATACCTGGTATCATTTGAAGAAGGTGCAGACGGTCAAGTAGACAATGTATATCGTCGCATCAGGATGAAAGGTGAATCAATCCAACGTCAATGGCCAGATGCTGAAATACCAGCCGCATTACAAAAAAAGATTGATGATAAACCAACAGATGATATTGAATTAATTGAAGCTACATTGTTTGATCAAAAGCGTGGTGACTATTGCTATCATGTAATTCACAAAGAATCTAAAACAGAATTATTATACAAGCGTATGGAATATAGCCCATGGGTTGTATCAAGATATTCTAAAGTAGCTGGTGAGATTTACGGTCGTGGCCCATTAATTACAGCATTACCAGACATTAAAACATTAAACAAAGTAGTTGAGTTAGTCTTAAAAAATGCATCTATTAACATTACAGGTGTGTATACAGCTGCTGATGATGGTGTATTAAATCCTAATACAATTAAAATTGTTCCAGGTGCAATTATTCCTGTAGCACGTAACGGTGGTCCACAAGGTGAATCACTTAGACCATTACCTAGAGCTGGTGATGTAAACTTAGCACAGATTGAAATGAATGAATTACGTGCAAATATTAAACGTGTATTACTTGACGAATCCTTACCTCCTGATAATATGTCAGCTAGGAGTGCAACTGAAGTTGTTGAGAGAATGAAAGAGTTATCTCAAAACTTAGGTTCTGCTTTTGGTCGATTAATCAATGAAACCATGGTGCCATTAGTTACTAAAGTATTGGCAGTAATGGATGAAAAAGGAATGATTAATTTACCATTAAAAGTAAATGGGTTAGAAATTAAGATTTCACCAGTGGCACCATTAGCTCAAGCACAAGCAATGGAGGAAGTAGATAAAGTATTACAGTATGCTCAGATTGTACAAGCAGCTGGACCACAAGCGCAAATGAGCTTGAAGGTTGAAGAAATGATGGACTTTATTGCTGAGCAGTTAAATATACCACAACGAATCTTAACGACTAAAGTTGAAAGAATGATGATGCAGCAACAAGCAATGCAAATGGCACAACAACAAGCAGCACAGAATCCTGAAGCTGCAGGTGAAGTTGTAAGCCAGATGGCTGCACAAGCACAACAAGGATAAGTTATGCCAGGTTGGGATGATTTAGAACAACCTCTACCGTTAGAGATAGGGGATGTAAAACAAAAAAGAGATGACATAGATCGTCTCTGTCTAAGAGTTTTAGGCAACGAAGATGGACATAAACTAATGGAATGGCTGCGCCATACCGTTGTTGAGCAACCTGTTGCCTTGCCAGGTAGCGATCCAAGCTACGCATATTACCGTGAAGGACAAAATAGTATCGTAAAGGATTTAGAAGCAAGGTTAATTAGAGCAAGGAAGTTATAATGGAAGAAGCAATCGAGCCTAGTGTTCAAGAGGAAACAAAGGAATCTACTGGCCTACTCGATCAAGCAACTATTGAGACCGAAGAAGCCAGCGATAAAAATCCACAAGAAGTAGAAATTGATCATCGAGATCCTGCAGAGGTAAAAGCAAAAGAAGAATATGCATTATCTCAAGAGCAAGATGATGATGAGCCATTAGAGAAACCAGAATGGTGGCCAGAGAACTTCTGGAAAAAAGAAGATGCAGCACCTGACTTAGAGGGTATTGCAAAATCTTGGATGGATCTACGCAAACAAATATCTCAAGGTAAACATAAAGCACCAGCAGATGGAAATTATGATTTATCTGCATTTGGAGAAACTCCAGATGATGATCCTGTAAAGCAACATGTTGTTAGCTGGGCTAAAGAAAACAGCATTAGTCAAGCGGCATTAGATGAATTGGTTGGTCAAGTTGTTGATATGGGACTAACTAATCAACAACAAGAAGAAATCAGTATCAAAGAAGAAATGAAATTGCTAGGACCCAACGCCCAAGCAAGAATCAATAGCACAGCAACATGGTTACGTGGCTTGAATCAAAAAGGTATCTTATCTAAAGAAGATATGGAAGAAGCTCAAGTTATGGCTGGTACTGCAAGAGCTATTTCAATCTTTGAGAAAATAAGAGGATCTTTAGAAGGTCGTATTCCAGTCGAAACTACTCCAATAGATGGTGCGCCAACTAAAGAAGAACTCCAACAATTGGTAGCAGATCCTAAATATCAAACAGATCCTGCCTATCGTCAAAAAGTCGAACGAGCTTTCCAGCAAGTTTACGGCTAAATTTCTTGCAATAGCCTTGGTTTTGTGGTAAAAAGAAATCAAGGCTTATTGTATCTATTCTGTATACAACCCTTAACGCAAGTAATCTTGTCGACTGGCTATCGTAAATAGCAAGCACGGCCCAGACCTCTCTGGCATACCACAGCGATTAAACATTTATTTTAATTACTAAGGAGCTAATAATGGCTATTGGATTATCTAATGCTTTTGTTACCCTCTTTGATGCCGAAGTAAAACAGGCTTACCAAGCGAAAGCACAATTGGTTGGTGCCGTAAGACAAAGACGTGGCGTTGAAGGGTCAACAGCAAAATTTCCTAAAGTAGGAAAAGGCGTTGCTACATTGCGTATTCCACAAACAGACGTAACACCTTTGAATGTGGAGTTCTCACAAGTAACAGCAACAATGCAAGATTGGAATGCTGCAGAGTATTCTGACATCTTCATGCAACAAAAAGTTAACTTTGACGAAAGACAAGAATTAGTGCAAGTTGTTGCTAATGCTATCGGTCGTCGTCAAGATCAGTTAATTATTGATGCGTTAAATAGTTCTGGTACATCACTCGCTGTCACTAATGACATCGGTGGTACTGATACTAACCTTAACGTAGCAAAATTACGTGAAGCTAAAAAACTATTAGACAAAGGTAACGTTCCTCCACAGGACCGTCACATTGTTTTACACGCTAATAACTTAGCATCACTATTATCAGAAACAGCAGTTACATCTTCTGACTTCAACACTGTTAAAGCTTTAGTGGCTGGTGAAATCAATACATTCTTAGGTTTCACATTCCACGTATTAGGCGACAGAACTGAAGGCGGTTTAACTGTTGATGGTTCTTTAGACAGAACTGTTTTAGCATTCCATAAAGATGCTATCGGTTATGCTGAAGGCATGGGCCCTAAAAGTGAGATCAACTATGTTCCAGAAAAAACTTCATTCTTAGTGAATGCTATGTTCTCTGCTGGTGCTGTAGCGATCGACGCAGAAGGTATCGTAACCCTCACATGTCGTGAATCATAAGGAGATAAGTAATGGCTTATAATAAAGACAATTTACAACCTATTGGTGGTCAAGCCAAAGCTGGTAATGCTCCACAGATGTGGTCATATACCGCTCCTGGAACTGACACACTTGCTGACATTAATACAGCTGGTTATTTCAATGACGCACACTCAGTATTAAAAGTGGGCGACTTAGTATACTTATGGGACTCATCTGTTCCTACAGCATCTTTAGTCGTTGTACTTTCTAATGCTTCTGGTGTTGTTGACGTATCAGATGGTACAGCATTATCAGTCGCAGACGCTGACTAAGTTGTTTATCGCAGATCAGGTAGGTGCTTCGGTGCCTACCTATTTGCACATTTAAAGGAAAGAAAATGGCTACAGGCGATACCGATATTAAAATATGTTCTGATGCATTATTGATGCTAGGAGCTAATCCTATATCCTCTTTTACAGAAGGCACAGATAGTGCAAACATTTGTGATCGATTATATCCTGATGTCAAAAATCAAGCATTGGCCAGTTATCACTGGTCTTTTTCGTTTAAAAAGGTACAGCTCGCTAGATTAGTGACAACACCTGTAACGGAATACAAATACGAATATCAACTTCCTAGTGATATGATTGGTGTACCACATGCATTATACGATGCAGATGAGATTGGTGCTCCACGTCGAAAAGAATATCGAGTCATGGGAGATAAAATTTTAACAGATTACGAAAAAGTATATATTGATTATCAATACTCTGTACCAGAATATGCAATGCCATCATATTTTGTACAATTGATGAAGTATATTTTAGTATGGCATTTAGCTTTACCTATAACAGATCAATTAGAAAAATCAGATTATTGGAGACAAATTGCAGTAGGGACTCCAAGCGAAAATGGTCGTGGTGGTTTTATGAGACGTGCCATGAGCATTGACGGACAAGGACAACCTGTAAACGCAATACAAGACTTCCCACTTATTGATGTGAGGTATTAATGGCTCGTTTTGTAAACATACAAACTAACTTTACTACGGGTGAGTTAGATCCACTTCTTAGATCACGTGTTGATTTACAAGCATATAATAATGCATTAGAAACAGCAAAGAATGTCATTTGTCAACCACAAGGTGGTGTAACACGCAGACCAGGAACAAAGTTTATTAATGAATTAGGCGGCAGCCCTGAGAATGGCGTGCGTCTTGTACACTTTGAGTTTTCAGTAGATGACAGCTATATGCTATGTTTTACAAACAATCGCATGTATGTTTACAAGAATAAAGCACTCATTACTAACATCAATGGCTCAGGTAATGATTATTTAGTGACAACTATACCAAGTGCCAGATTATCTAGCTTATGTTGGACACAATCTGCTGATACATTAATTGTTGTACATGAAGATGCTAATCCAATTAAAATTGTTCGTGGTGCAAGTGATTCAACATGGACTATTTCTAACCTTACTTTTGATTCTATACCACAATATGCTTTCACAATTACAACAACAAATCCAGCGGCGACGCTTACGCCGTCAGATGTATCAGGCAAGATCACGCTGACCGCATCGGCGGGAGTCTTTAGCGCAGCAAGTGTCGGACAATACATCAATGCTAGCCCACAAGGTCGAGCAAGAATAGTTAAATATGTAAGCTCTACAGTTGTGAATGCAGTGACTGAATTTCCATTCTTTGACACTACAGCAACTGCATCAGGTCAATGGGAGCTTGAAACAGGATATGAAGACGTTTGGTCAGTATCCAGAGGATGGCCACGATCTGTCACATTCCATCAAGGCAGACTATTCTTTGGTGGTAGTAAATCAAGACCATCCACTATATGGGGATCTAAAGTAGGATTGTATTTTGATTTTGAACCAGTAGAAGGATTAGATGATGACGCTGTTGAAGCTACTCTCGATACTAATACTTTTAACGCTATCGTTGACATTATTTCTGGTCGTGATCTGCAAGTGTTTACGACGGGTGGTGAATTCTATGTTCCGCAAGAAGGACTAACACCAATTACACCAACAGACTTTTTCTTATCATCTACATCACGTAATGGCATTAAAGAAGGTGTACGTGTAAAACAATTAGAATCAGGACTATTATTTATACAACGCCAAGGTAAACAACTATCTGAGATTGCATACTCTGATACACAATTAACTTATATTACATCCAAGATCTCATTATTATCTGGACATTTATTAAAAGGTCCAAAACATATGGACATACGTCGTGCAGTGGCTACAGATGAAAATGACTTATTATTAATCGTTAATGAAGATGATGGCACAATGGCTGTGTTTTCATTATTAAGAACACAAAATGTTATTGCACCATCAGAGTTTGCAACTAAAGGATCATTCTTAGATGTGGGTGTAGACATTACAGATATTTATACAGTTGCTAAGCGTGATGATAATGGCACAGATAAATATTATGTTGAAGTATTTGATGATGCTGCACTGACAGATAGTGCTGTTATTGGTACTAATAATGTTAGTTTAGACGCATCACATATTGATGGACAAACAGTACATGTAATATCAGATGGTTTAGTAGAATTAGATCAAACTGCAGATAGTGCTGTTACATTTACTAATACACCGACAACATCATGTGAAGTTGGTTTGCCAATTGACATTGAAGTCACTACTGTTCCTATTGACGTTAAAACTCCAGGTGGCACTCGTATTGGATTTAAGAAACGTATTGTAGAGGTAAATGCATTATTGTATGAAACACAAAACATTGTAATTAATGGAAATTTAGTCCCAATACGTACTTTAGGTGCTGGAGCATTAAACTCCCCAGTGCCTAATTTTACTGGAACTAAAGTATTAAATGGTATCTTAGGGTATAATGATGATGGAAAGATTACAGTAACCCAATCTGCTCCATTAAAATTTACATTACTAGGGTTAGAATATAAAGTATCAGTTTATCAGGGAAGGTAATTTATGGAACAAGTCATAGCTGCATATGCCGTTGCTAAACCATATTTAGCTGCAGCATCTATGGTTAGCAGTGTTGTACAAGGAGTTAATGCTTATAACCAGGGCAGGTATCAATCTGCAATGGCAGACTTAAAAGGCAAACAAGTAAAAGCAGATTCAGAATTAAAGCAATTACAAGCCAGACAAAAAGCAAATGCAACACTACTTAAAGTGATTGATAAGAATAGTACTGTTGTTGCTAATGCTGCTGCAGGCAATATTGATCCTACAACAGGTAGTGCACGTAAATTACAAGAAGTCAATGAAATGTATGCAGGCCGTGATTTAAGAAATTTACAACTTTTACAAGACTCATACAAAACTTATGGGAATGTAATGGCTGATATTATGGATGCTACATCTGATCAATACGAACAACAAGGTGTAGTAGGTTTTTTATCAGGTGTAGGTCAAGCTGCATTTATTGGATTAAAATATGCTCCAGGCATGATGGATTCAGCAGTAGCTGATCAAGGTGGATTTGTTCCTGGATTTGATGCAGCTGAAGAACAGTTTGCAATGATGGCTGGTAATGAATCGATTGGACCAAGCTTTACACCAGTAAAAGATTTTGGTGGATTTGGTGGATATTAACTAAGGATAAAGAATGGCAGAACTACCTAAGTATCAACGTACACAAGTATTAACAGAAATGGCTCCAGCTGCTGAGCCAGCTAATTTAACGGCTGGCGTTAAAACATTCAATGTCATGAATAAAGCACTGGATCAGTTATCTCAGTATGCTTTAGAAGGTGCTGAGCGTTATGCTAAAGAATCTGCTATTGAATTTAATTTAGATAACCCAGTTACTACAGAGCAATACAAAGAAGCTGTACAAACAGGTAAAGACCCAGTTAAGCAATTTAGAACTGGAGGTATGATCTATAACGATACTATTCGTAAACTTTATGCTAGCCAAGCTGCTACAGGGTTAGTTGCTGATACTCAAGAACATTATGAAAATGTATTACGCCAAGTTCAGCGTGGTGAAGTAAGAGATCCCAATGAAATTAAAAGATTATTAACAGATCCTATCAAAGGATATGCTGAAGTAATCCAGCGTATTGATCCAAACACTGCTGCTACATTTAGATCACGTAGTAATTATTATGGCCATACTTATTATAGAAGGGCTATGAGTGAACTTAATACTCTTAATGAGTTTGAGACACAGCAAACAGTAGATAAGTTTAACAATGGATTACTTAAAACTTGGGCTGAGGGTTTAAAAACAGCTTCTACTCCAGATGATATTAAAGAGCTTAAAGATATTATATTAGCTGATGCAACAGAAACTTATCGTAATACAGGTAAGTTTGATACCAATATGAATTCTCTGAAAGCTAAGCTAAATTCTATTGAGCAAGATTCTATCGCTGTTGAGATTGCTAAAGAAGCATACCGAGAAAAAAAACCATTAGATCAACTTATGCAAGAAATGACTTTGAATAACAATGCTGGACGTATGACAGCTATATATGCAGATAAATTTGCAGATGAGCAAGCAGACATTAGAGCTAAAGTCAAAACAGAATATAACAATATAGATACTAATGTAAAAGTCAATAGTGGATCAATCAACAAGTCTTTAACTAATATTGACAATAGATTGAAAAAAGGTGAGTTAGTTGATTTTGGTGAATATGATGAAAAGATGTTAAGTGCAGATGCTGATCAGTTAGCTAAGTATGACATCTTACGAGAAAAGCAAAAGATTAATGCACGATATAAAGGTATGAACTTTAATCAGCTCGAGCAAGACATTATTGATGCTGAGCAAAACAAACCTATTGTCATGACTGAAGAAGAATCAGAGATCTATAATCATAAACTAGCTGCACGTGATTTAATCCAGAAGCAAGTTGATGAAGATCCAGTGGCATATGCATTACAACATCCAGCATATCAATCAGTGAAATCATCACTATTATATGATCCAGCTCGTGCAGATGAGCCAGGTTACTTAGCTGAGTTCCAACAACAGTTTGAAGCCAGATCTGCATTAAGAGAACAGTTTGCATTGGACTTTAAAAAACCTAATGTATCACTATTCTCTAAGCAAGAAGTAGCATACTACAAAAACATGTTTGAACAATCTAGTGCAACTGACATGGTAAATATTATAAGCAATCTTACAGATGCATATGGTGGTAATGATTATGAATTATTCCAAGAATTAGCTAAAGATTCATCTGCGGCTGGATATGCTAATTTAGGCAATTTAGTTTCTTCATATCAACTCGTACCTGCTGATGTTAGAAATGATGAGACAATTAGAGCATTGTCAGATGGGTTAGAAATATCTAGAAATCCTGAAGTAGTTAAAACATACAAGATAGATAATTCAGACATGGATGAGGTAGAAGGTAATGTTTTAGGAGATTCTTATGAAGGCCAACAACGTTATCTAGTTGTGGAATCTGCTAAACACATTTATTATTCACTTAATAAACTGAGACCAGAAGAATGGAATAGCACCATGTGGAAAGAATCATTAGAATTAGCATCAGGAAAAAATGGTCAATATGGTGGTATTGTTACTTACAAAGGATCCAAACATCCTGTGCCGCCAAATGTTAATAGAGATCTGTTTGGTGATATGTTGCAAGATGCCACCATTGATGATTTAAGAATGGTAGCTGAAGATGGTGCTGGAAACCCATTGCAATCATTAGCTGGTGAAAAAGGTATTGAATACACATTAGAACAAATACAACGAGCAGATATTGATTTTATCAGTAGAGACAGTGCTGTGTTGACTGGAAAAAAACTAGCTTCAATTTTTGACAAAATATCTGTACCATTTGCATCACAAGATAATCGTCCTATTGCTATTAACTTTGCAGGATTATACTATATACTAAAACAACGCTACCCAGCTAAGTATAAATAATGACTAGATTTATCAACAAAAACATTCCTAACGACACAAGAGGATCTATGACATATGCTCCAGGAGAAGCTTCCTGGGATGAACGCATTGGTGCTATCTCAGATGATATGTTTTATCTTAACGGTCGTATGGATGCCAAGTCCAATACGTATCGTAAAGTGTGGGATCCCATCATTAGTGAGATCAAACAAAAAACCAATCAAGACTTTGAAAATCCAGGTGCAGCATTTGATCTAAATATTGATACATCATTTAAAGGATTAGAAGCACCAGACTTTGATGAGTTTACAATGTTACCTAAGCTCAATGATCAGGTAGAAGTAAACAAACAAGAGATGTATAGCAAGAAAGTATTAGAAATACAAGATTTCATTGCTAACAATCGTGAAGCATTTGACGAAAACTCAGATGTGTTGAATGTCGATGAAACATATGTGTATGGCAAAGTACGTGAATTTGTTAATAAAATACAAGAGAGATCAGATTATGTTAGTCAGCGTACTGAAGGCTATACTGACATGGCTATTAATCTTGCTGGAGGTGTCCATGGTAGCTTTACTGATCCAGCTAACTTAGTGGCTGTTGGTGCATCAGCTAGCGTTACAGCAATGTCTGGAGCTGGTATATTAAGCAGTATCTTGATTGATACCATTGCTGGTACTGGAGCTGAGTGGGTTATACAAAAAGATATACAAAAATGGTATGCAGATTTAGGACTAGAATATACTGAAGAACAATTTAGAGATAACATTATTGCAGCCGCAGTGACATCAGCAGCTTTAGGTGGTGCAGCAGAAACTGCATTTAGACTACCTGGCATGACTAAAACACAAATCGCTAAAGGTATTGAGTTGTTTGAAAAGTTTAACGCTAAAAAAGCTGGGCTGGAATACAAACCAAATAAAGAAGTAGACGCAATCCTACAGAATGACGAAGTACAAGCAACATTAAATGCAAAGAATGTGATTCAAAATGATGTAGGCAATATTGAGCATAATGTAAACATTAACACAGCAACTGAAGCAATCATTAACAATAAGTATGATGATTTGCCTAAGACTCCACCAGAAAGATTAAAAGACTTTGATGCATTGATTCATGATGAAGCATTTAATAAGACTGAGATGTTTGATCCAGATGAGTTAAATATTGATGCTAAGCGTTTCCAGTTCAAAACAGGTGGTGATGAATTTGGTATGCTGGATACACTAAAAGGTGTAGAAAAATGGGAGCCACTAAAATCTAATATTGCTTTAGTTTTTGAAGATACCAATGGAAAGTTGTTTATTGCAGATGGACATCAACGTGTCAATCTTGCTAAAAGATTAAAGAAGAAAGGCCAGAAGCCTACCATTGTTGCATATCGTGTTAAAGAAGCAGATGGATTTACTCCACAATTAACTCGAGCTATTGCTGCACGTAAGAATATAGCTGAAGGTAGTGCTGATCCATTTGATGCAGCTAGAGCATTGCAGATCGATCCCAATGCATTACAGAATCTACCACCACAATCAGCTATGGCTAGATATGCTAATGGCTTATCACAGCTAGATCAAAGTATATTTAGATTAGCAGAGAACAGTGATGTACCATCATCGTATTCTGCAATGATTGGTCAGTATATTACTGGAGCACAAGAACAATTATCTGTACTTAAACTACTAGAACGTACCAAGCCAAGCAATATGGTACAAGCTGAAAGTATCATACAGCAAGCCAAGATGGCTGGCTTCGAGAAAGTCAAAGCAAGTCAAGCTGGATTGTTTGGTGATGATGATATTCTTCAGAATCTATTTAAAGAACGTGCAGATATATTAGATGCAACAATTAAACTTATTAACAATGAGCGACGTGTATTTGGTACACTCGTTGAAAACTCTAACTTTATTGAGAAATATGGTAATAAACTAGATAAGTTAGGGAATGCAGAAAGGAGAGCATTAAATGCGGAAATCATCGAAACGATCAAAACGAATGCAAACACAGCAGGAAACATCTCAAGCAACCTCACAACCATTGCCCAAGAATACGCCAGAAACGATATTACCCTCAGCGACGCAGCAAGACGGTTCTCAGAAAATGTCGGCTCAGGATTTAGAACTGGCGAATTCACTCGGTTACCAACTAGCCCAGCTAGGATCTCTGATGACATTGAGGAGGTTATTGGCGAATTCAACCAATCAAGTCAAATACGACAAGAAGGCTTAGAGAAATATGATGATGTTAAACAGATCACAAATGACATTGATGCAATAGAACAAAACACTCAAGGGTTATTTGATGATTTAGCTGAAGTAGATGAGCGTATTAAAACAGAGAAAATATTTGAATCACCACAAGGTGATGGATCTACAGTGACTAGAACATTTGATGAAGTGTTAGAAGATAACAAACGTGATAAAGATATTATAGATGAATTGAGGAATTGCTAATGATGCACTCCAGAAGATGTATTACAAGTAATACACGAATGAATGATGCTGAAAAAAATGAAGCATTAGATCTATTCAACCAATATGAAAGACAGCTAGGTGATGAGCTTAAAGCTGCAGAAGCTACATTCAATGCATTAGAATACAAAGCTAATATTAGACGTAAAGATAGAGTATTAGAAGCTCAACGATTTGCTAGCATGGTATCTCGTATTGAACGCTTTGCTGAAGAAGGTAATCGATATGGTCATGCATTATTAAACATTGTATCTTCTGATGCTCAAGGGCGTATGCTGAACTTTAACCTAGAAGATCGAGCCACCTATTATCGTAATGACATCCTCAGTCACATGGGTGATTTAATTCTGAAGTTTGGAAAGAAGGGTATTCTTGGTGCTAGAGGGGATGGATTCCAAGGATTAAAAGGCAATAAAAACGCATATGCTGATCTATTAAAAGAAGCAGAAGCTATTTCGCTAGGTAAAGGACCAGCTACGAATAACCAACAAATGAGATCATTTGCTCAAGGATGGCTAGAAGGAGCTGAAAGAGCACGTTATTTAAAGAATAAGTTTGGTGGGAATGTCCCAAAGATGGAAGGATGGTTTATCCCTCAGTCACATTCTGGACAAAAAGTATCATCTGTTTCAAGAGATGAGTGGAAGCAGTTTGTATTACAAAGAATAGATCGATCACAAATGGTGGACTATGATACGGGTGCTGCTGTAACAGATCTTAAACTAGAAGTATTATTGAATGATGTTTATGATGCTATATCTAAAAGCGGATATGTGGGTACAGCCAAGAAGCAATATAACAAAACATTAGAGCGTCATCGTATCTTAAAGTTCAAAGATGCTAAGTCATGGATTGAATATAGCGAGATGTTTGGTGATGGTGATGTATTTAAAACCATGGTTGATTATGCAGATAAGATGAGCCGTGACATTGCTGAGCTAGAAATACTAGGCCCAAGACCACAGCAAACATTAGATAAACTCACGACATATGTACAAGATAAAGCAGCCAAAGATCCATCGATAGATGTTTCAGGATTGCCTAAACTGCAAGATTACTACAATGTATTTAAACGTAAACAGTTGTTAGTCGATAAAGAATGGTTAGCTGATATAGGTAGTTCCGTCCGTAACGTATTGACATCTGCATTCTTAGGGAAAGCTCAGCTGTCTGCTATATCTGACTCAGCTACATCAATTGCGACAATGAAGCGTCTAGGTAAAGCAGGCACTGAGCCTATACGTCGATGGCTAGGGCAAGTAACAGATACAGTATTATCACCATCAAACAGTAAAGAACGTAAGAAGTTTTTGATCAGAGCTGGTATTGTGATGGAAGATGCAATCAATATTGCACATGCAGCTGGTAAGTTTGCTGGAGAAACTGATGGCCCAATCTGGTCACAAGTATTAGCAGATGTGACAATGAGAGCTCAAGGGCTAACAGCATGGACACAATCTATGCGTAATGCGAACGCACTAGAGATGATGTCTGCCTTTGCAGAGAACTTATCTAAAAACTTTGATGAGCTAGATCCAGAATTAAAGATTACACTCAGACGTTATGAGTTAGATAAAGACTGGGATGTATTAAGACAAGCTACACCTGATGATTATAAAGGTGTGCCTATGCTTACTAAGAATAACATTTTAGATCTTAATACTTCTGCTGTTGACACTGATGTATTAGCAGCGAACTATGGATCTATGTTGATTAACTTAATTAATGATGCTGTGATCGTTGGTAATATTAAAGCTGCAGCTAACCTAGTGGGAGCTAAACCACGTGGTTCATTATCTGGTGAATTATTTAGAAGTGCATTTATGTTTAAGACATTTCCTGTGACTGTATTCATGCAGCATCTATACCGTATGGCAACTGAACAAGGCATGAACAGCAAGATACTAGGAATGAATGTCCCAGTGAAAGCAGTTAAAGCATATCGTATTGCTAACTTTGTTGCACTTACTACAATGTTTGGTGCATTAGCAGAACAGCTACATCAGCTAGCTAAAGGTAAAGATCCAGCTGATATGACAGATCCTGGTTTCTGGGGTGCTGCATTAACACGTGGTGGCGGTCTAGGCTTTGTAGGTGACGTATTGAATGAACAGATGATGGGATATAAAACAGAATTGTTTGGTCCACTATCTTCGTTTACGAGAGACACTTATGGACTAACGATAGGTAATGTATATGATTATGCGACTGGTGAGGATCCTAAGTTTGCTGATGATCTATTAAGATACCTCAAACAATACACACCAGGTAACTCGTTATGGTATGGAGAGCTTGCATTAGATCGATTAATACTAGAGCAAACGGCTGAGATTATGGATCCAGGCGTATCTAACAGACTACGTACCAGTGCAAGAAGGCAAGAATCTAAGAATAAGCAGAGATATTTCTGGTCTCCTGGCAAAACTTCACCAACTCGTGGTCCAAGATTAGGTGCAGCTTTAGGTGAATAGGTATTGATTTTTTGGGGAAAATAGGGTAAAAAGGATAAGAGGATAACATATGGCAATCGATATATCAAGCACAACGAGACGTATTGTTTACACTGGATCAGCTGGTGTAGGCCCATACGCATTTAACTTTGAAGTCTTAGCTCAGACTGACATTGATGTATACTTTAATGATACAGCATTAACACTGACTACAGACTTTACTGTGTCTATTGATCCTGACGGCACAGGCTCTGTAACCATTGTTGTTGGTACTAATGTTCCATCTACTCCTACTGCTTCTGATCGTATTACCATTGTTGGTGCTAGAACAATCGAGCGAACAACAGACTTTACTACAGGTGGTCCTCTATTTGCTGCTTCACTCAATGATGAGTTTGACAGCTTAACTATATTCACACAACAAAATAAAGAAGAAGCTGATCGTTCTATTAAAGCACCAGTGACTGATCCATCCTCTATTGATATGACCTTGCCTAAAGATGATGATCGTAAAGGTAAGTATCTATCATTCAATGCTTCTACTGGTAATCCTGAAGTTGTTAACACAGTGACCGATGTCACCACTATTGCTGGTATTGCTAGTGATGTCACTACAGTCTCAGGCATTGCATCTAATGTAACGACCGTAGCTAACAATAATGCTAATGTCACCACAGTAGCTACCAATATATCCTCTGTTAATACTGTAGCGACTAACATTGCTGATGTCATTACAGTTGCTAACGATTTAAATGAAGCTATATCAGAGATCGAGACAGCAGCCGATGACTTAAACGAAGCAGTCTCTGAGATTGATACTGTATCTAATAACATTACCAATGTTAATACAGTCGGTACAAATATCACTAATGTGAATACTGTTGCTGGCATCTCAGCAAATGTTACAACAGTTGCTGGTAATACAAGTAATATCAATACAGTTGCTGGTATCTCTGCTAATGTCACAACGGTAGCTGGTATCAGTGCAGATGTTACAACAGTAGCTGCCGATGGTACAGACATTGGATTAGTTGCATCAGATATTGCTAACGTTAATACAGTCGCTACAAACATTACCGATGTTGTGACCTTTGCAACAACTTACTTAGGTGCATTTGCATCAGCTCCAACTACATCAGTAGTCGGTGCATTGTATTACAATACATCTGGTAATCAACTCTATGTATGGAATGGATCAGCATGGGACCAAGCAGCATTCTCAACAGCTGGAGCAGTAACATCATTTAATACCAGAACAGGTGCAGTTACTTTAACATCAGGTGACGTGACAGGTGCATTAGGTTATACTCCACTTGATGCAGCAGCAACTACATACGTACAACAGACAGGCACAACAGGATCAGCAGAACTACCAGTAGGTACAGAAGCAGAGCGTGATGGTTCACCAAGTGCTGGTTACTTACGCTTTAACTCAGATTCATCTAGCTTTGAAGGATATGATGGTAGTGCATGGGGTGCAATCGGTGGTGGCGGTGGAGCATCAGCTGGTGGTGTGATCTATGAGAATGGAACAACAATCGGTGAAGATTATACATTAACAACAGGAAGTAACGGATTCTCTGTAGGCCCAATTACAATTAGTAGTGGGTTCTCAGTCACAGTTCCTTCTGGACAAAGATGGGTGGTACTATAATATGTCAGTCAATATAAACGCAGATACAACTAACGGATTAGTATTAACATCAGATACATCTGGTGAGTTAAAACTACAGAGTGCTGGTGCAGACATTGCTACAGTAGATAGTAGTGGTATTACAATGGCAGCTGGCAAAACAATACCAGCATCAGCATTAACTGGTTCATTGCCAGCTCTTGATGCTAGTAGTCTAACAGGAATACCAGCACCAGCAGCTTTATCTACAGCAACATCAAGCACATCTCAACCTAGTTATTCTTGTCGTGCTTGGATAAGATGGAATGGTAATGGCACAGGTTCTGGAGCTATAAATGGCAGTGCTGGTGTAAGTAGTTATAGTAGAGCATCTACTGGAGACTATGATATATTTTGGGCTGTTACTTTAGATGATGCAAATTATGCAGTAACTTGTTGTAGTGGGGAAGAAAGAATTGATAGAGGATTATCAACCAATGGGTATCAGACAAGCAAAGTCACATTAGTTTATGAAACTACTGGTGGTACTAGAATAGATGGTACTGACTTAAGTATAATGATGATAAGGTAAAAATATGGCTAAAGTAATTATATATAAATCAGATGATGGAGGTGTTGTAGAGGTATTTCCAACACCAGATATTTTACAAACACGCACAGTTGAAGAAGTGGCACAAAAAGATGTACCACATGGTAAGCCTTACAAGATTGTTGATGAGTCAGAGTTACCTACTGATTTAACATTTCGTAATGCTTGGGAAGTAGACGAGTCTTTATTAACTGATGGTGTTGGTGCTGAATCAAATGATTTTCCAGGGGTTAAATAATGATTATTAATATCAACATATACAAAGCTAAAGAAATAACTAAAAACAAATTACGCCAAGAACGCAAACCATTGCTAGAAGCACTAGATATAGAATTCATCAAAGCACAAGAAATAGGTGAAGACACATCTGCTATTGTTGCAGAAAAACAAAGATTGCGTGACATTACTAAGCAAGTTGACACCATGTCTACTGTTGAAGAATTAAAAGGAGCAACTGTATAATGGCAAGTATAAAACTTAGAGGTGATACATCAGGTGAGTTAGTCATTGAAGCACCAGCCGTTGCTGGTACTAACACGCTGACATTACCAGCAGCATCAGGCAATATATTGACAGATGCAGCAGCACTCCCAGCAATCGATGGCTCTGCATTAACAGGAATACCTAGTCTTGGAGTTGGACAAACTTGGCAAAACTTAACAGCAAGTAGAAGTGCTGGGGTTACTTATACCAATACTACTGGAAATCCTATACAAGTAAGTGCAAGGGCTAATATTGGACAAATAACATTAACTATTGACAGCATACCTGTAGAATTACAAACTGATGGTAACTTAAATAATAGTACAAAAGTCACTGGAACTGTTCCAAATGGAGACACTTACAGTGTAACTTTATCAGGTGGTTCTTTATCATATTGGGCAGAGTTAAGGTAAAAGGATAAATGATGAAATTATATAAAGATAGTAGTAATAATATATTTGCTTATGAACTAGATGGTTCACAAGACCATTTGATTGGTAACAAAATTGCTATTACTGAAGAAGAAGTAACTAGCATTCATAATCAAAAAACTCAAGATGAGTTAGATAAATTAACTTATGATGAAAAAAGAGCATTAGAATACCCACGCATCGGTGACCAATTAGATATGTTATGGCACGCTATTGATAGTGGAACATTAGATAAAACATCTGATTTTTATACAACATTAAAACAAGTTAAAGACACTTATCCTAAGGAGTCATCATGAGCGTAACAATTAATGGCATAGGTTTCGTAGAAAACAGTACCACACTGGATACAAACTACACACTAGCAAACAATCGTAATGCGATGACTGCTGGCCCTGTAACTGTAGCAGATGGTATCACGATCACTGTCGGTGATGGTGCAACATGGAGTGTAGTATAATGGTAACTAAAGTATATGGTGATACAGGTGTAGATAAAATTGTTGATGGAGCTGTTACGTCTTCTGACTTTGCAGCTGGTGTTGGTGGTAAAATATTGCAAGTAGTTACAGCACAAAAAACAGATACATTTAGCACAAACTCAACATCATTTGTAGATGTTACTGGGCTATCAGTGAGCATTACTCCAAGTTCAGCTAGTAGTAAAATATTAATATTAGCTAGTTTATCTCTTGGTAATGATGGAACTCATTGTTCTGCAAGAATATATAGAGATGCTGTAAGCATTGCAAAAGGTGATTCAGCTGGTAGTAGAATTAGAGCAACATGGCACGCTTCACCACCTAGCACTGCTGATATTAATTCAAAAAATATGTCTTGGGTGGATGAACCAGCTACTACCTCTGCAACAACATACAAAATATCAATATCTGTTCCAAATAGCAGCTCATATAATGTGTATGTTAATAGAGCAGCTAATGATACTGATGCTCAGTATCAAAGCAGAGTGGCTTCTTCAATAACAGTGATGGAGATATCAGCATAATGATTGATTTACATAAAGCAATTAAAGCAATTCATACAAATGTATTTACTGTGAATGGTGACACACAAGAGACAATAACAGCATTTGATGAGGATGGTAATACAGTTTCTATAGACTGGATACAAGTTAATGCTTGGCAAGATCCAAATGCTTACAAACATCAAAGAGTATCTGAATACCCACCAATTGGTGACCAACTCGATGCACTCTTTCATGCTGGTGCATTCCCAGATGACATGGCAGCAAAGATACAAGCAGTGAAAAACAAATACCCTAAAGGATCAGTATGAGTACAGTAAAATCAAAGAAACTACAAGTCGGAACAGATGCGAGTGCATCTAATAACTTTACCATCTATCAGCCAGCTACACCTGATGGTACATTAAGGATTGGTGTTGGTAATGCTGATAGTCCTACAGAGGTAGCACAATTTACATCTGCTGGTATGGTAAGTGGGGTCAGTAAGTTAGATACGGCTACAGGTTCAGCACCT
>Ga0222718_10001836_pt1 | contig 19654 bp, 32 predicted proteins | sample C33_27DmetaG_FD_165045 | JGI IMG/M metagenome (GOLD analysis project Ga0222718, IMG submission 165045) | Estuarine water microbial communities from San Francisco Bay, California, United States - C33_27D | ecosystem: Environmental > Aquatic > Marine > Unclassified | place: USA: California... | reverse complement strand
AGTAAAGAATTTAAGTATTTGTGATATTAGATTTTTTTCTTCTGTTGATAATCTTTCATTCCAATCTCTTACATCTTCATGTAATGGTACTTCACTTGGAAGCCAGTGCATTTTTTGTTGCATGTCGTATGATTGAAAAGCCCATTCATAATCAAATGGTTTATAGTGTACTCTTTCCTTAAATAAACTCATAGTTTTTCTTCTAACTCCTTAATATAATCTTCTTCTTCTTTTGGTAATTCTTCTTTGGTTTTGTCTTTACCAAATATTTTGTCCCAGTTTTTTCTAAATTTATCAGACGGTATGTGAACACCGTCTCTTATTTTATAATCCTTAAAGCCCATAAATTAATTCAACTCCTTCTATTATAATTATTGCTAATAACTCTAGTGCTAGAATAGTGTGATACACTGTCCATAACACTGTTTGTTTTTGTTGTTTCTTTTTACAACCACAACATTTTCGTTTTGGCTTGTCTATGCCATCAAATATACTACTGTCAGTCATTATCCCTCACAAGCTAAACAATCTGCTTCTGGTATGATTGTTCTTTCTATTTTTTTAGACACTAACTCTGCTCGTTTGATTGCTTCTGAACGGCAATAGTAAAGTGTTTTTAGTTTTTTCTTCCAAGCTAACATGTGTGTATCATGCAACTCTTTTATGTTTACATCAGCAGGTACAAATACATTTACTGATTGTCCCTGACAAATATACTGTTGTCTATCTGCGGCATGTTCTATTACCCACTGTTGGTTAATTTCAATAGCAGTCTTAAATATATCTTTTTCATAATCAGATAACTCTTTAAGATGTAATACCGAGCCACGATTTGCCAATATTGAAGTCCAAGTTTCTTCATTGTTTATTCCCTTCTTTTCTAATAATTTTTCTAAGTATTTATTTTTTACTAAGAATGAACCTGACATAGTTTTTTGCACATAAGCATTAGCTCTATATGGTTCTATTGATGGTGACGTAGTACCACAAATAATAGAAGACGAAGCATTAGGTGCAATAGCTAGTAAGTGTGCATTACGTCTTCCTGTACCTTCCATGTCTGGTGCTTCACCTCTTTTAATTGCAAGTCTTTCAGACTCTTCTACGGCTTGTTCTTTTATCTTCTTAAATATTTTTAAGTTTAATGACTTAGCTAATACAGACTCAAACGGAATACCTTTAGATTGTAAGTAAGCATGGAAACCCATAGCACCTAAACCTAAACTTCTTTCATTGTTTGCACTAAACCTAGCTCTAAATAATTCTTCAGGTGCGTGGTCTACAAAATGTTGAAGTACATTATCTAAAAATCTAATTAAATCTGGTATAAACAATGAGTCATTTTTCCATTCATCATACTTTTCTAAATTTACAGAAGACAGACAACATACTGCTGTTCTGTTTTCATTAGTAGGTAATGTTATTTCAGTACATAAATTAGAATGATTTACTCTTAGTCCTAATTTCTTTTGTGTTTCAGGCAATGCTTCATTAATTGTATCTATGTATGACACATAAGGCTCACCAGTAGCAACTCTACATTCTAATATTTTTTGCCACAACTCTCTAGCTGATACAGTACGCACAACTTTTTTTGTATGAGGGTCTATAAGATTCCAACTGTCATCATAAGTTGGTTCTTTAATACAGTTATCTATTAACTGCATAAACTCATCTGATAAATTTACACCATGATGTAAGTTAAGACACTTTCTATGTATGTCACCACCACTAGGTTTTCTCATCTCTATAAATTCTATTATTTCTGGGTGTGATATGTCCATGTATGCCGCATAACTACCACGTCTTGTTTTACCTTGAGAGAAGGCTAAAACTTCTGAGTCTACTACATGTAAGAATGGTATTGAACCTGATGATTGTGAACCACCAGATGTTGCAGTACCATCACTTCTTATATGTCCCCAGTAACCACCGATACCACCGCCAACAGAAGCTAACCAAGCGTTCTCTGTGTAGTGACCAGTTAAACCTTCTCTACTATCCCCAACATAATTAAGAAAACATGAAATAGGCATACCTCTTTTAGTACCACCATTAGATAATATTGGAGTAGAAAACATAAACCATAACTTAGAAGAGTAGTTATATATTCTTTCTGCCATTTCATCATTATCAGAAAATGCTTTAGCCGCTCTTGCAAACGCATCTTGCGGCGATTCTTCTTCTGGTAATAAGTATCTATCTTTTAATGTTGTCTTTCCAAAATCAGTAAGTAATTCATCTCTATCGTAATTAATCATTTGTGTCCGTTATTTTTGTGACTGCTTCTTTTTCAATAATGAAGTCAATGTATTGTTTTGCTTTTTTTAAATCCTCTACGCCGTGTCCTTTGAAACGCCATCTAGTTATATACTTAACTACATTACCTTCGCAGTACGAAAGATTGTTAGCTACTATATAATCAATAGGTTCAATGCCACCTTTGTTATAGTGTAAAGGTTTTTTTATATCGTCCATAGTTTTACCTTTCCTGTTTCTTTATTGTATTCTCCATGTCTTAATATACGTGCTACTCTAGCTTGAGCTAAGGCTTCTTTAACAGTGTAGCCTTTATCTTTGTAAATACCTTTTACTATCTTCCACAAATCTTTAAGTGGTACGTTAGTATATTTTTGTATTAATTTATTAGCAGTAACTATGCCAACACCATCAATGCCATCATAGCCATCAGTCTTATCACCAGTTAATGTCTGTATCATAAAATTATAATCAGCTAATCTTGGTGGAATAGTCTCTACTGTAAGACCGTCAGCAGATAAGTTACATGGAATTGTTCGTAAATCTTTATCTATACTAACTACTATTCTATCTTCATCACTAGGTTCAGTTGCCATAATACCCATAACATCATCTGCTTCTAGGTTAGCCCACATAACACCATTATGTTTTTCCATAATATGTTCACGCATTGCATTTAAAACTATTGGCTTACGTTTTTCTTTACGATTACTTTTGTATGTAGGAAGAACATCTTTTCTAAAATTATTCTTATCTGTAAGTGCTACAACATAATCATCTGCTGATAACGCAGAACCTAAATCGTCTATTACTGCATCTAATTGTGCATTACAAGTAGGCAACTCTGCGTGTAATGTCCATAAGCCATCACCCCAGTTGATAGGTTGTTCGTTGTTAGTTGCTATCTGATAAGCAAGTATGTCACCATCAATTACTAATACTTTTTTCTTTTTATACATATTGTTCCTCAGTTTCATTAGTTAATATTCTTCTTTAAAAACAATTCAGATAATGGAATAAGTATAAACCTACTCTGGTTTCCATCACCACCACTTCTTATATTCTTCATATATTTTTTTGCTAATTTTTTTACGGTTGAAGTATCAAAAATCATACGCACAAAATCCTTATCACCATCAGCTAATATATGAACCCAATAGTCTGCTTCAGTTGCCATAATTCCTGACGGCTTACCATAACACTCTACTTCAATAGCAATGTTACCAGACTTTTGCCACCAGTCTCTCTCTGTCTTTACTTCTATTTTTGTTTTTTCTTTATCAAGAATAGATACAATTCTATTCTCTCTTTCCTGTCCATACTTCAGGTCTTTGTCAAACTTTTTATTCATTAATGTGTTTCACTCCAGTTATTACCTATTTTATATTCTCCTGTTAATGGGAGTCTTAATTGGAAGTGTTCGCCAGTACATTCAATGGCTTTGACAGCTAACCTACCAACGGTCTCTGCATCTTTCTCAAGACACTCAACCTGTATTTCGTCATGTACCCAAACAACCTGTTGGGTTTCAGGAATATCCTTAATTAATTTATCAAACTCAACTAACCATTGTTTACAAACCAGTGCACCTGCACTTTGTAACAATGTATTGAGAGCGGCGTGAGCTGAACGTACTTTAACTTGTCTTTTATCAAGACCTATTATGTGTCCTCTCTCTGCCGCTAATTGTACTTGCTCTATTAGTTTACTTAGAGCAGGTAAATTATTTAAGAATCTTTTTTTAATCTTTGATGCTTCACTAACTTTTTTACCTATAACTTCAGCAATACGTTTAACGCCACCACCATATAAAAAGCAATAGTAGTAACGCTTTGCAACATCTCTTGAGTCTAGTCCTGCTAGTTTCTGAGTCTCACTGTGTATGTCACCTTCTAATACAACTTTAGAATATTCTCCGTTGTCATACTTAGACATAAAATGAGCTAACATTCTAACTTCTAATCCTGATATATCTATACCAACTAACTTCTTACCATTAGGTACAGTAAATAAACTTCTACACTCTTTACCAAACGGTACAGACACACTTGGAATCTGTGCTAAATTTGGAAACGAATGAGTTGCACGTGCTGTTACTGTAGAATTAGTATTACAAGTCCCATGTATCTTACCATTCTTTTCATGTTTTAACCATGCTTGTGTGCCTGTAGCTAGTTGTGCAATTCTTTTATCTAATAAAAAATGTTCGCATAAAATTTTTGCTTCAGGATATTCCAGTTTACTTAATACTGTATCATCTAATTTTGGTTTACCATCAGCAGTAAACTCTTGTGCTTCCCAACCATATTTTTCTTTTAGTCTTTGTGCTATGTGATGACGTGAACTAGGATTAAATATAGTAACTCTATCTTTTAATTGTTTACCTGTTTTTTCTGAAACTCTTTTTTCAGTAATAGGTAAAAATATTTTTTGCAGTTGTTCTTCTAACTCTATTCTTCTAGTGTTTAACTTTGTATATAATTCGTGGGCTTTCTCTTTATCAAAAGTAAAACCATGTACTTCTTGTTTATATATTAAGTTGGCTACTAAATGTTCCAAGTCCATTGCTTGTTCTGAATAGCCTTGTTTTTCAATCATGTTGAATAAAGTGTGAGTAACCTGAACATCTTGAATACAATATTCTAGCATACCCACACTAAATTCTTTCCAATCTGTATCAAACTGTTCTTTATATTCGCCCACCCTGTTACCCCACGCTTTCAAGCTGTGTCTGCCAATACAGTCTTTTGGAAAATTCTTATGTTTAAAATCTCTGTCTTTAATATCAGGAAATAGTAATCTAGTTGCTACTATAGTATCAAAAACTTTTGCGTTTGATTTAAAATTATAAAACTTTTCTAAAACTGGTATGTCAAACTTAATTATGTTGTGACCAATTATTAATTGAGCTTCTTCTAATTTCTTTACAGCTTGTGCGTTGTTAAGATGTAATACTTCATTTGTATCTATATTTTTTAAAATGATACAATGAACTTTAGTTGCTGTATCTAAAAATCCATCTGTTTCTATGTCAAAACAATATCTCATAATATAATCCTTTTAATTTTTAATATGTTGCTTGACGGTATAGTTGTTATGTTACCTACGTCACCAAGAGAACCATTGTCCTCAAAGTTTACGTCAGACACTATTATATGTACGTCTTTGTCTTTTTTAATTAACCAACCAGTTGATATACAAACAGTTGGTGTACTATTCAGTGCGTCTTTTAAAGTTTTCCATGAGCTGTCTGAATTTATATCGCTCCATGTTAGTTGCACATAATCTGCATCTAAAACTTTTTTAGTTACTATTGGTAATTTCATATTAATGTAATGTGTGTGATTCTATTTGAACATTCCAAGCGGCATCTTCTCCACTAAATGCTAAAGACAACAACGCATCTTGAAGAAGCATTGCAGAACTTTCTTTACCTACATGTAATGTTACAGTTTGCTTTGTTTTCTTGGCTCTACTAACAGCGTCCATGACATACATAGTCCACGTTAGCATTTGTTTTTTCTTTTTTATTTCACTAGAAGTCATCTAATACCTCTGCTTTAATTTCAGATAAACAACCAGTAGATAAATCATAATGTAAACTACATGCGTTGCCTGTCTCACCAGAAAATCTATTTTTTAGTATTTGTAATTTTGCTAAATTGTTTTCTGATTTTAAGTCACGACTCATGGAAAGCACCATGTCAGATAGTTGAGCTATGGACTGGCTTCCTCTAAGACTACTTAATGTTACTTGCTTACCATCTTCAAAACCTTTGTCACCTTCTGTTGACCTACGTAAATGACTAACTAAAATTAATCCAATTCCTGTCTCTTCTACAAGTGTTCTTAATTTACTTACAAAGTAATCAATAAGTTTTCTTTCATCATTTGTGTGTTCATCTCCAAGTGCAGACAAAGCCATGTGTAAATGGTCTAGTATTACCCAGTCTACATTACACGCTTTGGCTAAGTATCTTATTTTAGAAAGTAAATTATCTGCGGCACTTGCTCCGAAGTGATTGTATAAATAAAAATTACCATTACCAATAGTAGCGGTAAAGGTGGTACGTAATTGTTTTTCATCTATTCCTTCTCTTGTTAAATGTAATGGCTTTTTTAAATGCACACCCATAATACCAAGTGCACTTCTTTTAACACTTTCTTCTAGTGCTATGTAACCAACAGAATATTTTTGTTCTAATAAACTGAGTGCAACATGTCTACAAAAACTAGACTTACCTACACCACTACCTGCTGTTACAGTTACAAGCTCACCTTTACGTAATCCGTGAGTCTTTGTATTTAAACATTCAAATGGATATTGTGCTGTTACATAAGTATCTTCTTTTTGTATGTCATTCCAAATATCAGCACCTAAAATAATACCATCAGGTCTGTATGCTTTACTTGACCAAATACAATCTGTTAATTCTTTTACTTTGTTTGCAACAATCATTTCGTTAGCATCTTTTAATGGTAACGTACAGATTTTTGCTTTGTTAGGTGTAAGTAATTTAGCACATTCTATAGCACCCTTTTTACCCTGTTCATCTTGGTCAAAACAAAAATAAACAGAATCAAATCCTTCAATCCATTCAAGCTCTCTTTGTATATCTCTTTTTGCTCCTTGAGCTCCTGACTTAATACTTACTACTGGAAATTTATTTTGGTTGATAGCAGATATACTCATTGCATCTATCTCGCCTTCTGTCACAATCAGCATCTTACCTTTGTCTCTCCATAAATGTTGACCAAACAAACCTGCTTCTCTTGCATCACCTAACCACTGAAATGTTTTATCAGGGTATCTAAGTTTTTGTGCAACTAATTCTTTGTCTTTGTTATAGTAGTTTGCTATTTGACAAGGTCTGCCAAACCATGCACCAGATTGATAATTAAATTTTTGAACTGTGTTGTAATTAATTTTACGTTTAGTTAATTCCGTAATACTACCTTCAATAAATTCTTTACTGGTCTCTGTTGATACTGGGTTATTCAAATCGTTTCCTTTTGTTGTAGTGTTACATGAAAAACAGTAAGCATGTCCGTCTGTGTATAGAGAGTTTGCATCACTAGAACCACAATTATCGCAGGACGTATGATATAAAAACTCACTTTCTGTTTTTTGCATAAAATTTTTTACCTAATTATTTTGATATTAAAAAGGGTGACAGTTTCTACTCTCGCTTCTCTGCCACCCCCAACAAACTATCTCAGCAACTCTGATACATCAAAGTGCGGAGACACGGAGTCAGCCACATCTCTGTGACCAACAATGTCCGCCTCACTGTAATCCTGTTTCAACTTTTCAATAAGTTTTACCAAAGCGGTATACTGTTTGAACGTGAAATTACAGTCAGGCTGACCTTCAATAGATTTTCCGCCAACAAGGCAGATACCTATAGAATTTTTATTAGACAATTTTAGCGTACCATCTGCTATGTGTGCACCTGCAACTTTAATGTCTCTACCATCTTGCACTGTCCCATCTCTTTTAATAATTTTATGGAACGCACAAGAAAACAATCCATCTTTACGGTGCTGTGTGTCTATATCTTTTACATCATAGTTATCTTCTGGTGAAGAGTCACTGCTATGTATAACTATATATTTTGTTTCTGTTCTCAAATTACTCATAACCATTCTATTGGAATATGTTTGTCAGAATATTTAAAACCATATTTCTCACACCACATTCCGTATGTTGTTTTACTTTTTTTACTAATTCGTTGTCTACTATTACTAAAGACAAATCTAATATCTAAATCTGGGTGTTGTTCTTTTATAAATCTCATCTTTTTTCTGTCTTGAGATGTGAACAAACCTTTTGTCTCTATAAAAAAATCTTTTTCTTTTAAATAAAAATCAGGCGTATAAGTGTGTACTTTTTCTGGTACTGTGTATTTTAATTTTATCTTTTCAAACTCATACTTAACTTTGTTTAAGTCAAGCTCTTCTGATATTGCTATCTCCAAGCCTGACCTAAAACCATATTTAAGACCTACTTGATTAGAAGTCAGCGTTTTGCGATTGTTGTACTTCATTTTCAAATGTATTATCTTCTGGTGCAACATAACCATCTTTAACTTCGTCAAAGCCATAACCTTTTGAGTTACCTGCTCCACCCTCTACAAGTTTAGTTATTTGCACTGCCCTTAATCTAAGGCTTACTCCTGCACCTGCCATAGCAGTGTAATAAGGTATCAACTCTGCTGATACTTTCATCTCACTACCTGACCATACGTTAGCATCAACCATAGGTTTCCCTGAACTATCAAAGATAGCAACTTTATTTGGAATAACTTTTCCATCTCTAGTTATGATTTTAGCTTTTGTCTTAAACTTGAAGATAAAATTGCCAGTAGCTTTACCTTCAATGACTTCTTCTTCGTAAGGAAGATTAGCCATTTTAGGTTCTTTACCTTTAGTCTTCTCTTTAGCAAGAGTAACACTTTTCTTCATCTCATCATCAATCGCTTTGACAACTGATTGAGACTCGTCTGATTTCACAATAAGATTAGTCTTGTAATGACCATCTGCATCAAATTGTGTATCAGGAGTTGTAAGCCACGCATATTGACTAACGCCAATAGGTGTTACAATCCTCGTATTATTGTTTTTTGACATATATGTCTCCTTTGTATTGTCTACTATGGGTACTTTACTTTGCCTATGCAAAGAAGAACCTACTTTTCCGCAATTCATTAATATCTAAGTCACCTTTTTGCGGAACTTCAGGTAACTTACTTACATCAAAGTCATCAGGTAGCTGTTTTATTACATCATTTCTGAAGTTTTCTAATATATCATTATCAGTAAACATCTTAATAAATGCTTCCCTTAGACTTACGTTTAACTGCTCTACGTCAGCCGCAGTTGTGCCAAACGAGTCATGCACATTACAAAAATTATTAATACCATTATCTAATGCAATGTTGACTGTCTCTATCATTGCGGCAGAGTCTACAGAGTGAACCAAATTAGGTGCTACTCCATTACTCATTCGCAGTTTGTCAGTCGTATCTTTTTCTGTGTTGATACGTGGTTTTATTACTTCACCCATGAGCATAGCCTTAACTCTTTTAGACTTCATCTCAGGGTAACTTTGATACACTGGAAAACCAACTGGCGTAACCCAGTGTATAGGTAACTGTAACTTAGCAACAATACGAGCTATGTCTTGTAAGAACTTCATACCAACTCTTGCTGATTTTAAGTTGTCACCAATACTGTCCCATATAATACTTGCTAGATAGGAAGCAGGTCTAAACATGTCATCAATAAAAGGGTGCATCTCGCCTTTGTCTTTACGTTTAGTTATATCTTCAACAACAAAATCAGTACAAGAATATCTGGTACTTCCATAACAGATAGTCATAATACTTCTTTTAGTAGTTGAACGCTTGACTCCATAATCAAGCCATTTTTGTGCAAAAGGTTTACCTTCAGCCGCATGTTCTTTTAGTTTCTCTATTACAGAGTTTGCAACTAATTGATAAATGTCTTTTGGTTTATCACTAGGTAACAAGTTTACTAACGCACCTGCTTTTTTATCTCTAAGCATTAGTGAGTATATCTGTAAGCCATTACAAGAACCATCAACATTCACTACAATGTTAGACACAAAACCATAGCCTTCAGCTTTAAATCTTTTCCACTCTTCAGCCCACGCTAAAAATTGAAAAGCATTACTTGCGTCTTCCCACTGTCTATTTGTAAATGGGTCTTCCACACATTTTAATATCCAGTCTTCATTATCTTTAACCCACTGGACTCTGTCTTCAAATGATATTTTATCATTGCCATACATATTAGCACCGTGAACGGCTAACCAAAAATCACCATTGTTTTCTTTAGTGATAGCTTTACCATGTGCAAACGACAACAATGCTTTAGCACCATTGATAGATTGATAGTTAAGAAATGCAGGAACGGCATACGCTCTACCTCTAAAATCAAATTGTAATGGAAAGTATACTGTAGCATAAGTTTTAAATTTATTACCTAGATACAATATTTTTGCATACAACATTCTTTTAGAAAACATACGTGCATTTTCTGTGTGCACTATTACTGCTTCCTTCTTCCACTGTCTTCTTGACTCTTTGTTTTCTTTTATGTCAAGAGGCTTGTTTGGAACTTCAAGATTTTTAATTGGTGGCATACCACCGATAGCAAGTCCTCTATCCCAAGCCTCTGCCATAACGCCTAAAATGTAATTGTTTATTTTAAATGCGGTTGACTGCATAGCGTTTACCGCCCTGTATACTTTAGGCATTTCAAAGTTTGCTAATTCACGTGCAAACAATTTGTTTTTTTGTTTAACTAAATCAAGCTCTGGGAGCTCCTTAGTCCAATAACCACCACCATGAACTGTAGACCACATTTTTGGAGGCATTACAGTCATCATGTAATCAGGATTCATTAACTCATTAAAAGAGTTTCTATTTCTAATCCATTCTCTAGTTGTAGCAGTTTGTTTTATTATCTTTGCTTTTTTATGTTTGATTGTTTCCACACCTATTTCAATTAAACCAGTATGTTGTATCATCAACTCTACTAATCTAAGTCCTACATGTAATTTAGTAGGCGTAGTCCACTCTTCCCAAGCCATGATGTTATCACGTTTTGAGCTCTCTCTTAATTTTCTACGCTTGTAGGTATAATTCCAAGACCTTTTGTCTAAATCTTGTTTAACTGTGTCATATAACTCTGGGTTTAAATGTCTGAAATTCTTTAGTGCAATCTCAGTCTCAACTTTACCACCCAAACTAATACATGTAGCAGTTAATGGTTTATATTGTGTGATTGTATTTATGATATGTTTACCAGTGATTAGTGCCAATATCTCAGGCTCAACTTCACATATTTTTGTGAAGGCTATTGGTGGTTTACTTACTGTACGCTCTGATGTGTTTTTAATCCACTCACCAATACCCATTGCTAAGGGTCTGATAGTATTAGCTACCATTACTTTACCGTAACTGGTAACACTCTCTTCTTCACGCTCAATATGAGAATGAAGTCTTTTGTTGGTTCTTGTTGTCCCTTTAACCGCCATTTCTTTTTCGTTAGCTTCTTGGTCTGGGAATGTTGGCATTATATGTAATATCTTGGTCAATGTAACTCCTATTAGTTTATGTGTTAAATTGTGCTATCTACTATGGGTACTTATCTAGTAATCCTCTAGTATGTTGACAGCTTTTATTAAGTTTTTAGGCATTAGATGTGCATATCTAAGCGTCATGTTGTAAGACTTATGACCCAACCACTCTTTGATAAAATGTAACTCTACTTTACCTGATTGAGCTAATCTTGAAGCACACGTGTGACGTAAACAGTGTATAACAAATTGTTTATCACTAGCTAATCCCATCTCTTTACGCAACTTTTGCCACACACGCTCAGCCATTGCATAATCTAAATGACTAAAATCACCTATTTTATTAACAATAGCTACGCAACGCTTAGTTAAAGGTACGCTTCTAGTTGTATTATTTTTAGTCTCATCTGCATACAAAATAACAAAAAATCTATTGTCTAATTTTTGTATAGCATCTTTTTTAAAAGACAAAGCCTCACCGAGTCTAACGCCTGTATCTAATAAAAATAAAAATAGACTAAGATATGGACTGTTGCCTAGTATCTTAATCATAGTACGCTCTTCTTCTGGTGTCATAAATCTAAGTCTAGCCTTAGACTCTTCCTGCCATACAATGTGCGGTACTCTATTCATCTGGTACACGTTAGGTCTTTGATAAGCATATTTTAATATCTTACTTACACTTGCAAGATACCTATTGATTGTTGAGCCCTTAATACCACGTGTTTTCAGATGTGACGTTAAATCTTCAATGTCCTCTTCGTGTATATCATTAGGGTTTAGCTCAGCTCCAAAAAAATCTAAGCAAAGCTCAGCTCTACTGTCTTGTGACTTTTCCCAAGATAGTGAGTCTTTTATTTGTCTTATAGTTTTCATTATTCCTCTCTTGTAGTTTTTTGTAACTCATTAGATAAAGCTAACACAGGCGGCAACTCAGAGTCAAATATCTTCTCAATTAATGTTGCCGATTTGTGAGCTACTTGTGCAGGTGTCATGCAATCATACTCTTTACGATATTGTGTTGTCAGTAAAAAGTTAATTATTTTAGACTTAATTGTCCATGTTATTTTTGTTTTTGCCATTGTTACGCTCCGTTAGTATTTCTTTTAGTATCAAAAAAATAGAGCCCAAGATTAAAACCTTGAGCTCCATTGGTGCATCTACAAATATCTCAATCATTAGAGCCTACTTTAACATCTCTAACTATAAGTTTTTTCTTTTTATTTGTATAGCTAACATTAACAATAGTACCTTCAGGATATTTTGAAGGCAGTATTTTTAACATCTTTTTATATGACATAGCCTCTATGTGAGCAGTGCTTTTGTCAGTGTTTAGTCCGTCATTGCAGTTATAAAAGTATCTCATATAATTAATACTCCGCATTAACTTCAAAGCTAACTAAAATTTTATTGTGTGAGCTACGCTCTGCGGCGTGTCTCAGCTCTGACACAATGTCAATTAAGTTTGTATAACTATCTTCAAATACAACTTTGTGCTTCTCTTTTGGCGTTTTGTGGTCTTTAAACTTACCGCCGACCCACTTGCCGTTTTCAACTTCTACTTCAGTTATCTTTAGTTTTTCAAGGCTCATATACATAAGCTCAGCTCCGTGTTGTTAGTTTGTTAATAATAAAAGCTCAGCTCAAAGCTAAGCTCCATATAAATGGTGGAGTAGGCGGAATTGTCTGTGTTAATCTTCCGCCTGTCTCCGATATAGTCACTATCTATATTAATTATATATAAATAAATATATACAAGCTAAATAAAGTGCAAAGCACGACCCACTCAGGAAGCCACCACCTGAGTTATTAACGAATAACTCGCATAGTGTCCAAGGCTAATTATTGAGCTCATCAGTCAGGGCGTGACCCTGAGACAAGGCGGCAAGAAGCCGCCAAGTTTCGCTCTGTGTTAGTCTCTGAAGCCGTTGACTCTTAGTCTCTCAGCATAACGCTGATTTCTAAAGGCTTCCTGCTCTTCTGCCTCTTCCTGCTTCCACTTGTCAAAATACTTAGCCTTCAACTCAGGCTCTTCAAGTGACTTTAATTGGTTCTGTAGGTCAACCAGTTTATACTCACCAGATTTAATACGCTTTTTAGTTTCAGCTATAGACTCAGACAAAAATATATTTCTATATTTACCTGTAGTCCGTGAATAGTCCCAGTAGTTTTTATCTAGGAAGACCTGACCTGAAGCGGTAATTTTAGCAATCAAAGAACGATAAGATTGAAAAAACCTATTACCGAAATTGTCATAAATTTCGTACTGGTTTGCAACTGGGTTGTAGCTTTTAGGGCTGTGCATTTGTGTAACTTGCATAATATACTCCGTTTGTTTGTTAGTTTATATAAAGTATAACTGAGGGCGGCAAAAAATGCAACCGCCCACAATTTTAATTTGATTGATACTTGAGCTTCCACAATATTAACTTTGTTTCAGGCTCAAGCTCTTTAGCTTGTTTGTGTTGGTCTTCTAATGGTACAATTTCAAGCGGTTCAAGGTCATCAACTTTAATAAGTTTGATATTGTCCCAATAACGCTTGGATTGATACACCCTATAACCAACCCTCTTCAACTGCCTTAGCTAACATCTTAATTTTTTTAGCTCTGTCAGTCTCTTTATTATAAGCCTCAAAATGCTCAGCCTTAGCCTGACTGTCTTTAAACTTAGCCAGTGTAGCCTCAGCCTGAATCTTTTGGACTTTGTGCGGTATTCTCATATTTATAAGACTCCGTTTGTTTGTTATGATTAACTTATGTTAATCTAAAGCTCCGTTAAGAGTGAGCGGTTACTCACTGCCTGAAAATTAATTTTACAATTCTAACCCATAGAAAAAACTTAAACCGAAGCTATAGATTAACACAATTTCAAATTGTACTGGCTAAAAGCAATGACGCTGAAGCACTAGACCGACTCTATAACCTGAAGGCTACCTGTTGCGGTGTCCGACTCGTGGGCTCTATGAGGCTGAGCCTGTCAGAAGCTAGTTAGACTCTAAGCTCAAGGGCTGTCACCCCTGTTAGCACTTGGTAGAAATCTAAAAAACTGAACATAAAAACACTATACACGAAACGGATTTATTGTCTTATGCTATGTTTGCATAACAGGTATGCACGTATTGCATGGCTTATATTGTTATTTGTGGAATTTTGGCAGAATAGCCAATTTAAAGAAATCATATATTATTAAGATTAACATAAATATTAAATACTCTTTTAATAATATAGAAGGGACAGACTCACGCCCAAGACTAGCGGCATATAATATAATTAATAAATAAGGTAAAAATAAATACTTAAATAATTTAATCATAAATAATTAATTGCAGTGCAACTAATCAGAGTCAACCAATAGCCAACCAATGTAACTATAGTCAACAGCTTCAATCTGCTCATGTGTTGTCTTCTTATCTTGTTAGTGTGTTGGTGTTATGAGTGATGAGTTACTACTTACTATATATAGAGTGTAACCCTTCATTCTATCTTATCTGGGAACTTATCTATTATTTACTCAAAACTAAAAAAACAGACAAGCACTGAGGCAAGGCAAAATATAAAAAACCTAGAGCCGCCGCAATGTGTGACACATAACGGATATAATGTCCGTTTTTTTGTGGCTTTTTACTGCTTTTTTGACCGCTCACAGCGTACATTTTGACCCCTATGGGGAAAATCCGCCGCCGCTACTGCGGTATACCTATTCAAATTTTTGCAATAAATATTAGGGAGAAACGTTAAAAGCAGGAGATATTGGTTTATCTTTTAATGATTTCTCTAAATAGTCTGCTTCATCTAATCTTCTTGGTTTAAGTATAGGATTATCACCAAAGTTTCTTAAATTAGCCACCATAGCTGTCCAATCGCCCTCTGCGGCTTGTTTTATAAAGTCCATTTGACTACCATCTTTACGTGTAAAACTAACTCCATGGTTAAAACCCACAGAAGCTATCACAGTCTGTTGTGCTTCAGATAAATCTTTAAAATTTTTACCATTAGATACTTCAAAATATTTTTCAGCAATTTTATTTGCATACCATATTTTAGACTGTCTATCTATAAGATTAGCTTCTTCAGTAGTTATTTGTAAATCTTTAGCTTTATCTGACGCTTCTGACCCTTTAATTCCTGTAAATATAATAAGTTTATTAATTAGACCTTCTGGTAAACCCATTCTTTCTAATTGTTCTCTATTTTGCATTTTTAAATCAAAACCAGTAGCTATAGTTACACCTGAGTTTTCACTAGGCACATAACCATTAGTCCATTGACCGCCTTCTTTTTCAGAAATAAACTTCCAATTAATATTAAAATTCTTTTGTTCCATGTTATATAAATCTGTCCTTTTGTATTTCTCTTCCGATTGTGTTTTCCATAAACTGTTCAAGCTCTCTGTCCAATAACTCTTCTCTATGTTGATTGTAGGATAAGATTTGGTCTCTGTCCATACGCTCAACCCAAGCATTAGCGGCAATAGCCACAGCGTCAATCTGGTCATCATGTCTAAGAGCTCCTTTGTCCCTAGTCAATCTAGTCATTTGTCTAAACAACTGATGGTCTGGTTCTAATTTAAAGTCTTCTTTTATAAGTAAATCATCTACTACGAGCCTATGATTATTCATAATTGGCTCTAATGTATCAATTATACGTTTTTCTTTTTGTATATTGTGTCTTACTTCTTCTACTTCACATGGGTGTATCTTAGCCATTATAGGTTTTAATAGTGCAGTAGCCATACCGTCACCAAAGTTAGACTCTATAACAACATAATTAACATCATGTTTCTTAGCTATGTTAGACAATCTATACAAAGTGTCTTCTGAGTAACCACCATCTAACGAACCTACGGCTGTCAAATATAGCACTCCATGGAGCATTTTAAGCACCGCATACGCTGTTTTGTCTTCTCCACGACCTGAAGGGTCAATAGACATAATAGTGCCCTCAAATGGCGTAAATTCTTTAGACATAAACATAGGTGCTACATAATAATCACCTTTGAGTCCCACATTTGGTAACTCAGGGTCTATAGCTCTCATTTGTTCAGGAGAACTAGCCCACTGTATTTTAGCAGGAGCTTCTTTCCATGTAGAACAACCTGAAGCTATAATCAAATCATTTAATTTTAAAGGGTATCTATTAGAGTCAGACATTGTAGTATCTAACATAAACTGTAGGTTGAACCCACTACGTCCATAAGAACTAAGTCTTTCTAATAAGTCTACCTCATCAAACCTTTGTGGGTCTGTAGGTTTACCTTCTAAATCTTTTTCGTTTGCTATAATGTTTGCTAATTTATGTCCATATCCAATAGTTTGTTGTTTATCAGGATATAAAGCAGTCCATATTTTAGTCTTAAAACCTCTTTCTTCTAAACTATTATACAAAGACATCTCTGTCTGTGGTGTACCTAGAAATATAATACGTCCTACTTCTGGTTTTATAATAGCATCAAACTCTTTTACAGTCTCACTAAGTCTATCACGCATAAGTTGCGTCTGTGAGTTATTAGCTGACTCTACGTCATCAGCAATAATTAAATCTGCACGTGAACCTGTAAGTTGACCTGTAATACCCATAGACTTAACACTGGGAGCGTGTGACGCTCTAGCAGGTGCTACGTCAAAGCTAACCTTAGAACTTCTTTGGTTATCTTTAGGTACTAAATGTTTTAATATTGGCATCTCAGCGATTAGACGCTGTGTAAATGTACTGAAATCATCAGCCCTACTTTTAGATGCAGATACAACTAATATGTTACGTTGAGGATTTAATAGAAGTTGGTGACAGACAAATGCTGAAGTAATCCACGATTTACCTACACCTCTAAAGGCTTCTATAACTAATCTTTTTTCATTTGACTGTAAATAATCAGCTATATCGTACTGTATAGGTGTGGGGTCTGGTAAATTTAGATTTTTCCAACACAAATACAAAAAATTTTTAAAATTCTTAATTCTATTATCCATCTGTATCAAACGGCACGTCTTCTAAAATGTTATCAGGTTTTTTATTAAGATTATCTGTACTATAAGTTTTACAGACCTCTAAACATACCTTCATTTCTGAAGCAGTTAGCTCTTCTCCTGATTTTAATTTTGTATATGCGTGTTTAACTAATAACTCTGGTAATTCTTTGACAATGTCATTTATATTAATCTGGTCTTCCTTGTCGGTTGTATTTTTTATAACTTCGTTTTTCACTTTTATTTAACCTCTTTTTATGTGTTCTAATTCTTTTTTTAGGTTTTGGTCTAGGTTCAAAATGCGTAAATTTTTGTTTAGCCATTATTCTATTATTTTTTTAATTGATTTACTTCCATCTATATTTTCTTCTAACTCAACTTTTACTTTTCCACATTTATATTTAATATTATTGTTAATATCTCGTTCCGCAACACGTTTTCCTTTTAGGCAATCTGACATAGCAGGTTGTATTCTATGTTCTTTTAATTCACCTGCAACAAACATACAAAGAGCTACTACTGTGCTAATGACCGTTTCCATTGGCTCTCACCTTATCTTTTAAATGCTCAATATCACCCAATGCTTTCTCAAGTTGTGATTTTAAAAACTCTATATTAACTTTATTAGTCATGTTCATCTCTTGAGTAGATTGTAATTTTTCTACTGTCTTATATAAATCTTCTAATAAAAAATGTTGTTCTTGGTCTGTAGGTACTTGCTCTGATTTTTTAAGCAAATCATTTTCAAATAGTTCTCTTGAAGTTTCTAATGATGTAAGTCTAGCAGTAACTTCTGTGTATGCAAATACACCCATAATAACACCTGCTATAATACCTATCATGTTTTTAATAGGCATACTTACTGATGTGTCTTGTGATATTTTCATAAATTATTTTTTAACTAATGAGCCACCAAAGTATAGACCAATAATAGCTGATACTAAATTAGTATCTAACGGTGTAATAACTAAACTATTAGAAGATAGTGTTACCCATTTCATTATTTCTTTTTCAGGTATAAAGAAAAAAGCAGGTTTAAATTCTAAATAACCTACAATTACACTTACATCTGGTTGAAATATTGGCATTAATTTAGGTAATAATACGATAGCAAAAACAGCAGTTAAAGCTATAATTCTTCTAGTCCACTGAAAACCTTTGTTGTCGTATTCTCTAGCTTCTTTAAAACCTTTTTGTTGTATATCAGCTCTTTGTATAAGCATTTTTTGTTCTGCTTGTTTTGCTTTTATACTTTGTGACCAGATACTCATTACTCCGCCCAATACAGTAGAGCCAAGCATGGTTATCATTTCAAATGGCATATATTATAACCACCATAAAAATACAGACCATAAAATAAATGCTGTTAACATTCTTTTGTCTGTATTCATTAAATAAATTTTAGCTTTATTTTTCCAAAAAGTTGGAGTATCTCCAAATATCATCATACATTATCTCCTAGTTTTTCACATTTCATTGATATATAAATTTGTCTTTCTATAAATTCTTCATTTACAGCTTGACCGATTGCTAATATTGTATTGTTACAATCTTCTTCTGTTCGTAACTTACCTGTTAAAGGTAAATCACCAGTCATGCATAAGTTTTGTCCACTAACATTTAATACACAAATTAATGCAACTATTTTAAACACTTACTAACCTCTTTACCCATGTTTACACCTTTTTTTATAGTGTAACTTTGCGTACCGTTAGCACCTATGTTTACTTCTTTTTTTAAATTTTTAAATAATTCGTTTTGTTTTTTATTTTGTTGTTGTTTTTCGTGATGTTTTTCTAATAATTTTGTGTCTCTCATTTTTTATAAATAATTTTTCTAACCATCCAAAAGCATTATCTATTGCACTAAAGAAATTGTAAAAAAATCTGTCAATCATTTTATTTAAAGTTAAAATAACCTAGTATTCCAACAATGATTGTCCCAACAGCTAAGATAACCTTAAGTCCACCCTTACCCATAGAAACATCTTGTCTTAACGACTTAATTTCTTTTTTCATTTCTTCTATACTTTTAAGAATATTTTCCATTCGTTCAGCACAAAGTTTCTCATGTGATGAAAGTCTAACCCCAGTAGCCACGTCAGCGTACTGTTTTGAGGTTAGTTTTCTAGGCATTATTTTTTCTTAGCTTCTGCCTTATCCTCTTTAACTTCCTCATCTTTAGGAAGTTCAGCTTTTAACAGCTCAGTATATTTAACTTTTAAGATACCTAAGTCTTGAAACTCTAAAGATAACTGTTGTTCTTTAGTTCCAATATTTTGTAACTTACCTAAATATAATTTACCATTATCAGATAGCTTATCGC